>Ga0209345_10003227_pt1 | contig 16983 bp, 17 predicted proteins | sample Cruoilmetagenom7_FD_187294 | JGI IMG/M metagenome (GOLD analysis project Ga0209345, IMG submission 187294) | Oil polluted marine microbial communities from Coal Oil Point, Santa Barbara, California, USA - Sample 7 (SPAdes) (version 2) | ecosystem: Environmental > Aquatic > Marine > Oil seeps ...
TCACAGTCACAACCGCCTGGCCCTCGTCGCTTTGGCCGTCAGGGTCGGTGATCGTGTAGGTGATCGTCGCGTCGCCGTTGAACTCCGGCGCGGGCGTGAAGGTCACGGTGCCGTCGCCGTTATCAACCACGGTGCCCTGATCCGCCGGTACAGTGATATCCGACAGCGTCAGCTCTTCCAACGTGTTGTCCGGATCAAAATCATTGCCGCGCAGGTCTACGATGACAGAGGTATCCTCCTCGGTCGTCGCAACATCGTCAAACGCAACGGGGGCGATCGGATCAGTTGGGTCAACGATCAGCGTTTCAATCTCGGCGAAGGTCATGGAGCCAGATACCGAGCCATCTGTATTGAGGAATTCGACAGTGCCGGAGGTGGAATCCCCGTCGGCGTCTACGGTTTCGTCCACAACACGCAGAGGACCGCTGCCGGTGAGATCAAGCGTATCACGGTCATCACCGCCTGTGCCGCCATCAACCACATCACCAGCATTACCACCGATGAACAGGTCGGCATCGTCACCGCCGGAAAGACTATCTGCCCCTGTACCGCCCGTGATCGTATCGTCGCCGCCTTCGCCGAAGATCGTGTCATCGCCCGCATCGCCCGAGAGGTCATCGTTGCCGAACTCATCGACCACAACGCCGCTGGTGGCTGTAAAGAAGACATCTGTAATGTTGACGCTGGTGTTGCCATCGCCGGTTTGGTCATGCTGGATTTCAATGCGCGACACGGGGCCTGCAATGTCTACCTGCAAGGAATAGACCGGATTGTCAGCACTGGCATATCCGCCATCGCTGCTTGCTGTATCTGCACCGGGAACGCCATCGGTGTCTGAAAGCGTCAGGCCGGCGCCGCCTACCAGCGTCACCTCAAGCGGATTGCCCGCGGCGTCAAACGCCAAGACGCGTACAAGGCTATCGCCGTCGATGTCATTAATATTGAAGTCAACATTCGTGACGGGCGCATCAAAGCTCAACTCATATACTTCGCCCTGACCGGCCAGACGGGTTTCGCTGGACAGCGAGCTGTTGGTGTCAACTGTTTCACCGTCGCCATCGATACCAAGCGTAAGCTGTACTTCGTCCGAGAAAGCGGTGGTTGTTTTTGGCGTCGCCGATACTGTCGTGAAGGTTACGTTTACCGTGCCTGTGTCTTGGGTGAACGTCGTAACGGTCTCACCCGGTGCGAACCCTGCTTCGCTCCAGTTAAAGCTCTCGCGCTCGCCGCTGCCAGTTCCCGTGTCGTCCGCAAGCGTACGGTCGCCATAGATCAGGTCATCGCCCTCACCGCCGGAGACGACATCGTCGCCCGCGCCTGCGTAAACATCATCATTGCCCTCAAGCGACGCGATTGTATCGTTCCCGCCCAATGCATCCACGATGTCATCGTCCGCAGCTTCGCCTGCGATCAATGCATCACCGGCATCAATACGGTCACCTTCAGGGTCACCGGTGTAGGCCAGATCAATAAGGTTGTCTGAATCGTCACCGCTGACGATGCCGTCACCTGTTGGAACAACGGTATTATCGTCGAACACCAGATTATCGATCGCACCGGATTCTTGCAGCTCCACCTCGAAACGCACGGTACCCGGTACATTGAATTGAACAACCGCTTGGCCGTTGTCCCCGTTTGGCGGCACAACTTGTTCACTGATGAGGCTTCCGTCCTCGCCGAAGAACAACACGCGCGCCTCCGTTTCAAGGTCAAGGAAAGTAAGCGACTTGACCAGAACGGGACTGTCGAATTCGAAATTGAGCGCACCGCCCGTCGCATTGTCATCGGGATCAGTTGCGTCTCCGTCTTCAGAGATGATCAGAACATTATCGAGATTGTCTGTCGCCAGATCGTCATCGCCACCCGTCGGGTTGTTCGTGTCAAAGATCATCGCCTGATCTTCACCGGGAGGCGTGCCTGCAGTCACGATCCGAACGCCAATGTCGCTGTATTGGTCTGTTACAGTTTCGCCGGTTGCGAGGCTGTTGAAATCTATTGTTCTGATCATGTGATATGCTCCTAGGCAGCGATGCGCGCGGCGCGCGAGGCGGCCGATTTGGAAGATGCAATGTATGAGAGGTTGACGTTTGCTTCACAGTGGTGAGGGAGCCCCGCCAATCGGCAGTCTCCAGATAAAACACTAGCACCAAAGGGCATTTTCATGGTCTTCTCCGTCAATACTCTTAACCCGCGAGCCAACGAAAAAGGTTCGTTTGCGACGCGCACACACAGCACCGTAAAGTAGGGAGAGACAGGCCAAAGCGTGGCCCTGCCGAAGAACACACAAAATGCCCTTCGATCAAAAATAGCAGCGGTCGCAAACTGCGGCACTGCACCTCTCCTACATATAAATGCAGAATGCGTGCGGCCGCCCCCGAACCTATTAGTCGTCAACCCCCCAGTTGGGCTGCGTCCTATCTAGTGGTGCGAGCAGGCGCGACAAAGGGAAAAATGTCTTAAAAGTGTCAACGTTACGGCAAAGTGATCAACCTTCAATCATGACGGGAAAACTTCCCGTTACGGCTAGGACCGCGACTGTTTAGGGGGGCGAAACGATCAATGGCGTCCGAATCACCAGATTCACGGCGAACACTGAGAGATACGCGTCGAAAATGGGCAAAATACGTCAATTGCCGTTTCCTAAATCGAAAAGGTCGGATACCCGAAAGAGTAAATTTTCTCTTTCCCTCCAAATAGTTCGCGCAAAAGTAGAAGTTGCCAATCTGGAACCAATGTCGTGATTTTTGCCGAATTATAGCTCGATCAAGCGATCTATCGTCATAATCTTTCGAATCAAACAAATGGCCTTGGGCACATCCGATATCGCCCCATGCGGTGACATCCCGGACCCCTTCGGATATCGTACCTACCTGATTTAAGTCGGTTGGTAAGATCGGATCAGACAGCACAATCCACGCCACATTTCGTAAATCTCGCGGGCGCATTGTGTCAAAACTATGATGATTTAGGATTTAACGGAAAACCTGACATAGGTCAGGTTGGTACCCAAGGCCGGACTCGAACCGGCACGCCTCGCGGCGGGGGATTTTGAATCCCCTGCGTCTACCATTCCGCCACTTGGGCACGGGTCAGCATCTAGCCTGACCGCAGATGCGGAGCAAGCCAAAACTGCATCTATCTCACCACTTCTGTACGCTGCACCATCTATTGACCTAGACGGCGCTTGGTGGTTTTGACGCTCCAACACAGGGAGCCACCCGCATGATCCAACGCCTATATGACTGGACGCTCAGCCTTGCCGAGCATCGCCATGCCCTTTGGGTACTTGCGCTGGTCTCTTTTTTAGAGAGTTCGATGTTTCCGATACCGCCGGATATCATCATGATTCCGATGATCCTTGCCCGTCCGAACCGCGCGTTTGTTATTGCAGGGGTGGCTTTGGTGGCATCTGTTCTGGGTGGTATGCTGGGTTATGCCATTGGCGCGCTGGCTTATGACACGCTCGGAGAGCCAATCTTGCGTGCCCTTGGCAAAGCGCACTCAATGGATGAGTTCGCTACACGATTTAACGATCTGGGTTTCTGGGCTGTGCTGGCTGCGGGTATTACGCCCTTCCCCTATAAGGTTATCACGATTATGTCGGGTTGGACGGGGATGCCGCTTGCGACCTTTATAACAACATCTATTCTGGCCCGCGGCCTGCGGTTTTTCCTTGTCGCTCTGCTGTTGTGGAAGTTCGGCGCTCCTGTTCGTGACTTTATCGAACGTCGCCTGCCCTTGATGTTCACCCTTGCACTCGCGCTTCTGATTGGTGGTTTTCTGGTGCTGAAATGGATTTAAAACGTCTGTCCCTGATCGCAACTCTTGGATCTGCCGCCCTGTTGCTGGGCGCATATGGCTTTCAGCACATCGGTGGTCTGCCGCCATGCAAAATGTGCTTGTGGCAACGCTGGCCGCATGCTGCCGCTATCTTGATTGGCTGCGTGATCCTGCTCACCGGTAAGGTCAAGCTTGCCTGGCTTGGGGCAATTGCCGCACTGACAACTGCCGCCATCGGGGCCTATCATGTTGGAGTAGAGCAAGGATGGTGGGAGGGTCCGACCAGTTGCACGTCTTCCGGCGTGACCAATTTGAGTGCGCAAGAGCTTATGGATCAGATCCTCAACGCGCCGCTTGTCCGCTGTGATGATATCGCGTGGCAACTGGCAGGGATCAGCATGGCGGGATGGAACGCGATCTTGTCTCTGGCGCTAGCAGCGATTTGGATACAGGTGGCGCGCCGCGCCTAGCCTGACTTTTGCGTGCTCAGAAGCAGGCTGGTTTCCGACGCATTGACCCCTTCCAGCCGCCTGATGCGGCTAAGCACTGCGTCAAAATCCACCAAGGTCGGTGTCCCGATCTCGACGATCAGGTCCCAACGGCCGTTGGTAGAATGCACCGCGCGCAGTTCCGACATGGCAGAGAGTTGCCGTTTAATGCGCTCTGCACCGCGGCCCTCAATCTCAATCATCATCAAGCCGCGCACGGGGTCTTGCGCCACATCCGCGCGGGTGATGACAGAAAATCCGACAATCTCACCCCGCTCTTGCAGACGGGCAATCCGTGCGCGCACAGTGGTGCGTGACATATTCAGCCTTGCTGCCAGATCAGAAAGGGACGCCCGCGCATCATGGCGCAAAGCCGCAATCAACTTATGATCCGTTTCGTCCATTCTAACCTCCGTTATGCACAGCCACGCCCCATATCGGACACTTTGACCGCTATTCATAGTACAGATAGGCCGATTATATCAAATCAACAAAAAGGAATCTCCACCATGACACCACAACACTGTATTCTTCAGGGCGCCCCGCTTGACTGTGGCAAAATCCGCCGTGGCTGCATCATGGGGCCGGACGCCTACCGCACCGCGGGGCTAGGGCCCGCTTTGCAAAGCCTTGGGCACACGGTCGAAGATATCGGTAACGTTGCGCCTGCCCCTTACACAGATGTACCGCACCCAAAGCTGCACCGTCTGTCAGAGACCATCGCATGGACCCAGAGCCTTGCCGACACGACCGAAGCATCACTGGCGCGCGGCATGCCCATTACGATGGGCGGCGATCACGCACTAGCGGCTGGCACTGTGCTGGGTGCGATGCGTTATGCAGCCACGCAAGACCGGCCTCTCTTTGTGCTTTGGCTGGATGCCCACAGCGATTTCCACACGCTGGAAAGCACCGACAGCGGCAACCTGCACGGCACACCTGTGGCCTATGTCACGGGGCGCGGAGATTTCGCTGGCTGGCCCACCCTGCCCGCGCCACAGCCTTTTGACCAGATCGCAATGATCGGCCTGCGCTCTGTCGATCCGGCGGAACGCGATGCCTTGCAAGAAACCGACATCACCCGCGTTGACATGCGCGAGATTGACGAAACCGGCATTGCGCGGCCTCTTGGTGCGTTCTTGGATCGGGTCGAAGCAGCAAGCGGCATGTTGCATGTCTCACTTGACGTGGATTTCCTTGATCCGGCGGCAGCACCGGCGGTTGGCACCACCGTTCCCGGTGGCGCGACCGTGCGTGAAGGGCATCTGGTCATGGAGATGATCAACGATTCTAACCTGATGACCTCGCTTGATCTGGTAGAGCTGAACCCGTTTCTGGACGAACGCGGTCGCACGGCGCAGCTGATGGTCGATCTGGCCGCCTCTGCCCTTGGCCGCAATGTGTTTGACCGCCCAACACGAGCTTATTGATATGTACCCCCAAGCCCCTTGTGATGTGGTGATGATCCGGCCTCACCACTTTCATTCCAACCCGCAAACGCAGGGTGACAACGCCTATCAGAAGGCGTCTGACACGGATGTCAGCGCCACTGCGCGGGCCGAGTTTGATGGTGTAGTCGCCGCATTGCGCAGCCATGGTGTGGCTGTGCATGACTTTGATGACACCTCTGACCAGACACCCGATTCTGTGTTTCCAAACAACTGGTTCTCGACCCATGCGGGGGGCCATGTGGCGATCTATCCGATGTATGCGCCAAACCGGCGGACTGAACGTCGTGCCGATATCATAGAGCACCTGAAAACCACGTTCCGCGTGCAGGATGTCATTGATTACTCCGGCTTGGAGCAAGACAATCTGGCCTTGGAAGGCACCGGTGCCATGGTGCTCGATCATATCGGACGGGTCGCCTATGTGGTCCGGTCCCGTCGGGCAGATCCGGTTCTGTTGGAGCGTTTCTGCACTCACTTCAACTTTGAGCCAGTTGCATTTGACGCAGCAGATAGCGCCGGGCGCGCGGTTTACCACACCAACGTTCTGATGGCCGTAGGCACCCGCGTGGCCCTTGTGGGGCTGGATATGATCACCGATCCAGAACGCCGCGCCACCGTTATTGCCCGTCTGGAAGAAACGGGCCGCGAAGTCATTGCCCTGAGCGAGGCGCAAATCAACGCCTTTGCCGGCAACGCGATAGAGCTTGAACGCAGCGACGGCTTGATAATGGCGCTGTCAAAAACGGCGCATAACGCGTTGACACAAAACCAGATTAAACGGATCGGGCAGCACGCCGACCTGCTGCCGCTGTCCATTCCAACACTCGAAACCGCCGGTGGATCGGTGCGCTGCATGATTGCAGGGCTGCACCTTTCGCGCCGCTAACCGTCAATAAGAAGGTAACATTCATGCTAGCCCCATCCGAAAAGGCATTTGTGCCATTCGTCAGCGTCGATCACATGATGCAACTCATCAACCACACGGGCCTTGCAGCCATGATGCAAGGCATCTGCGACCAGATCGAGGCCGACTTCCGCCGCTGGCCGCTTTTTGACAAGACACCGCGCGTGGCATCACATTCTGATGTGGGCGTGATTGAATTGATGCCAACGTCTGACGGTGACGTCTACGGGTTCAAATACGTCAACGGCCATCCGGGCAACATGGCCGGAGGCCTCCAGACGGTCACTGCATTCGGTTTGCTATCGGACGTGGCAACGGGTTATCCAGTGCTGTTTTCTGAAATGACAATCCTGACCGCCTTGCGCACGGCAGCTACGTCGGCGCTGGCGGCGCGGGTGCTGGCGCCCAAAGGATCAACCGTAATGGCGATGATCGGCAACGGCGCTCAGTCCGAATTCCAGAGCATCGCGATGCAAGCCATCGTCGGCATCAAGGAGGTCCGCCTGTTTGACATAGACCCCGCCGCCACGGCCAAATGCGCCCGTAACCTTGAGGGCTCGGGCCTGAAGGTTGTCAGCTGTAGCACTGCCGAAGAGGCTATACTGGGTGCACAGATCATCACGACCTGCACAGCGGACAAGCAGTACGCAACAATCCTGACCGACAATATGGTCGGCGCAGGTGTGCACATCAACGCCATTGGCGGCGATTGCCCCGGCAAGACAGAGCTGGCCCCCGCCATTCTGAACCGTGCTGAAATCTTTGTGGAATATCCCGAACAGACCCGCATCGAGGGCGAAATCCAGCAGCTTGACGCAGATCACCCAGTGACCGAATTCTGGGAAGTTCTGACCGGCGCGGCGCAGGGCCGTAAAGATGCCAAGCAGATCACCCTGTTCGACAGTGTGGGTTTCGCAATCGAGGATTTCTCGGCGCTATGCTATGTGCGCGATGCGATCAAGGGCACCGAATTCTTCACGCCTCTCGACATGGTGGCGGACCCTGATGACCCACGTGACCTGTTCGGCATGGTTGCACGGGCCAAATAGCCCAATTAGGGGCGGCCGGACCGTGCCGTCACATCCACACCGTACAACCAGTCAAACGCGCCCAGCATCCGGCGGGGCGCGTACCGGCTGCCCAGCCCCATCACTTTATGCGCAGCAAAGCGCAGCGGTCCGGGGCGCAAATGGAACCGCCATGCATTACCCTCAGCGGCCTTGATGACACGTGCGACACGGGGGCGGCGTTCACTTTGATAGGCAGGTAGCGCACCGGTGCCGCCCCGCAGTACATGATCAGCCAATACCCACGCATCTTCGAGCGCCATATTGGCGCCCTGAGCCAGAAACGGCAGCGTCGGATGCGCAGCGTCCCCCAGCAAAGCAACACCACCCGCGTGCCAAACCGGAGCAACCGGATGGCGGTGCAGACCCCAAAGGGTTGGCGCTTTGACGGCGTTGATCAGCGTGCCTGCCATGCCGCCCCATCCGGCAAAGGCGGCCCTTAGATGTGCGGGATCGTCGGGATGGTTCCATCCCTCTGCTGCCCAGCTTTTTCGTTCTTCCACTGCAACAAGGTTGACCAATGTGCCGTTACGCAAGGGGTAGCTTACCAGATGACGGCCCGGCCCCATTGTCACCATGGCCACATCTTCGTGATCTACCGTGTTCGGAACAGTTGCGCGCCATGCGACTTGCCCCGTGAAGAAGGGATCGTCATCGCCATTGAGAGCAACCCGAGCGCGTGACTGTAGGCCATCCGCACCCACGATCAGCTCTGCACGGCGGGTACTGCCATCCGTCAGGGTAAGCGTGGGTGTCACCCCTGCATGTACGTCCTGAACCTGCGTCCCCATCTCAAAACTGACATTATTCTCGCGTGCGGCACGGGCCAGCACATCAATCAAATCGGCGCGGTGCATGAACAGATAGCGCTGGTTAGAGGGGAGCAATGACAGGTCAAGCCGGACGAGTTCATCCGCACCGTCATGGGCACGCATCACAACAGCTTTGCCGCGCACCGCGCCACGCTCTAACAGGCGCTTTTCCAACCCCAAAGCGCGCAAGACAAACAGGCCATTGGGGCTGACCTGAAGGCCTGCACCGACTTCGCGGATCGCGGGGGCCTGCTCCAGAACGGTGACGGCCACACCGCGACGGGCAAAAGCGATGGCAGCGGTTAGGCCACCAATGCCCGCGCCGACAACGATCACATTTCTAATTTTCATCGCCATGTCCCTTTTGCGAAAAGCGCCACAGCTTTCGCTGCAGCGCTTTTCAAATCTCTATATCAACACCGATACCAGACCGACAATATTTCTTCGCTGACACGCAACCGCGACGCGATCAATCGTCGCGATGAACTTTCTCGCGGCGTTCATGCTTCTCTTGCGCTTCAAGGCTCATGGTGGCGATCGGACGCGCATCCAGACGCTTGAGCGAGATCGGTTCACCGGTCACGGAACAGTAGCCGAATTCACCCTCATCAATGCGGCGCAGGGCGGCGTCAATCTTGCCAACAAGTTTGCGGGCGCGGTCACGAGTGCGCAGTTCAAGCGCACGGTCGGTCTCTTCAGAGGCGCGGTCATTCACGTCCGGGATGTTACGCGTGCCATCCTGAAGGGCTTCGATAGTGTCCCGGCTACCTGCAAGCAGTTCCGCCTTCCAGTTGTGCAACTTCCTGCGGAAATATTCGACTTGCCGATCATTCATGAAAGGCTCGTCTTCGGCCGGCGTGTAGTCGTCCGGCAAAAAGCTTTCGTTTTTCACTTTGCTTTTCCCATCAACGTAGTTCGTCATTGTCACGTGGAATTCTCCCTCACGACACTCCATGGCGCGGGGTCTACAGGACACGTAGGTGATTGTCACTACTCAATGATGCGCTATGATAAACAACGAAAAAGTTGACTGAAATGAACCGGAAAGATGATCACGACATGAAATTTCAAGGTACCGCCGACTACGTCGCAACGGATGATCTGAAGATTGCGGTGAATGCTGCCGTCCAGCTGGAGCGGCCATTGCTCGTTAAAGGCGAACCCGGTACCGGGAAAACGGAGCTGGCGCGGCAGGTCTCTTCGGCGTTGGGCCTCCGGATGATCGAGTGGAACGTGAAATCCACCACCCGCGCCCAACAGGGTCTTTACGAATACGACGCTGTCAGCCGTTTGCGCGACAGCCAGTTGGGCGAAGAAAAAGTTCATGATGTGCGCAACTACATCCGCAAGGGCAAGCTTTGGGAAGCGTTCGAAGCCGACGAGAAAGTCGTCCTGTTGATTGATGAAATCGACAAGGCAGACATCGAATTCCCCAACGACCTTTTGCAAGAGCTCGATAAGATGGAGTTCTTTGTCTACGAAACCGGTGAGACGATCAAAGCAAAGATCCGGCCGATTGTGATCATTACTTCCAACAATGAAAAAGAGCTGCCCGATGCGTTCCTGCGCCGCTGCTTTTTCCACTACATCCAGTTCCCCGATATGGAGACGCTCAAGAAGATCGTCGAAGTTCACCACCCCGGTATCAAAGCAGAGTTGCTGACGACCGCCCTCACCCAGTTTTACGAAATCCGTGAACAGCAGGGCCTGAAGAAAAAGCCCTCTACATCCGAAGTCATCGACTGGCTCAAGCTGCTGTTGGCCGAAGATATGGATGCCAAGGACCTGAAATCGGATGGTACGTCGGCGCTGCCGAAACTGCATGGCGCGCTTTTGAAAAACGAACAAGACGTGCACCTGTTCGAGCGTCTGGCCTTTATGGCCCGCGGCGGACGTTAAGACATGCGCAGCGGCGGCAGTCCGGATGATCCAGACCGAACGCCGCTGCTTTTCAATCCAGCGTTGCAGACGTCATCTGCCCTGTTCCCAGTAGCAGATCACGGTCCGCGACGCCGCCATTGGCTGCCGCGCGGGTCACAATATCGCTTTAATCCGGCCAATTAACACCTGTGACTTTTTCGCATCCGCGAACACAGGCCTGCCCAAATCGTTAAAAATTGCCTCTACTTTGCCTTGAATGCTCCCTACCGTGAACAGGTTGAGAGGCGAAAAGATCTCCAATTGAAGCTCAAAAGGGCAGGCAGGCAGAGTATGAGTATCCGGAACGCACGTGTTGTGCGCGCAACTTTTGCGCGTTTTTCAAAGATTTACGCAAACCCAACCCCCGCAGGCTTGACGGCATGAAGTCACATATCGCCCTTGTTCTCGCTATGGCGCTTAATGCGTGCACCCCCACATCCGGCGGGGATGTTTCCCGCCGCATGACAATTTCCGACAGCGATCTTCCACCTGTGAAAGTTTTTGCGACCGGTCGGCACGTAGGTCCGGTCCGCGCAAATAACGATCTGGCTCTCGATTTCATCGAGCTCTCTTTCAAGCTTGAGAGCGGTCGCGAACTGCCCGTGTTCACGCGGTTTGAAGGTCCCATCACGGTAACCGTGACCGGGCAGCAGCCTGCGTCACTGCAGCACGACCTGAACCGCTTGATCGGTCGCTTGCGCTCAGAGGCGCGGATCAACATTTCACAGATCAGCGCGCCACGTGCCAACATTACGATCAACGCGGTTCCGCGCAGTGAAATCCGCCGCCTGCTGCCGCAAGCCGCGTGTTTCGTCGCCCCGAATGTCAGTACCCTTGACGAATACCGCAAGGCACGAAAAAGCAAACTGGCCAACTGGTCACAGCTGCGTTCCCGTGAACGTCTGGCGATTTTCCTGCCCAACGACGTCAGCCCGCAAGAAGTCCGCGACTGTTTGCACGAAGAACTTGCGCAGGCACTTGGCCCGCTCAACGATCTCTACCGTCTGCCGGATTCCGTCTTCAATGATGACAACGTGCACACCGTTCTGACGGGCTTTGATATGCTGATGTTGCGCACCTATTATGCACCGCAGTTGCACAACGGCATGAGCCGCGGTCAGGTGGCCGCCACCCTGCCCCACATCCTGCGCCAGATTAACCCGCGCGGTGAAACTGCCCCCGCCAGCTTTGCCACTCGCACGCCAATCCAGTGGAAGCGCGCAATTGAAACCGCGCTTGGACCAGCCACGCAGCGAAGCGCGCGCCGCTCGGCTGCTGCCGAAGCGCTGCGCATCGCCGGGGCCATGGGCTGGCAGGACCAGCGCCGCGCCTTTGCCCATTATGCGATGGGTCGTGTTATTCAGCACGATAGCCCGCATGAAGCACAGCAACACTATGCCGCCGCGAAACGCTTTTACGCTGCCACCCCCGGCACCCGCCTGCATCAGGCCTACGTTGCCACGCAGATGGCCGCCTTTGCCATCAGCCAGGGTCAGGGATCGGAAGCGCTGCAAATGATTGCGCCACATATAGAAATCGCGCGTCTGAACGAAAATGCCGCATTGCTTTCAACACTGCTCCTGCTACGTGCCGAAGCGCTGGATCTTGAAAACCGCCCCTCAGAAGCAGAGGCCGTCCGTCTGGACAGTCTGGGATGGGCGCGGTACGGATTTGGTTCAGACTGGGCTGTGCGGGCCAAGCTGCGCGAGATTGCATCGCTCAACCCGCTCAAAGGATAGCCCGCAACCAAAAAGGGTTAGAGAATGATTGTAATCGGGTTGGCGATAATTGGCGCATTGATTGGCGGAATGACCGCACGCAAACGCCGCGGCAACCGCAAGGACATCGCGCAATACGCAATCGGCTACGGCATGGCATTCCTGATTGTGGGTATGTTTCTGACTGTTATCATCGACAGGCTAACAAGCTGATGTTCCTGCCTTTCTTCGAACAGCTACGCGCCCATAAAGTTCCCGTATCCATGCGGGAATTTCTGGCGTTTCTGGATGCAATGTCCGCCGGTCTGGCCACCTACGACGTGGAGGCGTTCTATTACCTCGCCCGCGTATCGATGGTGAAGGACGAGCGGAACATCGACAAATTCGACCAAGCATTTGCCGCCGCCTTTTCCGGTCTTGAGAACATCACACTGGATCAGGTGATGGAAGCGGTCGATATTCCGTCTGACTGGCTGACGAACATGTCCGAAAAGCACCTGAGCGACGAAGAAAAGGCCGAGATCGAAGCCCTCGGCGGCTTCGAAAAGCTGATGGAAACACTCAAAGAGCGCCTCAAGGAACAAGAGAAGCGCCATGAGGGCGGAAATAAATGGGTCGGCACCGGCGGCACCTCTCCTTTTGGGGCGTACGGCTACAACCCTGAAGGCGTGCGCATCGGGCAGAAGGAATCGCGCCACCAGAAGGCCGTGAAGGTCTGGGACAAACGCGAATTCCGCAATCTGGACGACAGTGTTGAACTGGGCACCCGCAATATCAAAGTCGCGCTCAAACGTCTGCGCCGCTGGGCCCGTGACGGTGCCAACGAAGAGCTGGACCTGAACGGCACCATCCGCTCCACCGCCGAGCAAGGCTATCTCGACGTCAAAACCCGCCCCGAGCGCCGCAATGCGGTCAAAGTGCTGCTGTTCCTTGATGTTGGCGGCTCAATGGACCCGCATATCAAAGTGGTTGAGGAGCTCTTCTCTGCCGCGCGGTCCGAGTTCAAGCACATGGAATATTTCTACTTCCACAACTGTCTGTACGAAGGTGTCTGGCGCGACAACCGCCGTCGCTGGGATGCACAAACGCCCACTCATGAAATCCTGCGCACTTACGGCCCCGATTACCGCTGCATCTTTGTCGGCGACGCAAGCATGTCCCCGTATGAGATCGCCTACCCCGGTGGCGCAAACGAGCATTGGAACCCCGAGGCTGGCTCCGTCTGGCTGAACCGCGCGCGCGAGCAGTGGAAATCGAACCTCTGGATCAATCCCATCCCCGAGAAATACTGGTCCTACACCCAGTCGATCACCATGATCCAAGAGATTTTCGGCAAAGAGGCAATGGTACCGATGACACTCGAAGGTCTGTCACGCGGGATGAAGACGCTTACGCGGTAAATCTTAAACCCAAAGCTGCCTCAGCGATTTTGGGACCCTCCTTTATTCCATAGCGAGAGGTCACCCGCATCTAATTAATGTCTTCTTCGAGCCCTGCTTTACCGATTTTCTGCATTGCGCCATATGTCTGCTAAGCTGCCAGACGCTCAAAACGAGGGTTCTTAGGATCGCTTTGGAGTGCTATTCGTGCTGCTATCCAATCAATGCCATCATTTGCAACCTAAACGTTCGGAATTTGAATGCTTATCAAAGTAGGCGACGCTCGCACCTCGAATATTGATCTGGTTCTGGCAGGCCTACTGTCTTTTGTTGCGGGTGCCCTGAACGCTGTTGGATTTCTTATCGCCGGATCGTTCACGGCAAACATGACGGGAAACGTATCGGCGTTTGCTGACCACGCAGCGAATGGTGCAATCCCGACTGCGTTGTCGTTCTTGGGGTTAGTCATTGCCTATATAGGCGGCGCGGGCATGACCGCCCTTGGCATCCAAGCAGGAGAGCGTCGAAATCTCCGTTCTGTCTACGCTTTAGCAATTGGCATGGAAGCGGTGATACTTTTGCTGGTCGGCACCGCACTGATCGTGTCATCTGCCGCAGAGCATGAGACGGCACTCGTTGTTGTCCTCAGCTTCATCATGGGTCTCCAAAACGCAGCGACGACAATGATTTCGCGAGCGCGGGTTCGCACAACTCATGTGTCGGGAATGGCGACTGACATTGGGATTGAGCTGGCAGCATTTGTCAGCGATGAAAGGTCGCGGCAAGAGGCCGTTCCAAAGCTCAGGCTGCACAGTTTGACCCTTGCCTGTTTCGCCTTTGGCGGATTTTGTGGGGCGCTGTCGTTTTGGATTATCGGCAGTTGGCTTTTTGTAAGTGCCGCAACACTGCTGCTGCTAATCTCAGTGCCAGAAGCTCTTAGAGCACATCGTTCGTGAGCACCTCCGAAAGACTGCCATTTTTGAAAAACTGTTAGAAGCTGATCTTCACGCAGCCGCAGCGAAAGCCTGCTTTATCCGCAAAATCGTCGCCAAATGACAGAACCCATCGCGGTTATTCAGGCAGCAACCTTGGATTTCTCTGGCTTCAACTGCCTTGGAAATGGCGACAATGACCCTATTTCCGCTCTAATTGTGCCTAAATTAGCCGCTAATTTGAGGAAAGTTCTCAAGTTTTGTCAGGTAAATTTATGCCTATTTCAAAGAACAAACATGTCGAGCCCTCTTCTTCGGGCGGTCCAACCGATACGCTCACAGGGCCGATCAGGTCGCTTGGCGGTGGACATAACGTATCTGCTGTTGGTGCCGATGTGATTGCCATGATCACTTGCACAATCGGCATATTGCAGACCTTCTTGTCGAAGGTCATACAACATGGCTGATTATACTTTTAATGTTTACCTCTTTTCCCCTTACGACAGTGGGTTCCAAGGTCCGCCCGGGTTGTTCACTTACAACCCACCAGCTGAGGATATTGGCACAGTGGTCATCACCGACAATGAAACAGGTGTGGATGGGTTGACGCTGGACGACAATGTTGGTGGCAGTAAGGAAACAGCGACTGCAACCATAACAGTGAACGGTGTCGAAACGTTCACAGACATCCCTGTCAATGCGGATTCAGGCTGGACAATTTATGATCCAATCGATGACGTCACTTTCGAGGTCATTATCCTCAATGGTAAACAGGGCTCTCAAAGCTTTAGGTACACTTTATCAGAGTACCCTTTGGTTCCCGGGCGCGAATACGAAAACATCAACTTCGATAATCAACCCAATGCCCAAGTGGCAGGTGACCCATTCTTCACGTATGTAGACTATGTCTGCTTCACACGCAGCTGTAAGCTTAAAACTCCCACTGGCTGGTGTTCGGTGGAGGACCTCAAAGTTGGCGATTTGGTCGAAACCCTCGATAGAGGCGCGCAGCCGGTTCGATGGATAGGTTCGCGAAAAATCGCCGCCCGCGGGAAAAATGCCCCAATCCGCTTCTCTGAGGGCGCTTTCGGCTGCAACGAAGCTTTCGAAATCTCACCCAAACATCGAGTAGTGCTACATTCCTATTTAAACAGCCTGCACTTTGGCGATTCAGAATGTTTCGCTGCTGCCAAACACCTCGTTGATGATGCGCAAATAGTCCAACGTTGCGGTGGCTACGTCGAATACTTCCACATTTTGTTCGACCACCACGAAGTTGTGAATTGTAATGGTGTTAACGTGGAGAGCTTTCATCCAGGCAAACAAGGTGAACTTCTATTGACGCGTGATGATCACGCTAAAATCCTAACGTTTTTCCCGAACCTGGCCGACGGCTTTGACAATCACGGACCAGCGGCAAGACCTGTCCTCAAAGGTTACGAAACACAGATAATCCTCAATGAAATTGCCCGGGAGTCTCAAATAAAAGCAGCCCTATTAGCTGCGTGAGTTCGTTTGGATTCAGTGATCATTTATGATGTATCGCCCGTTTGCGTCACGCAGTGCGGTTTGGCAGGACAGTTGCGACGATACGGGTTTCATCTCGTATCAATAACTTCTTGGAAATCAAATGTAATCCGGTCCGCACCGTTTCGTCAGCCAGCCAAAAAAATGAACAAAAGGCGTTCAAACAAACCTTCGGCAAGACTGAGCCGATGTCACTTTGTCCGCGTCTAAATGGTTGAAAGAGATTGCAGTGAAAGGTCTGCTTGAACTTCCCCAACTTTTAAACGGTTGACCTTCCGGTGCGGAGAAATTCACGGCATCGCCGCAAGTTCCTCGCTACGTGCGCATGAACGTTCTAAGTATGCAATAGTTGGGTCGGTAAAGTCGGCTTCGTCCGCATTGACGCCTCTGGCCTTCCGATTTGGCGTTGATTTCGTGTGCAACCGCAGCGAATGGCAGCGAGGAGCCCGACGTAACGAATGCTGCGCGATGCACGAAGGTTTGGTACGACACTCGGCACATTAAACTGCCTGACCTGAAAACACGACACTCGGCATACGCAACTTGTAAACTCCATCCGAGAGATACGGTGCAGTCACCTCATCGACTTCACTTCGAATTGTGTTCTGCACGTCGGGTTCTTGACGTTCCAAAATAAGAGGCACGCGAACACCGAATTTCATGAAGAAGTCAAAAAAGCTGGGACCTGGAGCATACAGAATATTCTCGACAATCTCCGCCTTGATGTCAGCGAACCCCATGCGTCTCATCATTTCAGAAACGCCGGCTTCATCGGACAAAAGATATGCATTTGGTGCAGGGTCCGCACGCGACATATCTGCGTGCCGTCCCAAAACGTCGAACAAGAGCCGGTAGAGTTCCGAACGGTCAGGTCCGAGCCATTGGCTAAACACAAATCTTCCATTCGGCTTGAGAACACGGCGGGCCTCGGACATCGCCTGTTCCGGGTCGGTTACATGGAACAGAACGATATTGCTCAGGACAGCGTCAAACGTTTCGTCCGGT
>Ga0209345_10003228_pt1 | contig 16983 bp, 13 predicted proteins | sample Cruoilmetagenom7_FD_187294 | JGI IMG/M metagenome (GOLD analysis project Ga0209345, IMG submission 187294) | Oil polluted marine microbial communities from Coal Oil Point, Santa Barbara, California, USA - Sample 7 (SPAdes) (version 2) | ecosystem: Environmental > Aquatic > Marine > Oil seeps ...
CGCTTGCCAAATGCTAACGTGTTCTGATACGTAAGGAACGCACATGCTCGTTTCAACCTATGAATCACTAGGTATTCCAGTCGCGAGCACGTTCCTTACGCATCAGCCCGGCGTTATCACCTTCGCAATTCACGAAATATCCGGGCTAGTGGTGAGAATCAATCATCCGGAAGCAAGAAACTCCAGGTTCAAAACACGTTATTCATGTCAAGTCTTAATGCCAGACAGGACTGAGCCACCTTTTCATTCAGAATAATTCCTTGAAAAAGGAAATTTTAAAATTACTGACCAAGGGATTATCAGTAATGAAGGGTAAACGTAGAAGGTCGTATAAAAAGAATGGTGCGCCAGGAGGGAGTTGAACCCCCACGCCTCTCGGCACTGGAACCTAAATCCAGCGTGTCTACCAATTCCACCACTAGCGCATGTTCTACAGCAGTATCCTTTCAAGGAAAATGTGCCTGTCAAAAAGAAGCGGGATTGTAGCAAGAATTAGAGACAGTGCAAAGGCCTGCCAGGTTAAACCAAAAAATGAATTATCATTTCTTCATTGAGCTTTCAACTAATCGATATACCCTGGCACTTTCAGCCCGAAGCAGACTGATGCTGCGTTTTAGCTTTTCATTATGCATTTCGACCATATCAATAGACTCATCATTGGCTTTAATTTGTTTTTCCAGCTTCGCCATAGACTTATTCAAGCCTGCAAGTTTGGCACTATTTGTTCCCCCTCCAGTTTTTACTGAAGTATTACTTCCAATATTTTTAACCATTGATTCAAGTTTTTTCAAGGAAATGAGTTCTTGAGTTAATCTTTTTTCCAGGGCAATTTGTTTTTTCTCAAGCTTCCTAAAGGCAGTATTTGAAATATTACTGGTAATTTTTGAACTTTTATTTGAACCTGCAGGACTCATCCGACTAGTTTTCAACTCTTCTAGTTCGATGGTCAACATATTGATGGCCTGCTTTGATTCTCTTGTTGTGTTGCGCAGATTAGTTATTCTGCCGGTGTTATTGGCAATAGAATTTTTATTTCGCTGATATACCAGATTTTCCAGTTTTTTTAAGTCAATTTGTAAATTATCAAGCTGACTTTTTTCAATAGAACCCATTTGATTTGTAGTAGTGTGGTCTGAAAAATCCTGAACTTTATCTGTTGAAAATGCCAATACCTGTTGCTCAAGTACTGAAATTTTACTGAACAAGACGCCACTCACTACGCCAAGGATTATAAGCCAGGCTGCCGACATAAAAATAAATGGCATGATATTGAGGTTTTTTACTTTTGGCTCCGGCTTAATTACCTCGTCAGGTTCACCCGGTTGCCTTAAAATATCTCCCAGGGTAGCATTTCCGTTGGGCTTTTTTTCTGGCCGTTGCTTAAATTCGCCAATATCATCATCAGAAGGCTTCAAACTGGGGACAAACTCCAGATTCTCTTCTTCGATATTTTTCTGCTTAGACTTTTTCATTCTCTGTTAAAAATACTGCCTGCATTTAACGGGTTAGCTATCCACTGTTTATCTAAATCACATTCATAGGAAACTGACTGGAAAACAATCCTAAAAGGTGATTCCCTTCAAAATATAACTTGATTTATTAAAAAATGAGCAGACAACTATCACATTTATCAATACCTTACAGAGCATTCTAATGGGAAATCAGAATCAGGCTACTTTACTTAGTTATCCCTGAAAATGCTTAACGTAAAAATGCGATTTTCCTTGCATTTTGACGTTCACATTTGCATCCTCGGCAAATGGTGGCATTTTTCAGGATCGACTAATTAATAGTCGACTTACAATGCCTTTTTATTTATTAATTCAGTACTTATTTTTACAAATAAAAAGGGCAGTGGTTACCCACTGCCCTTTTTATTTACTAGATTGTGCTACAGCATTAACTATTTGATTTTACAGGCCACTTAAAATTGATTAGCAAGCCTCAATCAAACCGGCTGCACCCATACCACCACCTACACACATGGTAATAAGAGCGTATCTCAATTTACGTCGTTGTAATTCACGGGCTGCATGACCCACTAGACGCGAACCCGTCATACCAAAGGGATGGCCAACAGCAATAGAACCGCCATTAGGATTCAACTGTTCGGCAGAGACATTCAGCTGATCACGGCAATACACAGCCTGAGAAGCAAAGGCTTCATTTAATTCAACAATATCTATCTGTTCAATACTCAAGCCTGCACCTTTCAGTAGCTTGGGCACCGCAAAAACAGGACCAATTCCCATTTCATCAGGGCCACAACCCGCAACAGTAAAGCCTCGGAAGTAAGCTAAAGGCTCAAGCCCCAGCTCTTCAGCTTTTTCAGCACTCATCACCAAAGTCATGGATGCACCATCAGCTAATTGCGATGAGTTGCCTGCGGTCACGGTCCCTGTAGGACTAAATGAAGGTGGCAATGAAGACAAACCTTCAAGGGTAGTCGTTGGACGGTTACATTCATCCTTATCAACTGTACCTTCAAGCTCGGTCACTTCACCGGTTGCTCTATCTTTTTTATCCCATTTAACGGTCATTGGGATAATTTCTTCACTGAACAAACCTTGTTCCTGAGCGGCGGCTACACGTTGCTGGCTCAATAATGCCAATTCATCCTGGGATTCACGGCTAACATTGTAACGTGTCGCTACAGTTTCAGCTGTTTGCCCCATAGGTAAATAAATACCGGGTTGTTTCTGCCCTACAAGAGGGTTCAACGCGTTGTTCATGTTAGGCGTTTTCAACAAGGAAATGGTTTCACAACCGCCTGCCAAAATGATTTCATCGTAGCCGGTGGCAATCTGGTTGGCTGCTGTAGAAATAGCCTGTAAACCTGATGAACAATAACGACTTACTGTTTGGCCAGACACTGAAATAGGTAAATCAGCCAAAACAGTTGTTATACGCCCAATGTTGAAACCCTGGGGACCTTCAGGTAAACCGGTACCAACGATACAATCACCAATTGATTCAGGATCCAGTTTGGGGTTACGTGCTAATAAGGCTTTAACCAAATGAGCAAGCATATCGGCAGGAAGCGTTTTATTAAATGTTCCCCGATGTGACTTGGCCAAACCAGTCCTTACACTGTCTACAATCACTACATCGCGCATGATGAACTCCTTTACTTTTTAGATTTTGATATATTGTTTGAATTACGATCTATTTTCAGTCTGATTGCTTAAATTACCTGCAAGAATTCTTTCCTGTGACCTTAATATAACAAACTCACCAAACAAAAAGATCGCTTTCTGATAGCTCTAGCTATAAATTCAGGTCATTAGGGGCTTATTAAAAAGAAGCAAATTAAAATTTGCATTGGCTGCCCGATACTACGTTGGCTACAGTCTATGTTCAAGTAAAAATTTGGACTTAAACAATTCACAATTAAAATTTTCTACTTTCATATTTTAATAATTTCTTTTTATTTTTGCTTGGTCAATATTTAATCTATTCTGATTTGTATATTTTCATCTGTACAAATAGATAGACAAAGCTCTCACTGAATTTTTTTGTGATCCTATCAACTCAATATTTTGGAAAAGTGGTGTAACCTTATATCAACGCTATATAACAACTTAAAGGGCCTAAATGATGAAAAATGGCAAATGGATGATTTACGGTGCTAACGGATATACTGGTCGTTTAATTGCCATTGAGGCCGCAGCTAGAGATTTGAAAGTATTGCTTGCAGGTCGCAATGGTGGAGAATTAAGACAGCTCTCTGATCAAACCGGCTTCCCTGCGCGAATCCTTTCTCTGGACACCGCTCCACAGTCAATTGCCCAACACTTAACAGATGTAGATGGTGTTCTAAACTGTGCTGGTCCCTTTTCAGAAACAGCCATGCCTCTTTCCAACGCCTGCCTGATTGCAGGTATTCATTATCTTGATATCTCTGGTGAACTTAGTGTTTTTGAAGAGCTTCATACACTAAACAAAAAAGCTCGCAAAAAGAAAGTTGTTATTTGTTCTGGCTGTGGTTTTGATGTTGTCCCCACGGACTGCGTGGCCGCCGCATTAAAAGAAAATCTACCCGATGCCCAAAGTCTTACACTTGCCTTTAAAACCGAGGGGGGTATTAGTGCGGGTACGGCTAAAACCGGAGTAGAAATTTTTCGGAAAGGTGGCAAAATAAGACGTGAAGGTGAACTTGAGAACATACCATTAGGTAAAAAAACCCGTAAAATATCCTTCCAGGGTTCTGAAGTAGACGTAAGCTGTTTCCCCCTGGCAGACCTTGCCACCGCATATCGCACTACCAATATCACTAATATAGAAACCTATATCCCCCTGTCAGAAGAAAAAAACAAGAAACTGAGATACATGCAATATGCACGATATCTTTTAGCTTTCCCTCCGATTGAGAAAATAGTTAAAAATAAAGTGGGCAAACGCTCTGACCCTTCAAAAGAAGTTCGAGCAAAAACAACTGCACAAATATGGGGCCATGCTGAAAATCAGGCAGGTAAAAATGTTATTGTTGAAATGACCACTGCAGACCCTTATGACGTTACCGTTGAAAGCGCCCTGGGCATTATGGAATACTTAATGGAGTTTGAGGTCAGCCGGGGTGGTTATTACACTCCCGCAAACTTAATGGGTTCCAATTACATTTGCGCCTTACCTGGCTCCTCTGAGATGGAAATTAAAACCAGCTGATTTTGTAGAACCCCTTACTTTTTATAATGACATTGGCACAATACCCTTCAAAAAACCAAGGGTTTTAACTTTAACAATTATCCACTGTATTATTGCAAATAACTCGCGTTTTTTTTCCTTAAGGGATAAAATCCCTCATCATAGATTTAAACTCTTTTTTTTATCAAGCAAAATTAAAGCACTTTTTATCCTGGAGAAAACCATTGAGCATCGAACTTCCACCCTTACCCTTTGAAAAAAACGCCCTTGAACCTCATATTTCAGCTGAAACTCTGGATTACCACTATGGCAAACATCATCAAACCTATGTGACTAACCTGAACAACCTGATTGCCGGAACTGATGACGAAAGTAAATCTCTGGAAGAGTTAATATCCAGCACTTCTGGCGGCCTGTTCAACAATGCGGCACAAATATGGAATCATACTTTTTACTGGAACTGCTTAAGCCCTAATGGCGGTGGCGAACCTACGGGTGCAGTGGCTGACGCCATTAATGCCAAGTTTGGCGACTTTGCAAGTTTTAAAGATGCGTTCAGCAAAAACGCCATCACTACTTTTGGTAGCGGATGGGGCTGGCTGGTTAAAAATTCCGACGGTTCTATTGAACTGGCAAGCACAAGCAATGCGGGCTGCCCTTTAACGGAAGGCCAAACACCTTTGCTAACCTGCGATGTGTGGGAACATGCCTACTACGTAGATTACAGAAATGCTCGCCCCAAATACGTTGAAGCTTTCTGGAATCTGGTTAACTGGGATTTTGTAGCTAAAAACCTGGAAGGCTAGCGCCTGTCATGCCAGCTGACAAGGGGCGTTTCGACATTTTTCGAAGCACCCTTTGTCGTTATTACTTAAATAAGACTTGCCAAACCCATCGGAACAAACTTTATTATTTCCTGTTTTCATTCCTCTCAATTGTTTTTTCCGTTCCAACTGTAAACGCCCAAACCCAGCTTTGGCAAACCAATGCATCCGGTAACGATATTCATGTCTTCGATGTTGACACCCAGCAACTGATTAAGCATTTAATCGTCGGACCCGAACCTCATGGTATTGCAGCACCCGAAAATGCCGACGTAGTTTATGTTTCCATTGAACATAAATGGGAACCCCAGGGCGAACTCCTCTGGATAAACCCCTTAACTTTTCAAATTACCCATCGCATTAAAGTAGGCAAAGAACCTCAGGCCATTGCCACTACGCCTGATGGACAATGGATTTATGTGCCCTGTCGTGACGGTTATTATTGGGTAATTGATGGGTTTAAAAAAAAGGTCGTTAAAAAAATCTATACTGGAAGCCGGCCTCATAATACTCGCGCTTCAGTAGATGGTCAGTTTATGTATCTTTCGGCCATGGGCGAACATCAGGTGAGCATCGTCAGCATAAAACAAGGACATGAAATTGTAGCCACCCTGCCCTTCAGCAATTCCGTTCGGCCACCTGCGCTATTAAAAAACCAGATGTATTTTTTCCAACATGTGGATGGTCTTGTTGGTTTTGAAGTGGCTCATATACCCAGTCAAACAAACGTGGCGCGGGTTCAACACTCAGAATCATTAGGACTTTATACCGGTATAAACCGTCTTGGTTGGTTAGACCTTGATGGCTTTCATCGTTGTCATGGCCTGGACATTCGCCCCAGTCAAACAGAAATTTGGTCTACCTGCGGGCACCATTTATTTATTCACAGTTTGAATGAGCTGAATATCAATCAAGTCATTAAAAAAGGAAAAGAAAACAAACAACCCACATTTCCACAAACCGGTCATATTATTCTTAAAAACGACGGCTACTGGCTTACTTTTAGCCCTGACGATCGTTTTGCCTTTATTGCACTGAAAGATAGCGATGAAGTTATGATGATTGATACCAGTACTAAAAAAAATGTAAGCTACTTTAAAGTGGGAAATACACCTAAAAGAAATCTGCTTATTGAGGTTCATGAATAACCTGGCTACTTAACAGGACATATACCAGACCAGTGAGCTTGACTAGTTCAACGATATAACTCTAAGATACAACCTAAAAATAACAAGATACAAGCTAAAAATAACTATATAAAGCAAAGGAACTCTGCTCACCATGGCAAATTCAACCCCCTTCCTATCTGTTCGAAACTTTGCCGAATCCGTTCTTCGGTATCGTTATCTGGTATTACTAGCTACTGTTTTAGTTGTCGTGGCTTGTGGCATGGGTTTACCAAAAATCAAAGTCACCGCCGACTACCGGGTTATGTTCAGTGAAGATTATCCCCAGTTAATCGCTTTTGATGCGATGCAAAATATATTCGGTCAACGCGACAACATCATGATCGTGCTGGCGCCGGAAAACGAAAATGTGTTTACTAAGGAAACCCTTGAAGCCATTGAGTGGCTAACAGATTTAGCCTGGAAAACCCCATACTCTAAACGGGTAGACTCACTTACCAATTTTCAGGATACCTATGCCACAGGTGATGACTTACTGGTAAAACCTTTGGTGAAAAATGCCACTGAATTGTCTGAAGATGACGTTGCTGAAGCTCGCTCTATTGCTCTGAATGAACCCTTTATGGTCGACCGCATTGTTGCCAGCGATGCCTCTGTAGCAGCTGTTAATATAACCATGCATTTACCCCAGGCCGGCTCCCATGAGCAAGGCGATGCAGTGGCCTATGCACGAAAATTAATGAAGGAAACGGAGAAAAAATACCCGCACATAAAAACCTATCTGACTGGCGAAATCATGATGGGTCAGTCTTTTATGGAAGGCGGTAAAATAGATGGCACGACTCTCTTCCCAATTATGTTCGCCCTGATTCTTTTAATTACCTACTTTTTTCTGCGTTCAATCTGGGCCGTTATTGGGGTCACATTGGTTATTATTTTATCGGTTGTGTCTGCACTGGGAATGTCAGGTCACGTAGGGATCATACAAAGCCTGATGACCGGTACCGCACCGATAGTTATTCTTACCCTGGCAGTGGCTGACAGTGTACATATTCTGGTAACGCTTTTTCAGGAAATTCGAGCCGGAAAAAGCAAGCATGAAGCAATTATTGAATCCCTTGAAGTGAATATGCAACCGATATTTCTTACCAGTCTGACCACCGGCATTGGATTTTTATCCTTAAATTCCAGTGAATCACCACCCTTTCATGCATTAGGCAATATTGTTTCCATGGGCATTGTCTTTGCCTTTTTCTTTTCGGTTACTATCCTGCCGGCACTACTTAGTTTCTTTCCATTGAAAGCTAAAAGCCCGGCCGTAGAAAGCCAGGGTTTTATGCGTAAAATTGCCGATCTGTCCATTCGTCGCCGTAGTGAATTCGGTGTTGCCTTTGCTCTTATTCTGGTTTTTACCGCTCACGGTGCAAGCCTGAACCAGTTCAACGATTTGTTTACCGAAATGTACGGGCCACAGATGCAATTTCGTAAAGATACCGATTTCATTCGTGAACACCTCACCGGCGTAATGCTGGTTCACCATGCTGTAGATTCTGGCAGCGAAGAAGGCATTTTTGAACCGGAGTATCTGGATCAACTCAACCAACTCACTGAATGGTACAAGGCCCAGCCGGGCGTGGTTCATGTTGAATCCTACAGCGACATTATGCTGCGTTTGAATCGTACCATGCACAATGGTGATCAACTTTACTACCAGCCACCACGAGATGCTGAACTGGCAGCTCAATATCATCTGCTCTATGAAATGTCCTTACCCTATGGGCTGGATGTCGCTAATCTGGTAAATATTAGTCAAAGTATGACCCGACTAACCGTTACCATGGGTAATGTGGAATCTCAGGATATCGCCGATATTGATACCCGGGCACTGGCCTTTGCCAAAAAGAATTTGCCAGCTCTGCATGTAATAGACGGTGTCGGACCTTCGGTAATGTTGGGCCATGCAGGCAAACGTAACGGCCAATCCATGATTGCAGGCGGTCTGATGGCCATAGTGCTTATTTCAATTATCATTGCTATCGCCTTACGAAATATAAAACTAGGTATTTTGAGTCTGGTACCCAACCTGACTCCAGGTATTATTGGTTTTGGTATTTGGGGTATAACCAATGGTTATCTGGGCATAGCCGCAGCACCTGCGGTGGTAGTGGCATTTGGCATTGTGGTTGACAACACTATCCACTTCCTAAGCAAATATTTACGCGCCAAAAAGGAAAAAAATCTCAGCACTACTGAAGCCATCTATTATTCATTTGAACGGGTAGGTACTGCGCTGGGTGTTACTTCAAGCATATTGATTCTGGGTTTCATGGTACTGGCATTTTCGGCCTTAAAACCCAATCAGTTTTTAGGTGAAATGACAGCTATTTCGCTGGTTATTTCCCTTGCTATTACTTATTTTATTTTGCCAAGCTTATTATTATTTATACAGAGGGATCCAAAACATGAAGCTTCATAAATTATTATTACCCTTCGCCCTCTCAGCAAGTTTACTACTATTACTCCCAGGCTTTGCCCAGGCGCTCGAAGAAAAACCCCTTGAAGGAATGAACCCGGAAGAGAAAGGTCGCGAAGTATTTACCGAAATGGATCGTCGCGATATGGGTTTTGAGGATTTTAGTGGCCAACAGGAAATGGTCTTACGAAATAAATCAGGACAGGAAAGTCGGCGCGTAATGGATCAAAGCGTATTAGAGGACAATACTGACGGAGACAAAACTCTGATCATTTTTCGGGAGCCAAAAAAAGTTCGAGGTACGGCTTTACTTACCCATGCCCACACCGACAGTGAAGATGACCAATGGCTTTATTTACCCAAGCTAGGCCGTGTTAAACGCATCAGTGGGTCATCAAAGTCCGGCTCATTCCTGGGCAGCGAATTCGCCTACGAAGATCTTGCACCCCAGGAAGTAGACGACTACAACTATAAATACCTTCGCGATGAAGACATGAATAATATGGCCATGTTTGTAGTTGAACGCATTCCCAAAGACAAAGACTCCGGTTATACCCGTCAGGTCCTCTGGTTAGACAAAAAAGAATATCGCATATTCCAGGCTGATTTTTACGATCGAAAAGATGCCCATATAAAAAGACTTACAGTTTCAGATTACAAACAATACCTGAACAAACACTGGCGCCCTCACCATTTGAAAATGGTGAATCAAATCGATGGAAAAAGTACCGATTTAATCATGGGGGAGCATTCTTTCAAAAATAAACTGACACCCAGTGATTTTAGCCAGGCCAGCTTACGTCGTGCACGATGATAAACCCAGTGAGTCGAAATCCATTTTTATTTATTGGCTTGTTATTAATTCAGTTACTATGGATCAGCACTACACTGGCAAGCATTGAAGGCGAACTGTCATTAGAAGGCCGCTACTTTATTCACGACCCGGCTTTTCCTGGTCAAGCAGATCAACATGGTTCAGTAGCGGGTTCATTTGTTTATTTCACAAATTTATCTGAAACATGGAGTTTTGAATTTAAACCCTTTGCCCGCAAAGATTTTCGGGATGAAGACCGAAGCCATGCAGACCTCCGCAAAGCTTTTTTTCTCGGGGTCTATAATCAATTTGAATTAGGCATTGGCATTAATCAGGTCTTCTGGGGTGTGACCGAATCTGAACACCAGGTTGACATTATTGCCCAAACAGATCTGCTTGAATCATTAGACCGGGAAGACAAACTCGGACAGCCCATGGTCAGCTTATCTTTTCCAATGGCTAAAGGTTTACTGGATTTTTATTTGCTGCCTTACTTTCGAGAACAGCAATATCCTGGTGAGTTAGGTCGATTACGGTTTAGAAGTGTTATAGATGAAGACAATGCCCTTTATGAACACGAAGATGAAGAAAATCACCTCGATTTTGGAGTTCGCTTCAGCCAGAGCATTCAGCAATTCGAGTTTGCACTTTCACACTTCCAGGGAACATCTCGTCAGCCCAGTTTTATATTTAAGCCAACGCTAAACGGTATTCAGATAATTCCCTACTATCCTCAAATTCGTCAAACCGGTGTTGAAGTTCAGGGGATATTTGATGCCTTACTGTTAAAGTGGGAATCAATTTACCGAACTGGTCAGCCCAACCTGTTTTTTGAAGAAGAAGATTACTGGTCAGCCACTGGCGGTTTTGAATACAGTTTTTATAGCCTTGCAGGAACGGTTCAGGACCTTGGCCTGATTTTGGAATTCAGTTACGATACCCGCAAAGATGCATCCCTGAGTACAAGCGAAGCAGATTTTGCTACAGGTTTGCGCTGGGCTTTAAATGATCTGCGCAGTACTGAAATACTATTTATTGCCGTAAAAGATCGGGATACATCCGCACGAAGCATTATTATCGAATCATCCACAATGCTGAACGAAACAGTTGAACTTACCCTTAACGCAGTTGTATTTTCAAACCAGCCACCTTTGGATATACTGAATTTTACTAACGACATGTTGTTAAGTGATTTCGAACAGGATGATTTTATTCAGTTTGAGCTTACCTATTATTTTTAGGGCACCTCTTACTTTTAGGACCATGAAATGGAATACAGAAAACTGGGCACAACCGACCTTGATGTAAGTTTAATTGGCCTGGGTACAATGACCTGGGGTTTTCAAAATACTGAGGCGCAAGGCCATGAGCAAATGGACTACGCCATTGAGCAGGGAATCAATTTTTTTGATACCGCAGAAATGTACGCTGTACCCCCCACAGCTGACACTTACGGCACTACCGAAAACATTATCGGTAGCTGGTTCGCTTCCCGAAAAAACCGTGACAAAGTCATTCTTGCTTCTAAAATTGCCGGTCCCGGCCTGCCCTGGATTCGCGAAGGCAAATCAATTGACAGAGAAAATACCATAAAAGCAGTTGATAGTAGCCTTAAGAGATTGCAAACCGATTATATAGACCTTTACCAACTACACTGGCCCAACCGTGGTTCCTATCATTTTGGTCAGCAATGGAAATTTGCACCTGACTTTGATGCCAGCGCTGTTGAAGCTAACTTTATTGAAGTGCTTGAAACCTGCAAGGAACTCATAACTGCTGGAAAAATTCGACACCTTGGACTGTCAAATGAAACCGCCTGGGGTTTGACACTTTGGTTAAAGCTTGCAGAAAAACTCAATCTACCCCGCATGGCATCCATACAAAATGAATACTCCCTGCTGAACCGCCAGTTTGAGCCTGATCTGCAGGAAATTGCTCTTTATGAAAATTGCGGATTACTGGCCTGGTCACCCCTGGCCAGAGGATTTTTAAGTGGTAAATATTTGGGTGGTGTACGACCAGAAGGCAGCCGGCTGAGCATAGAAACAAGAGTGGAACACCGAGACCGGCCCCAAACCGAAAACGCAGTGCAAACCTATGTTGATGTAGCCAAAAAACACCAGCTTGACCCCAGCCAAATGGCCATTGCTTTTGTTAACAGCAGGCCGTTTGTTACCTCTACACTGATTGGCGCTACTACCATGGAACAGCTTAAAAGTAATATCGATGCTATTAATGTTCAACTAAGTGACGATGTACTGGAAGATATTGAATTATTGAGGCAAGAGCATCCGATGCCTTTTTAAATGTACATCTTCCTTGATTATTTCTTCCTCCTATTTCACAGCATCCTGATCCTTTTTGTTTTATCGGCCTGGGCATGGAAAAGCACCCGGCAAATACACTTGATAATCACCGCCTTAATTCTTTTGTCCTGGTTTGGGTTGGGGTTTTTTTATGGTTGGGGTTACTGCCCTTGTACAGACTGGCATTGGGCGGTCAAATATAAAATAGGAGAAAATTACTTGCCAAATTCTTACGTCAAGTATTATGCAGACAAATTAACCGGGCTTACATGGAACCCCTTCATAGTTGACGTAATCGTCTTAATTCCAGGTATTATGACATTTATCTTGTCTTGTTGGCTTAACACTCGCGACTATTATTCCAATAGAAATACCCGGCACATAGATCCACATTAAATTAAACATAGAAATCGCAGTTGGGCGTGAAAAAGACACTAAACCCTAAACACGTTTAACAATGACACTACCAACGGAATAACCTGCTCCAAAAGAACAAATCACACCAATATCTCCAGCATCAAAATCTTCATTGTATTTATGGAACGCAATAATTGAACCGGCGGAACTGGTGTTAGCATAGGTATCCAGAATCACGGGAGATTCTTCTGCCGAAGCCTCTCTGCCAAGCACCTTTTTTGAAATGAATTGATTCATACTTAGATTAGCCTGATGAAGCCACAGACGTTTTACCTCACTGATTTCAATATTGCTTTCACTTAGATGATTGCTTATCACCTTTGAAACCATTGGCACCACTTCTTTAAATACCTTGCGACCATTTTGACAAAACAATTTATCCCTGGCTCCAATACCACTTTCATCGCAACGGTTTAAAAATCCAAAGTTGTTACGAATGTTGTTAGAGAATTGAGTCTTTAATTGACTATCTACAATTTCCCAGGGATGTTTGATCGAACAGGTTTCTTCTTTCTCTAACACAATCGCTGTACATACATCACCAAATATAAAGTGACAGTCTCGATCTTCCCAGGCCAGGTGGGCCGAGCAAATTTCCGGGTTCACCACCAATACACAAGTTGCTGACCCTGACAAAATAGCATCCCTGGCTGTTTGTAGTCCGAATGTGGCAGAAGAACAGGCCACATTCATATCAAAACCGAAGCCCTGAATGCCCAGAGCATTCTGAATTTCAACGGCCAATGCGGGATAAGGACGCTGCAAGTTAGAGCATGCCACAATTACTGCATCAACCTGGCCAGGCTCCTTTCCTGCATTTTCCAGAGCTTCCCTGGCAGCGCTAACTGCCATTTCACACTGCACTGACTGTTCATCATTACTGCGTTCAGCAATTTCGGGTTTCATCCTTTCAGGATCCAACACCCCTTGTTTATTCAAAACATAACGGCTTTTAATGCCAGATGCCTTTTCAATAAACGCCTCACTGGAATATTGCAGAGCTTCAATTTCGCCGTTTTCAATGGCTTCATTATTAGCCTTATTGAAAATATCAACATAAGCATTAAATGTCTCGACCAATTCAGCATTGGAAATGGACTCATCGGGTGTAAATAAACCTGTTCCACTGATAACAACACGGTGACTATTGGAATTCGGCACATCATTCTCCTGATAAAGTAAACCCAAAAGGTGTAACCATTATATTGTTCTTGAGTTTGACAAGAAAGTGTAAATCAATATTCTATTTAACACTGATAAATTCAGCTAGCATATTATCAAATACCCAGAAAGTTTTTGACCCATACTCACACGGCCATACTTCGACTGAAAATAAAAATTCAGCGAAGAATTAAGTCTGTACAGATAATTCGTCAGGTGTTTTGCTTAAATACCAGGTTGGAATTAAAGCAAATAAAAATAACAGCCCCACTATTATAAACCCTTCTCGATAGGCCAATGTACTCGCTTGTGCTGCTATCATTTTCCCCAGAAAGACGCGCGCCATTACACCGGCCTGGTCCATGGGTAATCCAGCCCAATGGTATAAGTCACCTACGTGCTGGAGTAATTCAAGCGTTACCGGGTTGTTAGGGTTTTGGGTGGCGGCTATTTCGGCACCTTGTGAATAACTGGCTCCCTGTACCTTTAATGCTATTGCATTCACGCCAAAGGCTCCACCCAACTGACGCATAAAACTAATGGCGCCAGAACCTTGGCCTAATTGTGAAGGTGATAATGCTCGTAAAGATGCGGTGGTTACAGCGGGCATAATTAAGCTTAAGCCAAGACGACCGAACCCTATCAATACTGCCAGGTACCAAAAAGCCGTGTTCACATCTACTTTATAAAATAATAGGGTCGACAAGCCAAAACAGGCCAGCCCTATTGCGATGGGCACATGGGGTGGCATATGATCGCTCAGGCGACCCGCTATTGGAAACGCAAAGGCCATGACAAAGCCTGCAGGCATTAGCAACAAACCGGATTGTGTGGCGCTGAAGTGTTGAACAGTTTGAACGAACATCGGCACCAGATAGGTTGATCCAAAAATACCGGCACCGAAAATAACCGTAATAACCGCTGCTGCTGTAAAACGAGGGTTCGCAAATAAAGATAAATCCAGTAAAGGCTCTTTGGTATGTAATTCCCAAAAGATAAAAGCACACCCACTAACCGCAGCAATAAAGAGCCGCGCAACAATAAGGGTATTATCCCAACCCAAACGGGATCCATCTGACAATCCCATTAACAAGGTATAAAGGAAAATTGCCAACAGAGCTAAACCGATAGTGTCCAGGGCCTTAGTCTCGCTATCTTCTTCACGGTTAGGCAGGAACACATTGCCTAATAAAATCGCAAGAACGCTAAAGGGGATGGATACGAAAAAAACATAACGCCAACTCAAGCCATCAACTAACATGCCACCAACAGTAGGCCCTAGTGCCGGTGCCAACACAATGCCAATACCATACACACCCATTGCCTGCCCGCGCCGATCAGGGGGAAACACTCTAAATATAATCAACATGGATAAGGGTTGAATCAATCCCGCAGCCCCACCCTGTAATGCCCGCGCCAGTACGAGTACATTTTCGTTAGGGCTGATACCACCCAACACCGAACCAAATAAAAACAGCGACAAAGAAAATATAAATGTGGCGCGTTGTCCAAAACGTTGAACCATCCAGGCGTTAAGCAACATGGCACCCGTCATGGTAGCCAGGAAAGCGGTAGAAAACAGCTGGGCTTTGTCCTGGCCGATGCCATAAGCCCCCATAATTTTTGGAATGGCCACATTGATAATGGTTGACGATAACACCGTGGAAATAGTGCCCATCATTGCGGTGCCTGTGGCTAACCAGCGATAACTCGACCCATAGCGATCGAATAATACATCTACATTATCTTTCAATTTTAACCTCGACCATCATTCCAGGCCTCAGGACAAAATTCTCGATGCTCCCGGCGTTGAGATTAATACGTACCGGAATTCGTTGTGTTACCTTGGTAAAATTTCCACTGGGGTTTGGATTAGGGATAAGGGCAAATGCACTGGTGGCAGTCTGACCAATACGAGCCACGGTGCCCATAAGCACCTCTCCAGGGTAAGCATCCATGGTAATTTCCACAGACGCACCTTTTTGCAAATGACGAACCGCCGTTTCCTTGATATTGGTATTGATCCAAACCTGCTCAGGATTATGAATCAGAGCCAGTCGCTGTCCTTTATTGACATGCTCACCCGAAGAAATAAAAACATCATCGACAATGCCTGCCTGCATACTACGGAGAATGCGATTTTCAAGATCCACAGCCTGCTGGCTTAGCTCGGCGTTAATCCCGATTGCCTGTACATCCAATTCCACCAGCTTACTGGCCAAAACAGCCACCTGCTGGCTCTCTGCTTCTACTTCCGCAAGCGCAGCGTGCGCCATGTCTACTTCCGCTACAGCTTTACGCAATGCTTCCTGCGCGTTTATTTCACTGGCCTGTGTTCTTTCAAATGCTTGTTGGCTTATAATTTTTTCACTGATTTTTTGCTTCGCCCGTTTTAAATCCTGTTTGGCCAAAGACAAATTAGAGCGAGCTGCATTGGCTGCCGCTTCGGCTGCGACCAATGCTGAAAGCTGATTATTACGACTTGCTTTTATATGAGCTTCTAACATTATCTGCTGTGCGTTAAGGGTGGTTTTTTTTGCAGCCACAGAGCCAAGGCGTGCTTCAATCTGTTCACGCTGCGCCAATGCCTGGGCGTTATCAATTTTCAGAATAATGTCACCGGCTTTAAGAATATCCCCCGCATTCACCAATACCTCTGTTACACGACCCGATACTTCACTACTCAAGGTAATCATATCCGCCGCTATTCGGGCATCGGAGGAGTAAATATGAGTCTGATGTTGATAAATCCAAATTCCGGCAATGGACGCAAATATAACTCCCAACAATAAAATTATTGCGTTTCGAAAATTCATTCGACGACGATCTGGCAGCGGTAATCTGGTAACGGTTTCATCGCCAGAATTTTTATCTTCAGATAAGGGAACTGCTTTAGATGCATTCATGTTATTTATTTCTATATATCAATAATTATCAGGTAAGGTATTTGCTTAAAAGCTATATTACTCCCAGTCAAAGGCCTCTAGGCAGGTTTGCTATCAAATGCTTAAGTATCTAATTTCTTAACGTCTATATTTTTAATATTGTGTGCAATACGTTCTAGCACCCCCATAAAAATTTCCAGTTCCTCTGAATCAATATCTTTTAGGGCATCTTCACGCAATTGTGCAGCGGATTGCTCCACTTCATCGACAATTAAGCGAGCGCGATCGGTCAAGTGTACAGTTTTGGCGCGACGATCATTTACACCAGAACG
>Ga0209345_10003229_pt1 | contig 16981 bp, 13 predicted proteins | sample Cruoilmetagenom7_FD_187294 | JGI IMG/M metagenome (GOLD analysis project Ga0209345, IMG submission 187294) | Oil polluted marine microbial communities from Coal Oil Point, Santa Barbara, California, USA - Sample 7 (SPAdes) (version 2) | ecosystem: Environmental > Aquatic > Marine > Oil seeps ...
TAAAGTTTCTACATTGCCCTCCAATGGTATCGGTCTAAGGTTGACGGGGGTACTTAGAGTCTATGTCAGAGGTCAGTGTCATAATCCCTACTCATAATAGAGCAGCCTTCCTTGAGGAGGCGATTGAATCAATTCTGTTCCAGGATTACAAGGACTTTGAGCTTATTGTGGTTGATGACGGCTCCACGGATGGAACTAGAGAACTGATAAGGACGTATGGTGAGAGAGTCATCTACCTGCATCAGGATAACAAGGGCGTGAGTTGTGCTCGAAATAGAGGCATAGAGAATTCCACCGGGAAATATATCGCTTTTCTCGATTCCGACGATAAGTGGCTGCCTAAGAAGCTCTCCTCTCAAATAGATTTCTTTTCGTGCAACACCGATGCAATGATCTGTCATACGGAGGAGATATGGGTCAGAAATGGCGTGAGGGTAAACCCCATGAAAAAGCATAAGAAATACAGCGGGATGATATTCGAGAGGGTGCTGCCCCTTTGCATTGTTAGCCCTTCTTCCGTCATGATAAGAAGGGACCTTTTTTTGGGGATCGGCTTATTTGACGAGAGTCTGCCTGCATGCGAGGACTACGATCTATGGCTTAGGATAGCCTCCAGGTTTCCCGTCTATCTGCTGGAAACCCCCTTGATGATTAAGAGAGGGGGACATAAAGATCAACTCTCTAGCAAGTTCGTGGGTCTCGACAGGTTTAGGATAAAGGCCTTGGTCAACATACTTGAAAGTGGCGTTCTCTCTCCGGGGCAGCGCGAGGCTACCTTGAGAGAGCTCAGAAGGAAATGTACTATATTCGGCAATGGGTGCATGAAGAGGGGAAGAATAGAAGAGGGAAAAGGGTACTTGGGGTTGGCTGAAAAATATGAATATAGAGTATAAACGCTTGGATCTAAGGTCGATAGATTTGGCCGACACTGCCTTTGTTATCAGCTATGGCTTTTCCTTGTCCATATTAAAGGAGTCCATAGAGAAGATGGGGGTGCTAAACCCTCCATTGGTGAAAAAGGGCATCAGTGAGCAGTACCGCGTAGTGTGCGGCTATAAAAGGTTAATGTCCTGTAAAGATTTAGGTAAAGAAGAATTGACTTGTGCTGTTATAGATCACAACATTGAAGACAGGGATACCTTTTTAATAAGCCTTTACGATAATCTCTCCCACAGGGAACTGAACCCTATAGAGAAATCCATTGTCTTGGGTAAATTGAAAGAGTATTATCCGGATCGGATTATAGTTAAGGATTTTTTACCCCTTCTTGGATTGAACCCCCATCATTCAGTGCTGCTCAGGCTGAAACCTTTGTCAGGCTTGTACAAAGAGATGAGAGATGCTATTTTGGAGGGGAGGTTGGATGAAGGGGCTGCCATAAAGCTCTTGAATTTTTCCGGTAAGGATAGGTTGTCGCTGTTCAGACTTCTTTATACATTAAGGTTCAGCAAGAATAAGCAGAATGAAATAGTTGATAATGTGTATGATATTATCATGAGAGATGAATATTCCGTATCCGACCTATTAGAATCAAACGACTTGAAGCTTATCCTAGAGGATAAAAACCTTAACACCCCTCAAAAAGGTGGGGAAGTACGCCGTTTCCTAAGGAGACTGAGATACCCAAGGATTGTCAAGGCAGAGAGGGATTTCCAGGAGATGATAAGGGATCTGGACCTGGGAGATAGTATAAAGTTAACCCCTCCCCCATCTTTTGAAGGGAACAGGTACACTATCAATTTTCAATTTGGAACCATTAACGAATTGGAGAAAATATTGAAAAGGGTTGACGCTGTTAGGTATAATAAAAGATTTGTGAGGGCGATGGAAGTCTAAAAGATAATGGCTGAATACGTTCCCAAGAGAATCATCATCGACAACAAGGTCAGGGATTCACTGCTTGCCCACAACGTTCTTGACAGTCTTCCGGGTGTCCCCACAGAGTTCGTAGATGACCCAAGTGCAATAACAGACATGATAAGAGAAGATGATGACCCTTTACGTGTGGGCAAGAGGACTTTATTGCTTACGGAAAATAGGGGAAGGTTCCTCAAACCCTGTCCTGGCACTAAAGAATACATATGCTGTGGTTATCAAATACTTAACTTCGCTACCAACTGTAACATAGAATGTTCATATTGTATCCTTCAAACCTATCTGAATAACCCTGTAATTACAGTCTATGCCAATTTAGATGAGATGTTTCGCCAACTGGAGGATGTGTTAGACCAAAACCCCGGCTCCTTTTACCGTATCGGGACTGGGGAGTTTACGGATAGCTTGGCCTTCGATCACCTTTTGGGTTTTACAAGTTTGGTGGTTCCGTATTTTGCCGGGAAAAAAAATGCGGTACTGGAACTGAAGACCAAGACTGATAATATAGCCAACCTCCTTGACCTGGAAGATACAGGCAATACAGTTGTAGCGTGGTCTCTCAATGCAGAGGAGATAGCTAGAAAGGAAGAACTCCTGGCGCCATCCATAGATGACAGGATTGATGCAGCCTATAAATGCCAGGAGGCTGGTTACATGCTTGGTTTTCATTTTGACCCGCTGATATACTACCTTGGATGGGAGGATGGCTACCAGAGAATATTGGAGAGGCTTTTCGCAAAGATAGATCCACTACGTATTTCGTGGATAAGTATGGGGTGTCTTAGGTTTCCACCCGGGTTAAAGTCTATGATACAAAAGAGGTTTCCAAAAAGTAAGATAGTATATGAGGAATTTGTTTCGGGTTTGGACGGAAAACAGAGGTACTTTCAACCTATCCGAATAGAGATGTATTCCAGGATGTTAGAATGGATGAGAGGCTACAATTCCAATCTATTGGTATACCTGTGCATGGAAAGTCGTGAAGTGTGGAAGAAGGTATTCAAGGATGATAAGATTATGAGCAGCGAAGACCTCGCTGCACTGCTGGAGACAAAAAATGGATATAAAGGAAAAGATCATCAGGCGTAATACAGAGATAGGAAGTGGACGGGTTAAACAGTATATACTTCCTAAAGGAAGAAAGATTACACAGATAACCACATTTTGTCCTGATATTATAGGCCCTGGCCCCACCCACATTTATGTTATTGAAGATGAAACCTTGATAATGGTGGATACCGGTATCCCGACCAATATGGCCAAAAGGCTCTTCTATAGTTGGAGGAAACAGGATATGCCACAGGAGGTGAATGTCCTGCCGGAGGATTATAGCGAGATTGAGCTCATGACCGGACTGGAAGCGGTAGGGTACTCACCGAAGGATATAGAATTGATCATAATAACCCATGGCCATGTAGACCACTACCTCGTGGGTAAAACCCTCGTAGAGAGAGGCCGGCCCAAGATTTCAGCTCATGTTCAGGACACTGACCGTATCTGTAACCCGTGGGCTATTTCCAAGGGGGTGTTTGAAGGGCGTCCGAAGTATCAGGCCATGGGGATGCCTGTTCCAGAATATTCGGCCCAGGAGTTCTATCAAGGGCTTGATCCGGAGACCCTTAATATGTCATTGAAGGTGGACTACCCTATCTCAATGGACGGTCCTCTGTCATTAGATAGTATCAAGAGCGACTTTATTACGGTAAAGCATTCTCCAGGCCATTCACCGGGGTCGATTTGCCTGATTGTCGGTTCACCGGAGGACGCGGAAAAGATACTGATCTGTGGGGACACCCTTTTATACCCCATAACCCCTCATCCGGATAATCTCGTTGCATATCTTCGTACCCTGGATGACCTGGAAAGGTTGGAAAAGATTGCCCTCTGTCTTCCTGCCCATGGGAGGAATATTAGAGACCTTTACGGGAGGATTCCTTTTCTTAAGAAACATCACCGTAGCAGACTTGAGTTTACATACAGTGCCTGCCAAGTAGCCAAGAACCCCTGGGAGATAGCATCAATGCCTCAATATTTCGATGTGTTTGTTGACCCTGACAAATTTAACCCCATGGCAGGTAACGAGGCATTTATTCATATTAAGCTTTTGGAGATGGCTAATGGACTATATCGAGCATACACGGATGGCGCAGTCCATTATTTTAAGAATTCAGGGGAAAGGTTCGATGATGTCTACGAAAGGGTTCTCAAGATCATCGATGACAGAACGTCCACCGTATTATGAAATCCTATAGCTCATTCAACCTCTGCAAACCATAATATATCGACCGTTCGGCAACGGCTATCATCAGAGGGATGTCTGTTAAAGGTGTGTCATTTCGTAGTTCCCTTGCCACAATGAAGAAATTCTTCCAAGAAAGCGTAGTAGTTCCATTAATAGACTTAGCCCATAATGCCATCCAGAGAAGACGTTCTGCCCAGATAGCTCGCTTTTTCTCAAGAACACTATTTATAATCCGCATGACCGTCTTTTTGATAGCTTTATGATTTCGCAAAGGATGCCCCCAGCCTTTCTTCAAGATATCATCTATCTGTGAATCATCCTCAAACCACGAAATGGCAAAATCCATAGAATCAAGCCAATCTCCACTATCTTCCAGTACCCTGACTAGATTTTGCGGGCTTAAAGACTCAGCGCCTGCATCCTCCTCCAGCAGAGCAAATTCTTCATCGATAATCAAGGGCTTCGGTTGCCAATGCCCGATGCCTGTTGCTTCCGCCACATGTAATAACTCGGGAGGGGGGGGGTTGCCCTGCTTCTGGCCTAACCAGATAAAGTGAGAAATGAGTTGATCCAGGTAAATCGGAAGAACCTGTTTCGCCATTCCTCCTTGTTCAGCCTCCCGCATAAGGGATCTTAAGTCTCCTTTACTTATATTGCTCATGGCCCAGGCTTCGCGGATCCCCTGCTCCTGGTGTACCAACACACCTCCCAGTTGATAACGCCCTTTTCTTTTGGTGAATGCCCAGACCCCTTGAACGCCTGAACCGTCAAATGGAGATGCATATACTTGGATTGACAGGACCTGCGGTAAAGCAGCACATTCCACGCGGCTTTTACGTACCCTCTTTATGGCCTCATCCAGGGCAGGGCGCTCTACTTTAGGAAGCCAGTTGCGCAGATTGATCATACGGCACAGGGTTACAGGTGAAACTGTTTTGGGATCTAAAAACTGGCTGAATATTAGGGATACATGGATACGTATTTCATGATTTGGGTGGAGGAGCATCAATGCCGCAACCTCTCGGATCAGAGGACTACTTGCCATAGCCATCTCCGTGATCAGGCCAAGCTGTCCCTCAATAGGTAGTATTGTTAATTCCGGCATCACTTGTTCGTAGATATCAAAGGGGTTTTTAATCCCCCCTTTAATCAGTTCATCGAAGAATCTTTCAATATCCTGTGATTCACCATGGGAAGTAAACCGGCTATAATATTCTGCAAGATTTTCACTCTCCTTTTGTATCTCATGATGTAACTCCAGTTTGGCTCTATACAAAGCCTGCAAAAGATCGCCCTGTACTCTTGTATCAACCTCTACCTTAAAGGCTTGTTCCGCAATCTTTTTTTGGATAAGCTCCGAAGTTTCGATAGCCCATTTCCTATTTCTTTCTATTGAATAACGGATTTCCGTGAGGGCCTCTTCTATTAAGAGAAGACATGCATGATACTCTTTACTCATCTCCCGTACATACCCCTTTGGGGCATAGCAATTAAGCAGCAAGTCTAATAAAGGATACACAACTTTTGGATTTTTCTGGATTTTTTTTCTTGCTCTTCCGTCCACCGGATTTTTTTCCGCATTTTTCTGCAAACTTTTTACAACTTGCCCTACCAAGTCCGCTGCATTTTTCGTTTCACCCCTTTCAGGGTTTATGTCCCTGATATCTCTTTTGTCATCTGCATCCTTTTTGACTTCTCCCCCTGTCTTCTCTATTGCCCTCTGCTTTTTAACATTTTCCACAGGCATTAATAAACAGCACATCTTGTACTTCTTGCCTGATCCGCAAGGACATGGTTGGTTACGTCCTACCTTGCTATCTTGTCGTTTCACTGACATCCGGTCCCTCGGTTTACCAGGGAAATAATCTTCAACAACTCGTCTTTGCCTTCCCGACCTTTTAAAAGGTTTCCCTGTATAAGGTTTGCCTTCCACATCCTCCCTAAACATCACGTAGTGCCTTTGTAAGCGTGCAAGGTAATCTGGGTCATGATTAATCATGTCTGTGAAAATATGAATCAACTCATCCGAATACTCAGACTGGGGGCTTATGGGATCCAAATAAGGACCGTCGACCTTGTTTCTCCCATCAAAACCCATACTAATCGTGGCTACTATACGGTCAGCTTCATCAGCAATGACAGAGATAAGCACTCTCCTGCAATCACAACCAACTCTGTGGCAATAAAATTCTACAAATCCATATCTGTCAGGCGGCAAAGAGCTTTCTCGCTCTTTGTGGAGCACAGTAAGCACTCTCGTTTCTTTTTCTCCCACTTTCGGAAATCTCTTTGAAAATGCAAGCATTTCAATTATTCTTCTGACTTTTTAAATAATTATTTCCCAGTCTGCACAATAGGAAGGCTCCACCCTGATCAGAGGATAAACGTCTATGTCATTTGCTCCATCTTCTGCTTCTCTTCATCAACCAGTACCCTGCGCAGGAATTTACCTACCGTGCTCTTAGGAAGTTCAGTGCGGAATTCCACTAGCTTTGGTACTTTGAAGGAAGCCAGGTTCTCTTTGCAATGGTCAGTAATCTCCCCAACAGTGGCCGTTTGTCCCTCCTTAAGCACTATGTATGCCTTGACCGTCTCACCCCTCTTTTTGTCAGGTACACCTGCCACAACAGCCTCTTGTACTTTAGGGTGTGCGTAGAGAACCTCTTCCAACTCCCTGGGCACGATATTATAACCACTGGCAATTATGAGATCCTTCTTACGGTCTACGATGTAAAAATAGCCGTCCTCATCCATTCTCGCGATATCTCCAGTGTGGAGCCAGCCCTCCTCATCAATAGACGTGGCTGTTTCATCTGGCATATTCCAATATCCCTTCATCACCTGAGGACCCTTTATAACCATCTCGCCTTCTTCACCTACCTTCATGCGAGGATATCTTCCATCCTCATTCGGTTCCAGCGCCACAATGGCTGAGTCCACATCAGAGATCGGAATACCGATGGAACCGGCTTTATTCAGACCATGTATGGGGTTGGCATGGGTAGTGGGCGCCGCTTCAGTCAGGCCATAACCTTCTACCAGCTTTCCTCCTGTAATTCGGCCAAAGCTCTCTTGAACCTCCATGGGCAGGGGGGAAGCACCGCTGATGCAGGCCTTGATGGATCTCAGGTTGTATCGGGCGACTTTGGGGTGGTTGATGATTCCGATATACAAAGCCGGCACACCTGGAAAGATTGTGCACTTTTCCCGGTGGATAACTTCCATGATGTGCTCAATGTTGCGTGGGTCCGGCACTACGATTATCTCACTTCCGGCATAGATACCTATGCCCATAGAAACCGTCATACCGTAAACATGAAAAAAAGGGATGGCCCCCAACATCTTCTCTTTGCCGTACTCTAAGGAAGTAAACCAGTGACTCAACTGGATTACATTACTCGCTATATTTCGGTGGGTTAGCATAGCGGCCTTTGGGACGCCGGTTGTGCCGCCCGTGTATTGGAATAATGCCACATCTTCGGGTACTATATCTACCTTCGGTGGGGTAGGCTGGTGGTTCTTTATAAGGTCGAAAAGACGGTGTGTGTCGGGTCCTGGAGGCACATCTGCCATTTGGCCACCGGTCTTTACCTCCTTTTCCACCAGCTTATTGAAAGGGAAACCCAAAGTGTCGGGAACATCCGTTAAGATCACGTTCTTTATCTGTGTCTGACTGCGCACTGAAGCCAACCGCTCATAAATACCGCTCAGCATCACGACGGTTTCGGCGCCACTGTCATTGAGTTGATGCTGAATCTCCCTTGCCGTATACATAGGGTTCGTGGTGACTACAATAGCTCCAATCTTCGTTACACTATAGAAGGTGATGATCATCTGAGGCAGGTTTGGCAATATCACAGCTACCCGGTCTCCCTTGCCCACGCCGAGGTTATGTAGGGCCAAGGCGAATCGGTCAGTCATCTCGTTTAGCTGAGCGTAAGTCATCTTCGACTCTATCGGGATACCCAGAGACAAATACTTGAGTACCATACGGACAGCAAGATTCCGTGGATATTTCTTGGCAGAATTCGCCAGCATCTGATGTAGGACAACATCGGGGTAAGTCAAGGTGTGCCCTACCCCTTTTTCGTAATGCGCCAACCACGGTTTTTGCTCGCACATATTAAACACCTCTTCGAAAGTCTCCAATATCCGTTACAGGTTAAAGCCATTTCAAAAGCTATAGATTTTCAGATATTAAATTTCACAAGGCTAGAGGGAGGAATCAGAGTAAGTCGTACATTGAGTACGTCGTCGAGGATTCCGACCGATAACGCAGTGAAATTTAATATATGGAAATCTATACTGAAATGGCCAAAATTACATCATAAGGGGCGGGGACGAAATAACTCGTCCCCGCCCCTAACCTTTGGATGACATAAGAAGATAGACAAGAATTCCAGAGTGCCGCTTGATTTTTGTAAACAGAAATTTTGAAACTCAATCATGAGCTACAAATAAAGCACCTCAATCATCCCTTCCAGCGAGGTCGAAGATCATCGCTAGATCGTTATTTGTTTCCGATTCCCTAACAGCTTGTCGTAAGGTAACACATTCAACCTAAATTGTCGATATTTTGCTGGAAGAGTTATATACTTCTTCTGTTTTCGCGTCCCACGCTCCAGCGCGGGAATGCATATTTGACGTATGCCGCTGATCTCTGTTCCCCGCTCCCCCATGGACGGCTACGAACCCTTGCTTCATCGACATTTTGCTTGACTTTTAAACACAAATTAAATTAACATGTGTAGCTTATAGTTAGAAATCTACCCATTGTTCAAGAAGGAGATTCTATGAAGAAATTCGATACTGATAAACTGAGAAACATTGGCATAATATCTCATGGTGGAGCTGGGAAAACTTCTTTAGCAGAGGCAATGCTTTTCAATGCAAATATGACTGAGCGTTTAGGAAAGGTTGATAACGGAACTTCGGTAATGGATTATGAACCTGAAGAGACAAAAAGGAATATCACCATCAGTTCTTCCTTACACCATCTTGATTGGGAAAAGCATAAAGTGAATATAGTGGACACCCCCGGGGATGCAAATTTCAGCAACGAAGCTAGAAACTCACTGCGCGTGCTGGACGGAGCGGTCGTAGTAATCGATGCAGTCTCAGGTATACGTATACAGACTGAAAGGGGTTGGCAATATTGTAACGAGCTGGGGCTTCCCAGGATAGTCTTCATTAATAAGATGGATAGAGAGAGGTCATCGTCTATTAACATCGTTGACGACATCAACAAAATTCTTGGTAAAAAGGCTGTAGTCACTCATATGCCAATAGGCGCTGAGGATTCGTTTAGAGGTGTGGTGGATCTGATACGGATGAAAGCCCTGACATACAAAGACGACGAGAGTGGGGTATACTCAGAGGAAGAGGTCCCTGAGGACATAAAGGAGGAAGTCTCAGAGATGAGGGGAAAGATGGTGGAGGATATCGCAGAGACATCGGATGATTTGATGGAAAAATACCTGGAGGGCGAAGACCTAACCACTGAGGATCTCTACAGAGGGCTGAGGGAAGGCACATTGAGTATGGAATTCGTACCTGTGCTATACGGGTCAGCCTTGAGAAACATAGGGGTTCAACCCCTGATGGATAAGATCATTCAATGCCTCCCCTCTCCGACAGAAAGGGAAGAAAACAAAGGGATAAATCCATTAACAAAGGATGAAGAGGTACGTAAGGCAGACGATGAAAAGCCCTTTTCAGCCTTGGTTTTCAAGACCATAGCGGATCCGTATACAGGGAAACTCAGCGTATTCAGGATATGTTCAGGTGTTCTAAATTCCGACTCAACGATCTACAATTCATCCAGGCAGGTTAAGGAAAGAGTGGGTCAAGTTTACCAGATGGAGGGTAAGGGTCAGAAACCGGTCGCCTCTGCCGGCGCCGGCGAGTTAGTGGCTGTGGCAAAGCTCAAAGAGACTAACACAGGGGACAGCCTTTGTGATGAAAGTGCCCCTATACTCTTTGAGGGCTTCACTCCCCTATCACCGATAGTTTCGTTTGCTGTTGAGCCAAAGTCTAAGGGGGATGAAGAGAAGGCTATAATGTCTTTGAATAAGCTGGTGGAAGAAGATCCTACCCTTACAATTCATAGAGAAGAACAGACAAAAGAGACCATACTCTCAGGCATGGGACAAGTCCATCTGGAGGTTACTTTAGAAAAATTAAAGAGGAAGTTTGGCACAGAGGTGGATCTAAGACTGCCAAAAGTCCCTTACAAGGAGACAATTCGCGGTAAGACCAAGATTCAAGGAAAATACAAGAAGCAGTCTGGAGGGAGAGGACAGTATGGAGATACATGGCTAGAGATAGACCCCTTGCCGAGAGGAAAGGGGTTTGAATTCGTTGATAAGATAGTCGGGGGTGTTATCCCCAAACAGTACATCCCAGCGGTAGAGAAAGGGATCGTAGAGGCCATGAGCCAAGGTGTGCTTGCGGGTTATCCGGTGGTAGATATCAAGACCTCATTGGTTTTCGGATCTTACCATTCCGTGGATTCCTCTGAGATGGCATTTAAGATAGCAGGCTCCATGGGGTTTAAGAAGGGGGTTTTGGAGGCTAACCCAGTTCTCTTGGAACCCATCATGAATTTGACTGTTTTTGTCCCGGACGAAAACATGGGTGATATCATCGGAGATTTAAATAGCCGGAGAGGTAAGGTATTGGGTGTCGATGCAAAAGATAACAATCAAGCAATAAGAGCACAGGCGCCAATGTCGGAGGTTCTACAATATTCTGCTGATTTGAGTTCAATGACTGGAGACAGAGGAACGTTTATCACGGAATTTTCTCATTATGAAGAGGTTCCTGCTCAACTCAGTGAAAAGATCATCGAAGCAGCAAAAGAAGAATAATGTTGATCAGAGGATGAACGAGAAATTTAAAGACGAAGAAAACGTCATTACAGATATGGAAACTTTTTTCGATCCCGCAGTCCATAGAGGGGCGGATGAACTTGAGATAAAGATCGGAAAAGAAAAGGAAACGGACGATAAGGGGGAAAAAAAGGGGAAGATTCTCAGCCTGTACCAGAGGGTCCAAAAAATGTCCGTTCCAGAAAAGGTCCAACTGGCCATTAAGGGAGACAAAGAGGCAAGGGGGCTTCTGATAAGGGACTCTAACAAACTGGTATCAACTGCCGTAATAAAGAGCCCCAAGATATCCGAGAGCGAGGTTCAACAGATCGCGCAATCAACAAATGTAAACGAGGATATCCTTCGGATTATAGCCAAGAACAAGGAATGGACGAATAAATACAAGATAAGGGTCAAGCTGGTAAATAACCCTAGAACCCCTTTGGAAATCTCTTTGAAAATCATGAAAACCTTACGGGAGAAAGATTTGACCCTCTTGTCTAAAAACAGAAACGTACCTTCCATCTTGTCCAAGATGGCAAAAAAACTGGTGGAACAAAAGGCTAAACACTAATCTCTTTTCCACATAAAACTATAGATTTTCAGATATTAAATTTCACAAGGCCAGAGGGAAGAATTCGAGTAAGTCGTACATTTAGTACGTCGTCGAGGAATCCGACCGATAACGCCGTGAAATTTAATATCTGAAAATCTATACATTACCTATGGCTGAATAGTGAAAGGCAACACATATACCTATAAAAAAGGTTAAATCATGGATACGAATTCAATGAAGGGAAAGGTGGCCGCTGTATGTATGAGCAAGGACAAAGGTATGAGGAAGGAGAACATGGAAAGGGGTAAACTCCTTGAAGGTCTCGGTCTTGAGGGAGATGCTCATGCCGGTGATTGGCATCGTCAAGTCAGTCTACTGGCTATAGAAAGTATACAAAAGATGAAAGACAAGGGGCTGGACGTTGTGCCTGGAGATTTCGCTGAGAACATAACTACCCAGGGGATTGATATATCAGAGCTACCCATTGGAACGAGGCTTGCCATAGGGAACGATGCCTTGCTGGAAGTGACCCAGATTGGTAAGACCTGTCATACAAGGTGTGCCATCTTTTACCAGGCAGGTGACTGTATTATGCCTAAGGAGGGGATATTCGCAAAGGTCCTAACAGGTGGTGAGATAGAAGTTTCTGATGAAATAAAGGTGACAAACCCATGAGATTCCTAAAAGAGATAAAGTTTGACGGAAAAGGGCTCATCCCGGCCATCATTCAGGATTTTGCGAACAACGAGATACTCATGCTCGGTTATATGAATGAGGAAACGGTCAAATTAACCCTAGAGACCGGAAGAGTGCACTTCTGGAGTCGCTCGAGAAAAAAGATATGGCTGAAAGGCGAGACCTCCGGTCATGTTCAAAAAGTCAAGGATGTCTTCTTCGACTGTGATATGGACACGATATTAATCAAGGTCGAACAGAAGGTAGCAGCCTGTCATACCGGATACAGGAGCTGTTTTTATAGGAAAGCGGACAGAGATGATTTAGTGGTCTGCACAGAAAAGGTCTTTGAGGAGAAAGAGGTATACAGTAACGGGTAACGCCCGGTTCAGATGGTAAGAAAAGGGTTGTAAAGTCTTTCCTCCATAACCGTCGAACTAGGTGAAGCACCGTAGTTGTGGCCAGGCCATATTATCGTCTCATCAGGTAGCACCAAAAGCTTTTTTCTTATTGAATTCAAAAGTATCTTCATAGATCCACCAGGCAGGTCGGTTCTGCCTATGCCACCCACGAATAGAGTATCACCTGTGAAGAGATTGTTATCCCCATAAAGGCAGATCCCCCCTTTTGAATGTCCGGGGGTATGTATAACCATCAAGCTTGAATCTCCAATCTCTACGGTATCACCGTCATGCACCAGGACATCCGGTGGTGGAGAGGACCCTCCCCCAAGTAGCAGATTGAAGAGTTTCTTGTGGAACCTGGTTAGCGACCTTCCTTCTAACTCATGGATAACAAGTTTTGCTCCGGTTTCCCGCAAAACCTTCTTGTTTGCACATATATGATCGCTATGAGCATGGGTATTCACTACAAACCTTATTCTTATATTCTCTTCATTAACGGCCTGTAATATCTTCATTGGGCTGCCACCAGGATCTATTATGAGTCCTTCCATTCTCTCTCTGTCACCAACAATATAACAAAAAACCCCTAACTTTCCTACTTCTAGTTGTCGCACAAATATCTTTTTAGACATGCTTTTTCACTCTCATCAGCCTTGGTTTTCTATCCTGTAACTTTTCAATAACGTGAAGCCCGTATAGACGCAAAACTTTGCGTCTATACAATCCTATTATTGCAATTGGATCTTATAACCATTCATATCATCAAATTCTCAACACCCAGCACCCAGCACCTTATCCTGTGATTCTGACTACATAGTCATATCATATCTGACAATAAAATGCTTGTTTTTTAAGCACTTTTATTAAATTTCTGACCATACGCCATCACAGACTAGGAAACATCCATGCAAGTGTTTTTTTGCTTTAATGATATTTCGGCACGTTTTATGCTTTATTACTTTATTATCTTTATATTCAAAATTAGAAACTACCAAAATTAAGTTAGCTTGTTTCCTTATTGTCATATCGTGAAAACCCCACCCCACCCCACCCTACCTTCCCCCTCTTAGGGGGAGGGTTGCGGTGGGAGTGGGTCATTAAGCGGTTAAAATCTTCGTCTTCTTTGATCTTGTAAAAACTATCTCATTTATGGATGGACACTACCTAACTTGGTGAATTATTTAATGAGTTTTCGTTCAGACACTATTTACATCTCTTCCGATACAGACATAGGAAATGGAGTATGTATCGAAGCTCAAGAAAATGGGCTTTTTTCAACAGTTAATGAACTGGTAACCCTTAAAAAATCTCCTGGTCAATATTTTGACGGATCGGAGACGGATTTGTCAAAAATATGCGACCTGTGCAGTTGGTCGGAATATGACTTGAATGATCTTTGACGAACCTTCTTGATTCATTTTGAGAAAGATTCTTAGTGAGTGAAGCTGAAAATTGCAGATTGTTTGAGGGAGCTTGCGACTGAGTTATCTGCAATTTAGCGCAGCGAACTTAGAATCTTCAAAATGAATCAAGCAGTGAGGAGAAGATTATTCAAGTCATAGGCGCTATTGTTGAGTAACTGCACAGCTTGAAAATATGTGGGAGGTTGGACCAGCGTAATAACGGAAGGTCGTACTGCAAATATGTCATTCTCATCAAAAAGGGAAAGGACTGAAAGAAGGCTCCTGGACAACTTAAGAGAGATGGGCTAAGTGATATCCATTTAATTTTCGACTGCTCGAATTCATTAATGCTATATTAGGCTACTTTAGTGTTGAAACAAAGCTTATCACTGCTCTCGCAAAAATTGCCTTGACAATGCTGCTATTTTGCTGTATTAATATATTCTAGAAGTAACGTTTGCCTTCCTGTAGTCACTTTACCGAAGAGAGAATGATTTTACTAGAGGCCTTAACACTACAGCGTAAGATTAGACCTATGGATTTTCAGATATCATTGTCATTATTCATGTTTTGAATGATCTCCAACTAACATTTTTGAGCCATTTAGAGAAAGATTCTTGATGTGCGCAGCTAAAGTTGCCAATTAGTTTAAAGGAATATGCGGTCGTGTTATTTCCAGTTTGGCGTAGCAAATCTAGAATTTTCAAAATTACTCAAAGCGTGAGGAAGAGATTATCAAAGTTATATAGGTTACAATCAAGTGACAATCAAGTGATATCGTAAACTTATGCTGCAGTCTTATAGCAACCCATAAACTCACCTTTTGGGTCTAACCCCTCTAATAAGCAGTATTCCATATTCCGTGAAAAATCCTATACTACAAATTGCGTCATATCCGGTTTTCTCGGCCTTTAATTAAGTGCCAATCCAAAACCACGCATTCAAAAGAAGGCACCAACATAGTATATCATTCGGCGAATGGGCGGCTTTCCTCAGTTATCTTGCCAGTTGTCTTGCTTATGGCGTATAGCCGTTAGGCTTGTAGGTTTTATGTTTACTGGTGTCCATCCAGAAATGAGATAATTTTTTGCAAGGTCAAGATCAAGGAAGGCGAACATTTTAACCGCAGGAATACATATAGATTTTCAGATATTAAATTTCACAAGGCCAGAGGGAGGAAACCGAGTAAGTCGTACATTGTAGTACGTCGTCGAGGGTTCCGACCGATAACGCAGTGAAATTTAATATATGGAAATCTATAGAGTACGTATGGGCACATTGCAATGTGCCTATACATCTGAGCCTGACCTGTCTGCGTGCTACGCACAGGCAGGCGTATAGATTGTATAAAAGAGCCATTTATGGTCGGACACCAATATAATACCCCTATTCCTTAGGGCTACAAATACATATTTACAAAAGGAGAGGAAAGTGAGCCTGAATCTAAAGGATCTGAAAGAAAAAAAAATCAGCGGATTAACGAACCTTGCGAGACAACTTAGGGTGGAAGGGGCCAGTTGCCTTAGTAAACAAGAGTTGATCTTTGCTATCCTTCAGGCCGAGACGGAGAAAAACGGACTGATATATGGAGAAGGAGTGCTTGAGACTCTCCCCGATGGCTTCGGTTTTTTACGAGCCCCTGACTACAGTTATTTACCTGGGCCAGATGATATTTACGTTTCACCCTCCCAGATTAGAAGGTTCAATCTCTTAACTGGTGATACGGTTTCAGGTCAGATAAGACCGCCGAAGGACAGTGAAAGATATTTTGCTCTTCTCAAGGTGGAGTCTGTGAACTTTGAAGACCCTGAGGCCTCCAGAGAGAAGACCCTCTTCGATAACTTGGTTCCTCTTTATCCCGAAGATAAACTTAAATTGGAAACCGACCCTAAGGACCTCTCTATCAGAATAATGGATTTGTTAACTCCAGTTGGAAAAGGACAAAGGGGCTTGATTGTTTCTCCGCCCAGAGCAGGCAAAACAGTGCTCCTTCAGAATATTGCCAATGCTATTACAACAAATCATAAGGAGGTAATACTAATAGTTCTTTTGATAGATGAACGCCCGGAAGAGGTCACAGATATGCAGCGTTCAGTGGACGGAGAGGTAGTCAGCTCCACCTTTGATGAACCGGCTCAGAGGCATGTGCAGGTTGCTGAGATGATCATAGAGAAGGCAAAGAGACTTGTAGAACACAATAGGGATGTCGTCATTCTCTTGGATAGCATTACCAGGTTAGCTAGGGCTTACAATGCTGTGGTGCCGGCAAGCGGAAAGGTTTTGTCGGGGGGGGTAGATTCCAGCGCTCTCCACCGCCCAAAAAGGTTTTTTGGGGCAGCCAGAAACATCGAGGACGGAGGGAGCCTTACCATTATTGCGACTGCTTTAATCGACACCGGCAGCAAAATGGATGAAGTAATCTTTGAGGAATTTAAAGGCACAGGAAACATGGAGATCCATTTGGATAGAAAGCTGAGTGATAGAAGGATATTTCCGGCTATCGATATCAATCGCTCTGGTACAAGAAAAGAGGAGCTCCTAATCCCTAAAGATGACTTGAATAGGATATGGATCCTTAGGAAGATACTTCAACCTTTGAATTCGATTGACACGATGGAGTTTATGTTGGACAAGGTTTCGGATACCAAGGACAATGCTGAGTTTTTAGAGTCAATGAGCAAGTAGGGCTTTCTCCCCTGGTAAAGGTACAACGGTGTTGAAAATGAAGCCAACTATAGATTTTCATATATTAAATTTCACGGCGTTATCGGTCGGAATCCTCGACGACGTACTCAATGTACGACTTACTCTGATTCCTCCCTCTGGCCTTGTGAAATTAAATATCTGAAAACCTATAGTCTAAAGGCTCATGTGTTTTCAGGGGGAAACACGATAGCCTAATTCATAGGAGAACATGATGAAAAAAGAGATTCACCCAGATTATTATTCAACAAACA
>Ga0209345_10003230_pt1 | contig 16977 bp, 17 predicted proteins | sample Cruoilmetagenom7_FD_187294 | JGI IMG/M metagenome (GOLD analysis project Ga0209345, IMG submission 187294) | Oil polluted marine microbial communities from Coal Oil Point, Santa Barbara, California, USA - Sample 7 (SPAdes) (version 2) | ecosystem: Environmental > Aquatic > Marine > Oil seeps ...
TCAATCAAGGCACAACCACAGCAGAGGCAAAGAGCGGCTATGGATTAGAAATATCGACAGAGCTTAAGCAGATAGAAGTGCTATTGGATTTAAACAAGAAAGGTCCTTTAGAAATTTTTCCAACCTTTCTTGGCGCACATGCTATTCCAAAGGAATACAAAATCCATCCAGAAATGTATGTGGGCATAGTGTGCAATAAAATGCTCCCCGCCGTGAAGGATTGGTGGATAAATAAATCTCCCGGGCGGCCGCTTCCATTCGTGGATGTCTTCTGTGAAAAAGGCGCTTTTAATCTTGCTCAATCACGGCGGATATTAGAAGCCGCAAAGAGTATGGGATACCCTTTAAAAATCCATGCTGATGAATTTGAGAACCTGGGCGGCGCATCGCTAGCCGCTGAGCTGGGTGCTATTTCCGCAGATCATCTGGTAAAGACATCCATGAAAGATATTAAGGCATTGGCGGATAGTAAAACTACCGCGGTATCACTTCCCTGCACTCCTTTCGGCTTAGCCGAATGTGAGTATTCACCGGCAAAAGCAATGATCGAAGCGGGGTGCCTTTTCGCGCTTGCATCTGATCTGAATCCTGGAACAGCCTGGTGCGGGAATATGCAGTTTACAATGGCATTGGCATGCCGCTATATGAGGTTAACACCGGCGCAGGCAATCGCTGCATCAACGATCAATGCCGCAACTGCTATTGGGCAGGATGAGCATATCGGTTCGATTGAACCAGGTAAACAGGCAGACCTGATCATCCTATCCGTTTCTGATTACAGGCAGATACCATATCAGTTTGGCACCAATCTGGTTTCAACGATCATCAAGAAGGGGAAGACTTACACTTCAAGAAACTTATGCTAACCTTGAAAAAAGCAAGCGCATGGTATCCAGGATATGATGCCGTGCATGGATTTGATCATATTGAACGAGTTTACAGTCTTTGCGAAAAGATCGGCCCTCTTGAAGGAGCAGATATGGAAATCCTGCTGGCGGCCGCACTTCTGCATGACGCGAGCGGCAGCCATCCTGGGGAGGGAAACCGCAAGGACCATCATTTGCGTTCTGCGAAATTTGCTGAAGCGATTCTTCTTGAAGAAGGTTGGGAATCAGACAGAGTCCATGCTGTTCAGCACTGCATTCGCGCACATCGTTTCCGAAAGGATGAATCGCCGCAAACCATTGAGGCAAAAGTGCTGTTTGATGCTGATAAACTGGATGTGATTGGCGCGATTGGTGTCACCCGCGCTTTAGCATATACTTTTCAGGTAAAACAACCTGTTTTTGCTGACCCTTCAAAGGAATTCATGGATTCAGGGAATAAAGAAGTGGGAGAATCCCATAGCGCGTACCATGAGTATGTATTCAAACTTAAAAAAATAAGCGGACTTCTTCTTACAGAAACCGCAAGAAAGATCGCAGAGCACCGCCAGAAATATTTAAATGACTTCTTTAAAGAACTTGCGGATGAAATGAAAAATAAAAAATAAGGAATCAAGGAGCCAGATTAAAGAGAATGAAACCAACCCTAGAATTCATCATCAACCTCACAAAAGGCGCCGGAGAAATCCTGCGCGCTGGTTACGGCAAAGAACACCATATCACCTTTAAGGGACCTATTGACATGGTCACGGAAATAGACCGCCAATCAGAAGATTTTATCGTCCATAAGATCAGAGAAGCTTTTCCTGCCCATTCGATCATTGCAGAAGAGAGCGGAAAGCTTGACGGAGAAGAGGAGAATCGCTGGTTCATTGATCCCGTCGATGGCACATCCAACTATGCCAGGGGGCTGCCGATGTTTGCCGTGTCTATTGCATACGCCGAAAAGGGGGAAATGCGGCTGGCGTGTGTATATGATCCGCTGCGGGATGAGTGTTTTTATGCTGAAAAAGGGGGGGGAGCATGGCTCAATAGGAAAGCCATCCACGCCAGTACCACAGAGGAATTAATTAACGCCATGTTGGTCACTGGATTTCCATATGACATCCATAAAAAAAATAACAACCTCGATAATTTCATAAATATCATCCGAGAAGTTCACACTGTACGCAGATTAGGGTCTGCTGCGCTTGACCTGGTATATATAGCAGCGGGGAGATTGGATGGGTATTGGGAAATTGATATCGGTCCATGGGATATCGCCGCCGGAACTCTGGTTATCGAAGAGGCGGGAGGAATGGTAACAACCATTCATGGAGACCCAATTTACATGCGCCCGCCCTATGATTTAATTGCATCAAATGGAATTCTACACAATAAACTTTTAAAATTTTTTAAACATGCTCCACGAGAATAAGGAGTAGCATTAATCAGCTAAAGTATAATAACGTTCGGTTTTTTGATAATACAATAGTGAATTTTAATGCTTTTCAAAACAGGAAAGGGATAAGAATGACAAAAAGCAACAGCCCATATGAGCAATCCCGATGGAGCCTGAATGACTTGTTTCCCTCTAGTGATTCGAAAGAACTTAAACATGCCTTTGGGTCATTGGAAGAATTAGTCACAGATTTTGAATCCCGCCGAGATGAACTTAAAGACGATGTCCATGCGGAAGAATTCATAGAAATTATAAAAAAACTGGAAGAGATCACTAAACTAATCCAGCGGATCGGAGGGTTCGCAGATCTTTGGTTCACAGAAGATACACAAGATCAATCCGCACAGGCAATGGTCGCAAAGATCGAGCAGTTATCAGCAGAAGTATCGAACCGAGTACTTTTCTTCAGTATCTGGTGGAAATCCCTTGATGATAAAACCGCTAATCAATTAATGAAAGGTACTGGTGATTACCTCTATTGGCTAGAAGAGATGCGGCACTTCAAGCCTTACACACTTACCGAGCCCGAAGAAAAGATTATTAATATTAAAGATGTAACGGGCAGCAATGCCCTGATTAATTTATATGATGCTTTCACCAACCGCTATACATTCAACATCACCGTTGATGGAGAAGACAAAGAACTCACTCGCGGCGAGTTGATGGCGTATGTGCGTATGTCTGATGCCGACCTGCGTGAGCGCGCGTACCAGGAATTGTACCGAGTATATGGCAACGATGGACCGATCCTTGGGCAAATGTATCAAACACGAGTTCGGGACTGGCGAAATGAATTGATAAACCTGCGCGGATACAAGACGCCGATTTCCGCACGCAACCTTCATAACGATATCCCTGATACTGTTATTGATACACTTCTCGATGTCTGCCAGAAAAATTCTAGTGTTTTCCAGCGGTTCTTTGACCTAAAAGCGCAGTTATTAGGCGTGAAGAAACTTCGCAGGTATGATATTTACGCTCCTGTTACACATTCCAATAAAGAGTATACATTTGGGATGGCAACTGAACTTATCTTGGATTCCTTCAAACGATTTGATCCCCGCTTTGCCCAAATGGCGATGCGCGTAATGAATGAAAACCATGTAGACAGCCAGGTGCGTAAGGGCAAACGATCGGGTGCATTTTGTGCCACTGTTAACCCTGAATTAACCCCATGGGTGCTGGTTAATTATCAAGGTCATTCGGATGATGTAGCAACTTTAGCGCATGAACTTGGGCACGCAATCCATTCATTGTTGGCCAGCGATCACAGCATATTTACTCAACACTCGTGCTTACCTCTAGCCGAAACAGCTTCAACCTTTGGAGAAATGATGCTGGTTGACCGCTTATTAGAAGAAGAAAAAGATGCGGGGGTTCGCCGTGATTTGCTTTTCAGGCAAGTAGACGACTCATACGCAACGATCATGCGCCAGGCTTTCTTTGCATTATTTGAAAAGACTGCTCACAAGATGACTGGCGAAGGGGCTTCTGTGGATGAGATCTCCGAGATATATTTTGATAATCTGAAGAATCAATTTGGGAAAAATTTGGACATCGGGGAAGAATTCAGATGGGAATGGGTGTCTATTCCACATATTTATCATGTCCCATTTTATGTTTACGCGTACGCGTTTGGGAAACTCCTGGTTCTTTCACTGTATAAGCAGTACAAAGAGGAGGGTGAATCCTTCAAGCCCAGATATATCAACATCTTATCCACAGGTGGGTCAAAAGCGCCTATGGATGTCCTTTCAGAATCAGGAATTGATATCCACCAGGCATCATTCTGGCAGGGCGGATTTGACGTAGTGGCGGGATTGGTCAGGCAATTAGAAGAATTATCTTAATCCAACGTGTTTTGTTCAAATTACTAACAACTCGCTATACAAGCGAGCTGTTATAGCGTTCATATATGATTTACTCTTCTTCAGGAGCTTCCTCTTCGAGTTCCGTAACGCCTGGCTCTTTTTTATCCTGAGCTTGATAATCAAGCATTTGCATCCGGCGTGCGATCACTTTTGTGAAGAATTTCACATCCCCGTCTTTTTCATAGCGATCTGTACGCAGGCGTCCTTCAAGGAAAATCAATCGCCCTTTCGTAAGATATTCAAGGCAGATCTCCCCTAACCGGCCCCATGCTTCAACGTTGAACCAGTCAGTCACTTTATGGGTATTTCCATCGCTCCCTTTCCAATGCCGGTCAACAGCAACAGTGAAAAAGACAAATTTTGTGCCCTTCTTAGTTGATTTTTCAACCGGGTCTTTCCCTAATCTACCAATTATCTGTAAACGATTTAGGCTTGGCATGGTTTCCTCTCTTTTCCGAATATTTAATTATGTTATATTTTAGTTTAGATGGATTTTTCGGAAAGTCAAGCCAAATTCACCATACTGGAGGGTTAATGTACATTGCGATTGAAGGAGTGATCGGGGTTGGAAAAACGAGTTTGGCCAGGCTATTACAGGTTCCCTTTGGTTCCAATATTTTACTCGAGATATTTGAGGAAAACCCTTTTTTATCAAAATTCTATGAAGATCGGGTACGCTATGCTTTTCAAACCCAGATGTTCTTTTTATTAAGCCGTTATTATCAGCAGCGGCGAAGCGTTCCAAAGTTGATGGAGGAGGAAAAGAAAATCCTTATTAGCGATTATACGTTTGACAAGGACGCGCTATTTGCCCGAATCACTTTAGATGGCGACGAGCTTGAGATGTATGGGCAGCTGCATACTGTATTAGCTGAAAAAATACCACCTCCGGACCTAATCGTATATCTGCGGGCAACAACTGATACGCTTATGCACCGTATCACGCTGCGCGACCGCCCCTATGAGCGTTCAATGGAACGCGGATACATAGATTTGGTCAACACTACCTACGATGAGTGTTTCCTGCATCCGGAAAACGCGAAAAGGGTTCTCGTGATAGATTCAAACGAGCTGGATTTTGTCCATAATGAAGACGATCTTCAGTGGATCGAGAATCGCATCCGACAGCGGATGCATATGCCGCCTTTTCAACCACAGCTCCCAATCGGCGGGGAAGATAGAATTAAATGAAATAACCGTGTAAAATTTAGAGAGTATAGAAAACATAAATATGCGCATCACACGAGATCTGCTTTTGTCTACAGCAAAAGATACTGTAAATAGAGAAACTTTTAGCAATAGCGATTTAATTTGCGCCTATATAACCGGCTCTATTACTCGTGAAGATCCATTAATCGGCGGAACAACCGATATAGATTTAATTTATATTCACTCCCTCGAAGCCCCACACAAAAGAGAGCTTGTTCCCATCACGGAAGATTTTCACCTTGACATTGCTCACTTTTCGCAATCCTTCTTCAGCCAACCACGAAAACTTCGTTCAGATGCATGGGTGGGATCGTTCTTATGTCATTATCCAATCGTGCTGCATGATACCAACCACTGGTTTGATTACGTTCGGTCTGGTATATTTGCGCATTTCTTTCAACCTATAAATATTATCCAGAGGGTAAAGCCATTTATTGAAACAGCACGACAGAGTTGGATAGATCTGCAAAACCAGCAAAGTAGCATTAATCAGAGCTTTGTGCATACCTATTTAGGGATTATCAAGAACGCTGCAAATGCCATTGCATGCCTGACCTCGGTCCCGCTAACAGACCGCCGATTTTTGGTTGACTTTCCACTAGCTGTCCAAGGAATCAACATGCCAGGATTGGCGGGCGGGCTGGTTGACCTGATCATGCCCACCGACCCAATTGAGCCGGACTGGGATATTTGGATGGGGAATTGGAATACTGCATTTTCCTCACTTCAACAGATAGAAAACCAGCCTCTTTCATACTCCAACTGCCGGCGCTCATATTACGAAAAAGCTATCTTAGGATTGAAAGACGAGGACAATCAGGCAGCCTTATGGTTGCTGCTTTGGACGTGGTCGCTGATGGCTTCCCGTTTACAAAGAAATAACTCCAGCCAGAAGGGGTACGAGGATTTGCTCACCCAATTGATGCTTAACACAGATAACTTTTCAAAAAGACTGGCCGGATTGGACCAATTTTTAGATGCCGTAGAAGAATCAATTGAAGGATGGCAGGCCGCGGCCGGTATTTAACTTATCCACACAAGCTGTGGATATCTTCTGTGGATAAGTTGTCAAAAGCTGGGGATAACTTCGTCAAAGTGTGGATAATCTGGAAAATATTTTCTAAAAACAATATATGAATTGTATTTAGAGATTAGTAATTGCTTATCATGGAGCCATTTTTCCATAATTATTCCGTAATTTTCCACATATGATCATGTTAGCGCTTCAAGATATATTCGGAAGGTATGGGAAGCTCTACCAGAAATAACCCATATAGAGGGTAATTTCAAAGATTTTTTTATTATTATCCACATTTACACAACCCCTACTATTAATACTATTTAATTAAAAATAAAAAGATATGTGGATATCTTACACTTGTATCAAACCGAATAATTTTGTAAAATGCATATACAGGTTATTGAGTTGCGGCCAACAAATAATTTAGATAGCAACGAGGTTGGAAGGAGGGAAACAATGGATGTTATTAAAGTACGAGCCGTTTCCCGTACGGCAGCGGTCGCGGGAGCTATTGCAGGGATTTTTAGAGATACGAAACATGCTGAAGTTCAAGCTATTGGCGCGGGAGCAGTTAACCAGGCTGTTAAAGCGATGGTTCTGGCCAAGAATTTTCTCGCGCAGGACGGAATAGAGGTTGTCTTTACTCCAGAATTCGTTAATGTAGAAATTGATGGAAAAGTTCGCACTGCGATTAAATTTGTTATAGATATAAAATAGCTGACAAAACTCGCTTTGAACGGGGGGTCAGGTTGAATATTCTTCTGGTAAGAATATGACTTCTTCTTTCCCTGCGATCTTTTCCTTAACTTTCCGAAGTATAAGATCCAGATGTTTGGGCATGGAAACGAAGTCCAGATTATCCGTAGGAATGGTTAATACCGGACATAATGAGAAATTAGATATCCACAGCTCATAAGCCTGATTCAGTTGAGCGAGATAATCCGATTTAATTGTCTGCTCAAAATCGCGGCCGCGTTTGTTTATCCTTCCAACCAGAGTATTCACTGATGCCCGCAGATAAATCATCAGGTCGGGTGTTGGCAGAAAGCTTATCAAAGAACGGTACAGCGCATCATATGTTTCATAATCTCTCTGGCTCATAATGCCTTTGGTATACAGGTTACAGGCAAATATCTCCGCGTCTTCATATAAACTGCGGTCAAGGATTACCGAAGAGCGGCAGTCCGCCAACTCTCTATAAACCCGCAGCCGATGACTGAGGAAGAAAATCTGTGAGTGGAAACCCCATGCTGCCATATCCTCGTAAAAATCCGCCAGATACGGGTTGGTGGAAACCGGTTCAAAAAACGGTTCCCACCCGAGACGCTGGCTCAACATATGAACTAAAGAAGATTTGCCTGCGCCTATATTGCCTGCGATTGTGATGAATTTTTTCATGGTTATTTTCTTCGTTACACTTTTACTTATTATAGTATTGTGTTGAGCTTAAACAAAAAAGAGCCGTCTACTCAGGCTCTTTTTTGTGAATAACTTAAAATTATTCTACTTTGGAGATAGCATCTACGGGGCAAACCTCTACACAAGCTGCATGATCTTTGCACTTTTCAGGGTCAATCTCGTAGTATTCATCTCCCATTGCAATGGCGTTTTCTGGACATTCTACTTCGCAGGAACCGCAAACAATGCATTCGTCGGAAATCACGTAAGTCATCGTTTTAGATCCTTTCCTATATTAATTTGTTTCCAGCAAAAAAGGATAGCACAGAATGCCTGTTTTTTCAATAACAAAAGTTCATTACAAGAGAATAGAGGAAGGAGATTCTTGGCTTTCTATCCTTGACAAGCAATATAAGCACTTCTATAATATCTGCGCTTTCCTCGATAGCTCAATTGGCAGAGCAAGCGGCTGTTAACCGCTAGGTTCTTGGTTCGAGTCCAAGTCGAGGAGCTTTTGATTAATAACGTATTATTCTATTCAAGAAAACCCATTGGTTTTTTGACCTCTTCCGGGCTGAAAATTGAAAAAGGTAAACATGAAAGTAACCGTTTGCGAATTACCTGATGATCGGACTGATTTCTCCAATATTTGGGCTTCTCTTTGTAACCACTGCCATGAACAAAAAAGCGAGTTTGTACTCTTACCAGAAATGCCTTTTTCTGCCTGGCTGGCAGCCACACAGAATGAGAACGATGAAGAATGGAACAACTCAATCCAATCCCATTTAGAATGGATTTGCCGTTTACCTGAACTGGGAGTCGGAGTAGTCGCCGGCTCACGACCTGTTTTGCATGACGGTGAACGCTATAATGTAGGTTTTATCTGGACTGAAGAAGGGGAACTGGTAGACATGCATGCAAAGCGTTATCTCCCTGAAGAACCCGGTTTTTGGGAAGCTACCTGGTACCGTTGTGGTACAGATGAGTTTCGTACCGTACAAACCCCGAAGGGTAAAATTGGTTTTCTAATCTGCACTGAGTTGTGGTTCAACCACCATGCACGCAATTATGGGAAGAAGGGTGTTCAATTGATACTCTGTCCGCGTGCTACCGAGGGTCGTACAGTTGAAAAATGGGTTATTGGAGGAAGAGCTGCCTCGGTTGTTTCCGGTGCCTATTGCCTCTCGTCAAATCGATCGTGGAATACGGAAGCAGGTAAGGACAATTCCGCCATGGGCTGGATCATCGAACCAGTGGATGGACGCGTTCTCGGGCTGACCTCTTCCGCTCAACCTTATCTAACAATCAATATCGATCTCGCAGAAGCGGACTATGCAAAGACTACCTACCCGCGTGATGTAATCGGATAATTATTTATTTCTAGACCGCAACAGAATATTGAAACAATATAGCTATATATTAAAGGGTTTTCCCAGGCGCCAGGATTGAATAAACACTCCAAAAAATGTAGCCAATATTAAAGACCTTATCCTAATATACAACGCTTAGATTGAAGCCTTGCAGCTTGAAAAATCTGTCATCAAAGATACTGGAACATGAAAATAGAAATTGGCTGTGGTTGTTCCCACAGCCAGTATATGGTCATAAAGCCCGGGTTATCATTGAGCTCATTCGTAGCATTGATGTTCTTGGGCATTCTCATCCCATGTAAAACCACAATATTCACAGCACGCTTGATCATGAAAATCGGTGGTAACTACCTCACATGATGAACAAGGTGGTTCTTCTGGTGGTTCTTCAGGCGGTTCTTCTGGTGATTCTTTTATTGGAGGCGGTGGTTCTTCTGGCGGGGGTTGTTGTGGGGGTTGTTGCGTGGGTAGAACGACATCGCAGCCGCCCAGTAAAGTGCCGCTCAGCTCATAGCCGTAATTGATCCAGCAGGTTGAGTCCATGCGGTTGAGCTGTCCGACCGGGTAAAATTTACTGTTCTTGATCGGAGAGCCGGCCAGCGATTCGGAATAGGCATCATTGTAATCAAACTGGGTTGGGTCAGCCACGCCGCTGTCTGCCCAGACCTTCCACATGAAGCGCGAGGCGCCAACCAGTGTGGTCTTGACCGCCAGCTGGATCTTATCGCTCGCTTCTTTGCGCTGCCAGGCTGCATCCGGGTCGTTCATTTTATCGTTCGAAAAGAGCACCTCGTCATACCCGTCGCCACTGTTATTGTCCGGCACAACCGGCTGTGTCCCTCCCACATCATTGTTGCTGTCATTCAGCACGGACATTTTTTCGACTGTCCAGTCGCCGCTGTCCACCCCTTCTGCCCACAGCAGGATATCACCACGCCCGTCCAAATCAGTGTCAAACTCGATCCCGTAGGAGGCGGAAGGAAAACCGCTATCCTCGCTTCCGCTGAAAACCTCAATGGTGAAATAATAAAAGCCGCTGCTTTTCGAAAGGGAAAGCTTGGTAAGGTCTGTTTCCGGATGGTAGCTCATATCGCTCTCTGTGAATGGGCGTTCCAGACTGCCCAGTCGGAAGGAATCACCCAGAGCATGTTTGTCATCGGCCGTTTTGGATGTGTCATTGTCCTTTGTCTGCTCCGCTGAACCCGGGTTTCCAGGCACCGTTTGGTGCTCCGGTTCAACAAACGCCACTTTCAATGCGGTTTCACCTCCGCCTGTTGTATCCTGGCCAGCAGCCAGTGCTTCTACGGTGTCCAGCATATAAATCGCCTGCAGCGTTTGTTCGGCGCTGGATGATTCTTCATCGGTATTAAAGGAAATGCTGCACGCGATTACAATGAAAAGCATAAATGCAGTACATAAAAGTTTCCAACTTAGTTTTGTATTTTCCATTTTTCACTCCTTTTTTTGCACATTACGATCCCTCCCAAACGTTCTTAAATCCATGGAATAAATTATTGTTTCTAAATTCATTATATATCTCTAGACAAATTTCGGGAATAACACCAGTTTGAAATATTTTCCCTTGAGCAAAATTTCAATACTTGGTAAAGCCTGGATACATCGATCAAATTTATAAGAGGCACACCAGAACAGGGCATATTTCAAGTTTTAATAGATTTCTAGAGATATTTAAGCAATAGACAAGGGCGAATATTTCTTATAAAACAACATGATATCCTAATTAGAAGCATGGAATTTTCACAAGGGTGCAGGTTAATTGCCCCTCAACTAGACTTGAACTTGAATCCGGTAAGATAACAACTTGTATGTTGTTTAGAAGGATATGTAGCCCAATTGGTATTAATATTTTTCCGCCTGATCATGAGCCCCTTTTCTACAACATGGAATTGTATGTCTACAAGAATAAAACTGCTTTCCGCTAGGTTTCGATAACTTAATCATATAGAAAACAGAAAAGGTAGTTGTCTCTAAAAGAGAAAGCATGATATATACAAAATATTTTTATAGTTTTAGTTATTCACTATTTACATTTCTTGAAAATATAGGAATTTGCCGTTTTTGTGTAAGCTATTCCCCTTCCGGATTGTAAAAGTGACTCAATTGTTATTATTTGATCTTTTTTTGGAATAAAGTAAGCATCCAAATTCGTTTCTGAAATGTTAAATTTTCCGTTTTTGAATTGCACTACAGCCACTAATTGATAGTTGGGGTCTAAATACGCTAATCCTGAATCCGCATGGCTATTATTAACTAGGAGAATCCCCCCAAGTTTAAGATATTTTTTACACGATTGAGAAATCGGGCCAGCCCATTGTGAAATAAGGAGATCGAATTGTTCTTCAGCTAGATCAAGTTTTTTTGAATAATCTTTGTATATAAAGCGAAATGAAGGTGTCTCCTGGTATGTTTTGTTCTTTTCTATAAAAGTTGCAACTGATTTTGGATCATCGAAAAATCTTTTAGCATTTTTATCAGAATCGACATAGACTACGTATGGAATAACGAAGGAAGGAGTAATATGTACATAACTTCCAGGATATAAGGCTTTATTTATCTTGTATTTTTCTTGTATCTTACAAAACATTTCTGTTCTTTCGAATTGCTTCTCAAGATATTCCTTTTTATATAAATCTAAAACATTCATTTTGATTCTTCCTTGTAATAAAAAATCAATTATTCCTCATCCATTTCATGCGTTCTGAACGAACAATATTTTCACCGAACAAACTTTACCTTCTGAGTAATAAACGTGAATATTTACATAATGAAGTGACTAATCGAATTATATAAGTAAAGGATATATCATAATTGGAACCATGTTATTATCCGCCTCGTCGTAAGATCATTTTCTGTAACACGAATTTGTATACCTACAAGAACAAAACCGCCCTCCGCTAGGTTTCTGGTTCGAGTCCAGATCGAGGAGCTTTTTGCTTTAAAATGGCCCCTTTTTGTGACAGGTAATCAATAAGTTTTTGTAAATATTTTTTAGAAAAACGTAAAATTCTCTCCCTTTTTCAAAATTTTTATTGAATTTTTCACTCTCCTCTTGTGATAAATAAAATAATTCGTTTTAATATATATTTGTTAACCTTGCTTGTATTACTTTCTTGTTTTTGTATAATTAATACAATCCAATTATTAATAGAGGTAAAAATGAAAAATAGAAATTCATGGATATCAATGATTGTATTATTCTGCTTAGTATTATCAGCTTGCGGAGAGGCGCCTGTTGAACAGATACCGGAAGTTGAGCAAGTTGTTGAGGAGGAAATTCCCACATCAGTACCTCCAACTGATACTCCAGAACCAACAGAAACTCCTCTACCAACTCCAACCAACACACCAATGCCGCCAGGGTTATTGTTTTATGATGGATTTGATGGAGAATTGGATGAAGGATGGATATGGCAAAACGAAGTCTCTGACAAGTGGAGGATAACAGATGATGGGTGGTTGGAAATTATTGCAGAGGACGGGGCGCTTGGTATGGAAGGAAGCTTACAAACTAATCTATTATTATTAGAAATACCCGATGTAAAAAGATTTGAAATTTCTTCCCACTTGATTGCCAACACGACTAGTAACTTCCAGCAGGCAGCAATCTTCTTTGTCGAAGACTCTGAAAATTTCTTAAAAATAAATCGTGGGTATTGCTCAATATGTCCCACAAATGGCGATGGCATCTACACAGATTATAAGTATGACGGTATCGATGGAAGTTTCAAAGCTGTAATGATTGATTCCGACGAGGTTTACTTCCGCATCGAGTACGACCGGGAGAAAGGTTATTTGACGGCGTATTACGCAACCGAACCGGAAAAATGGATCCAGCTAAGAAAAATCCCCATAGATTTGAATTACCAAATGATCGGCCTAGGCGCAACAAACATTGATGTTCAGCAAAATTTAGATGATGACCTTGTGGCCAAATTTGATTATTTTGAGATTTGGGATCTGGACCTGAAGGAGTAAGTTGAAGATAAGTGACTGAACAGGAAAGAGCTGGGTATTTTCCAGCTCTTTTTTCTATTCAAATAATTCATTGATGATTTCTTGCTTTGTTCCAAGCTTTATATTCCAGAAATTCTTTGTATCAGCCAGATAAATTTTCACCTATAACAATAAAGAAAGATTTATAGCACCATCCAATTTCCTCCTTTTTGTTAATGATCATATTTAACTTGTTGTTTTTCCGATTTGACATTATTTGTTTAGTGTGTATAATAAAGACAGTAGTAAATATAAATCTGACTGCTTTGAAGTAAGATTAGTATTGGTCGCTAGCCTGGTAAACAAGAGACGTCAGGGATAGTCTTATGGAGCAAATAGAGAAACCGGTCAATCTATGACTGGTTTTTTTTACTTAATTATAAGGAGGTGTTTTATATAAAAAGGACTACTAAATATCTGAATAATTGAAACGAATAAAAATAAAAGGAGATAGAAATGAAAAAAGCATTTTCAAGTTTCTTAGTATTGGTTTTAATTTTTATGATAATCGGAGTTGTTAGCGCTGAAGTTAATGCGGTGACACCAAGCACAAATGACATAAATAGGACAAATGGATGGTCACATGTTAACGAAATTAGCGTAAATGTAGGTGAAGTGACATTGGATTTTATACAGCCTAGAAATTTCTACGCCTGCTTTGAATATCGAACTGACGGAGACACTAGTCAAGTAATAGATGAAGAACACTGGCTTGAATATTATGGTGTTGTCCCTCCAGGTGACCTTCAACAGTACCCATATCTTTGTCTTTCTACAATAAGTAGTCAGGCTAGAACCATTCTAGCTAATGAGTATGTTGAGGTTCGTATGATGTTTGGAGGTGAAGGAGATGAACGTTTTGACTGGACAAGGTTTGACGTGAGACCGCTGCCTGTTCCAACCGAGAAGGATCAATGTAAAGATGATGGGTGGAAAGAACTTTATCGGTCTGATGGATCACCCTTTATGAATCAAGGGGATTGTATTCAATACGTAAATACAGGCAAATAAATCTGCGAAAATGAGGGATGGTTACTTATCTATCCATCCCTCTTTTACATAATAAAAGAATACTTACAGGAGATAATTTTCCTTCCGCTAGGTTTCTGGTTTGAGTCCAGATCGATGGGTTATTATCATGCAGCTCTTTTCTTTTTTCATGTATTCGATGCGTTCTTGACGCAGTTTACTAATTATTTAATTTTTTCCACAATGAGCAGAAAGTTCACTTTGGCCGTCGCTCCCATAAATTGAAATACTGGAGAAACGTAGGGGACAATCGTCAGTACTTCACCCTCCAGTTGATTCAAGAATTGTTCCAACTTCTCCTGCGCAGAATCCTGCTTGACCTTCAAACGATGGACCCGATATTTCATTGGAAATTTCCTTTTTTATTTCTTTCATTATAGCAAATCGTATTTTGAAATATGAATTCGTACACCCATGATGCCGATCCGCTCTTTTTCTGGCACACCTGCTCCGCGGCAGGCTTGTAGAGTTTGACGAAGGATACATAGGCTGCAGTCAAGATATAATTTCATAAGGCCCTGGCTCAGCAGGCTAAATTTTATAATAATAGTATGCCAGCGTACGAAGGGAGCAATTTGATATATGCGTACCAAAATAATTATTCCAGTCGAAAAACCGTATGTATTTACTTCCACATTGCGCTCGCATGGGTGGGTGAGCCTGCTGCCAAATATCCCCGATGAAAGTGTAGAATCATTTTCCCGAGCGGAACGGCTCTCCTCTGGGAGGGTTATAAATCTCTTCATCGCATCTTCAGAAGCAGCGCATCCGGAAATTTTTGTCACCGTAAAACACGATGGCAAATTGCCGCCAGGATTGCAGAATGAGATCAAGAATCGTGTCGCGTATATGCTGCGGTTGAATGAAAATTTGCAGGGTTTTTATGACCTTTGCAGCAGGAAAGGGAATAAATGGAAAAACTTAACGGAGGGAAAAGGATATCTCCTGCGGTCTTCAGGGGTTTTTGAGGACTTGGTTAAAGTGATTTGTACAACGAATATCCAGTGGGGAGGAACAAAACGAATGGCGAAGGAATTGGTGGATTCTTTTGGATCACCTTTTCCGGGGGATCTGTCCCTGCGCTCTTTTCCTGCGCCGGAATCGATCTCTGCGGTATCTTTAAAAGAGTTTAAAAACCGCGTTCGTTTGGGCTATCGGGCAGATTATGTGTATGAATTATCTGCCCGTATATCCAACGGCGAGCTGAAATTGAATGATCTTTTAGATACTTCAACACCAACCACGGAAATTAAACGTCAACTGCTCGCTATTAAGGGAGTAGGTAATTACGCCGCAGCGTCAATGCTGATGTTGTTGGGGAGATATGATCAGATTCCGGTTGATACAGTATTTCGTCAATTTATAAAGGAAAAATATTTTAAGGACAAGCAATTTTCTGAGGAAGAGGGACTGCGCATATATGAAGAATGGGGGCAATGGAAGTATCTGGCATATTGGAATGAAATGCTGGCTTTTTATTATCCGAAGGCGGAAATTGAGTAGGCGCCATTGAAAAATTGGTACCAAGATTGCTATAATAAAACACATCAATTTGCGCGAAGCCAGGGAAGAAAAGGAGAGGTAAAAAAATGAAGAGAATCAAGGTATTGGTAACTGTATTAATCCTCTTATTGGTAATTATCGCATGTGATATTGGCAATTTATCTATTGACCTGGGAGGCGGCGAGAAAAACAGCCAGTCACAGGAGCGGGCAGTTGAGGCTGGAATTGATTCTCCCAGTAATGGGGAAACCTTGCCGATGGATCCGATTGAGATCTCTTACCACGCTACCAGCACGGAAGGGGTATCCACGCTTGAACTGAGCATAAATGGAGAAGTGGTCAGTTCTATTGCCAGCCCGGACTCGAATCAAAATGTAATTGCTTTGAAATATACATGGCAGCCGAGTGTTTCCGGAAGTCACACCATCAGGGTGCGTGCGCAGAATAGTGCAGGAGCCTGGAGCGATTTTTCTACTGCAACGGTAAATATTGAGAACGGACAGCAAGACCCACCGTCAGAACCTGAAACTCCAAATGAGACTGATACACCCTCCCCAACCGCGACGCCGGAGGAAATGACGATCTATAACATAGAACATGACCTGGATAAATTCTATTACGGTGACGGTACTTGTGGAAGCCGCGAGATTACGATATCGGCAGATATCACGCATCCTGACGATGCATACGCAGCGATCCTCTTTATCCGATTCTATGACAATAATGATGGAGGAGGATTGACCAACTGGGATTCTGGGCGGGCAATGGGGCGGAAAGCTGATGAACACTTCAGCGCGACTTTGATTTCCAAGGACATCCCGAATTACAATGCCTTTAGATTTGCCGTGATGCATTATCAGATTGTCATACAGGATAAGGCAGGCAACAGTCTTGCGCGAACGGAAGTGATCAAGAAATTACTGCTTGAGCGCTGCCCATAATAGACCCCACATGAAAAGCCTGCCGTGCGGCTGGTTTTTCTTTCTGTAATGTTGAAACTGGACTTGACAAGAACTGGTTTTATAATAGAATAATACCGACCAGTCGGTCGGTATTTACATGCAAACAAGAAGTAAAGAAACCCGCAGCCAGATCATGAATGCTGCAATTGAAGAGTTCTGCCTCAGCGGTTATGATGCTGCCAGTGTCTCAGACATTTGCAGGGAGGCCGGAGTAAGTAAGGGCGCTTTATATCACCATTTTCCCTCTAAACAGGTGCTGTTTCTGGCTATTATGC
>Ga0209345_10003231_pt1 | contig 16974 bp, 8 predicted proteins | sample Cruoilmetagenom7_FD_187294 | JGI IMG/M metagenome (GOLD analysis project Ga0209345, IMG submission 187294) | Oil polluted marine microbial communities from Coal Oil Point, Santa Barbara, California, USA - Sample 7 (SPAdes) (version 2) | ecosystem: Environmental > Aquatic > Marine > Oil seeps ...
TTAAATTCAGGTAATTCATCTAAAAACAAAACACCGTTATGCGCCAGTGATATTTCGCCAGGTTGTGGATATTGACCTCCACCAACAAGGGCGACATCACTAAGAGTGTGTTGCCCATTTGTTCCTGATTCAAAAAAAAGATGAGACTGACTGTCAGGAAGGATTTTATAAAGATGAATATCAATTTCATCTTTACCAACGATAATCTTTTCAGTTATCGTTTCAATAACTTCTCGTTTCTGTTCGTGTGATAAAGTATCCCATTTTTCAAATAAATTCTTTGCTAATTCAAGAACTTCATTCGTAGATTTTTTTGCCACTGTATCCATAGAAATGTCACGTTCTAATTCTTGAATATGAGCATCTATTTGCTGTAGTTGTTCGTAGGGTTTTTGATGGTAAGAATGGAATGCTTCTGTTTTAATTTTTCCTTCTGTATGGAGTATCAAAATCTTTTCAATATGCTTGTCGAGTTTATCTTTTTCCTTTCGAAGTTTTAATAATTCTTTTTCTCTGTCTTTTAGAATTACTTTTAATCTTTTAAAATAATCATCAACCTTATCTTCCGAAACGGTATAATTATGTAATTCATTTCTGAAAATTTCTTCTAAATCATCTTTGCGAATCCTATTTCCACAAGAGGAATGACAAACATAGTTTTCACTATTATACCTTGTGTACATACGAGAACTACAAGCACAAAAAACAAATCCAGTGAATAAGTGAACTTTCGTATTCAGTACTTGGGTATGATTTTTTTTCTGAGAAGTAATAATACGGTTCACAGCATCCCAAAGTTCTTCAGAAACAATAGGTTCAACCTTATGAAAGAACCACTCTTCTTTTGGCTTAAACTGGTTTGGTTTTTCAGAACTACTGTATCGTCTATTCATAACGTGCAGACCCTTAGCTACAGGGTCGGTTAAGAGACGTTTTACTGTTGAATCGGTAAATTTATTACCTCTTCTCGTTCTATGTCCTTTTTCATTCAAGAGACGTGCTACTGTTTTTTTACGCTTGTGCTCAAGGAATAATTCAAACATGAGTTTTCGTATAGGTGCTTCATCTGAGTCAGGTATTAATTTTTTATTCTCATACTTAAACCCAAATGGAGCTTGACCACCAAGATGTTTGCCAAGCTCAGCACGAGAAACAACACTTGCAGATATTCGCTCTGCAATCATTTCTCGTTCCCACTCTGCCATTGAACTCATTTGTCTGAAAAAGTGTCTTCCAATACTTGTTGAAGTATCGATACTCATATCCATAGAAATGAGGTCAGCATTGTGTTTTTGAAATATTTCGGATATCTCTATTAGTTCCTTGGTATTTCGTGCAAGTCGAGCAATTTTTGAAAATACTAAACCTGTAATTGCTCCTGATCTAATATCTGCAAGCATACGTTGAGTTTCATCATATCCCATGACTGATTTTCCGCTCAAAGCCTCAAGGCGATAGATTTTTCCTATTTTCCAGTCTCTTGATTTAACGAAAGACTTTGCTCTCATTTCATGGTGGACATGACTCTCTCGATCTACTTGCATACTACTGCTTACGCGAACCCATATTCCGATGACTTTTTCACTCATAACTTATTGGTTTTGAAAACCAAACATACGTTTCAAACCCTTATAATCCAAGGATTCATTGCTTTGTTTTACGTTTTCAAAGGATAGTTTTAATAATACAAATAGTTGAAAATAAATGTGTAATAAGTATTAGCTTTTTGTCTTTAATTTCCCCATACCTATAGTAAAACGATAACCAAATTGCCATTGAAAAAAGTTAGACCCTTCTTGGAAGTCTTGATTGTCAAATACCCTCATTCTCATAAAAATTGAATTATTCTTCTTTTTGGATGGAAAATATGAAACCTCAAACTCATTTCTAAAAACCCAAAATGAATCTGGGTCATCTAATCCTTCTATATTGTTATATGATCCTTGGCTATATCGTGTAAATTCAGAGCTAATATTGAATTTAAAATTTGCGAGCCTCCTGAATTCCAAAGCAAGACCGCCACCTGCTCCAAGAGTCTTGTAGTTATGAGATATGTCGTCAACCTTTACTTTTGATATTTGAAACCTAGCTACACCATAAAACGATGATTCAAAAGGGAAATGTTTCCCTAACTTAAAGCTCAATAAATCTAATTTCACACCAGCATCTAAATACGACTTCTGTAAATGGTTAAGTGGCTCTTTCAATGTCATCGCAGACATGTCAGCGTTATCTTTAACTTCTAAAAATTGATTTTCTTCATCCAATCGTGAATATTGGATATACGGCTTGATTTTCTTTCCAATAAAGACATTTGTGAGTCCAAACAAATAACCCTCAGGTAATCGGAAGGGTGAAATAAAAAAGTCTGCTTGACCTTCAAATTGCGCAATACCATTTGGTGTTTCTCCTCCGATCCCTAACAGGTCTGTATATGCTCTTAAATCTATTATGTTATTTAAACCTGTATTTTGCCTTAATTCGTATCTGTTTGATTTCTTCGAATTTGTTTTTCCAGCCTCTGTTTTCAATGGAAATGTATATGAGACATCATTCGGAACGTAGTTTCCTTCATCCGCAGTATAGTATTGTAATACATCAGATACTCGTACTTGAAAACCTTTCAAATCAGGTTGATTTTTCTTTGGAGTTTGAATTGATGTAAGAGAAATATAATTACGCCCGGAAAGATTATCAAATTTTAGTAGTGAAATAGAACTTTTATTTTCAAAAACAAAAACCGAGCCTGAATCATCTTTTAAATATACCGTTAAATCATAAATACTTCCTTCATATAATTCAAGGTGCAAACGGTCAAACTTTAAATAATGAATTCCAACAGTGCTATCTTCACAATTTGGTGGTTTTTCTCTAAAACACGGTATCGTTATAGGAATTTCAGCTCCATCTTCTGGAAACCAGAAATCACCAAAATAAGTTTCTGATTTTGTACCTAGAACATCAGTAAATACCTTATAGGCGGTTGGATTTTTAAGAATACTATCTTTGAGTATTAACGTTTCGTCCCCGAACAAAAGGTAAGTCTCTTCAGGTGCTTCCTTTTTTACTTGTGTACCTACTTGATAGTCGGTAGGTAAACTAAATACACTGTCAAGGACTACTTTAGGAACTCCCTTTAGTCCATAAAAAGCAAGTGATGTTTTACCATTTTCATAAAGTGAATCGGTTTTTTCTTTTATTTTAATGACTTCATCATAATAAGTTTTCATAGATGGTGATAGTGTTTCTGTTAAGGCTTTAAGCGAATCTTGCGCCACTTGCAATTTTGCTCTTGAATCTGAGAAGATACTATCTAGGATTTTTAAATCTTTTTTTGCCTCTTTAGAGTAATCAATTTGAGCATTGATAATTAGAGGTATGCACAACAGGAAAAAAGTTAATTTAATTTTCATAATTATATGGATTAGTTAATATTTAATTCATTTTAACATTTCAAAATACAAATCAAGAAGATTCATACAATACCCACTAATGGGTAGTTATTTCTTTTTCTTGACACTTCTTAGTATTATATCTTGTATTTTATTGTTTCGAGTTTTAGCATCACTGTCATTTAAATCAACTTGATTTGCTTTTACTCGATAACCACGAATACGTTTTACTTTCTCCTTTGGTTTCTTTTCAAAACTATTAAGGTAGGTTAAGAATTGTGCAGGTGAGCCAAACTTAACTTTCTTGAAATCTACTGATTGAAATGATCCTTTCGTTCGCTTTTTTATGTTATTCAAATGAACCTTACTCTCTGAAATCATAAATACTTTTTGATATCCATCTTTGACACACTTTTGAATATTTTTTACTTCGTAGTCAATAGTATTTGTTACTGAAATTTCAACTGCAATTTCTGTAGTATCCTTTTTGAGTGTTACATCGATGCGTCCACCAGAGTCAGTTTCTGTTTCAAGATGCACGGCAAATCCACGTTGTTGCCCAACACTAATAATATAATTCTGTATTGTTCTATGAGCCTGTTCTTGCTCTTCCTTTTCAGTTTCCTTGAGATATGCTTCCTTTTGTTTTTCCAAATCCGATGGAAGAAGTTTATCTTCTTCTATTTCCTCTTTTGAAATTGATTCTACTGGTTCAACAAGAATCGTTTTTGCAATAGGGATATCTTCTTTTTTCTTTTGTTGTATTGATATTTTGGGAAGTAACGATAAGAGTAACTCTTCAACTTCTGCTCTTGGTGTTCCGTATTTAGAACGAACATTAGCAATAATATTATCTGAATAATCCATTTTACTAATACTAAGAGGGCTAGTCTGTAGATTAAAATCATTATTGCTTGAACCGATACGCACAATTGCCTCACCACGCCCTAAGTTTTGTAAATCTGATTGCTCAAAGTATGAAAATCCCGATTCCAATCTCTTAGCATCATTATCACCCAACCTAAAACAAATACGGATCTTAGGGTTTGAAAGTATTGAGTTCAATAATGAACTTTCTTGAATTTGTCCAAGTTCTTGGTGTGCAATGGTTATTCCTAATGCATATTTTCTTGCTCCACTTAATATTCTTTCTATGCTAGGTGTGATAAAATTTTGAAATTCATCCAAATACAACATGTATGGTGAGCGTGCTTCCCTTATTTCAGATTGGCGAGCAAGTGCAGATTGATTAAACTTCGCTAAGAAGAGTGAACCAAGTAAATAACTGTTTTGTTCTCCAATCAAACCTTGAGATAGTTTTAGCAATACAATCTTATCTTCTCTCAAACATTGTGATGTATCAACTCCTGATTTTTGAGCTAGCATATACCTCACAAGTTTTGGTCTTAGAAATGTATCTATACGTGTTAAGAGAGGTGCAATACCTTTTCGTACCACAGGGTACTCATGTTGCCAATAGTAATGAAGTGAGGGGTCATCTACAGAAGTCAGGTATTCATTTCTAAATGATTCTTCAATGAGGAGTCGTTTTAATTCTATGAGTGTGCCTCCTCTGTTGCTATCTAAGATGGTATTTACAGCATTTTGAAGGACAGCCGTCATATTGTCTCCCCAAGCTGTTGCATGACGTTTAAAAGCTGAAACAAGGTCTGATGAGAGGACTATCTTTTCTGCTTCAGTGTGTGCTTCCAAAAGATTAAATCCAATTAGGTATTCACTGTCTGATGGATCTATGATAATGACATCATCTTTTCTATGTTTAGGAATACGTTTTAAAATATCATCACAAATGTCACCATGAGGATCGAAAATGGCACAACCACGACCACATTCAATATCAGCAAGCATCATATTGGCAATGAGGGTGGATTTTCCAACACCTGTTGACCCAATAATATGAGTATGAGAAAGACGAGATTCAGTTTCTAATGAAACTAGATATTCTTGTCCGTGATGATGATTAGTTCCAATATAAATACCTTCAGATGATGCTGTTTCTTGTCTTTTTGTTTTCCTTGCTCCAATGCCAAGTCTTTCGTTGATAACTGTCTTGTTTGGATAGTGAACAAAATGAGCCAACTCTTGTGAGTTGAGGATAAAACCTATTCTGTTGGTAGTTCTATTATAGATATTACGTAAATGGTCATCATACTCGTACCCTTCGTTTGAAAGTGGTATAAGTCGATTGTATTCAGAACTAGATATTGTTGTTATTGACCGAGCTAAGTCACTCGCAATCGAACGACTATCTTCTTCCGTTTGTACCTGAGCACCTATGCGTAAAACAACACCAAAAAGAGGAGACCTGATCTTATCCTGTGTCCCCGTTACAAATTCAGGATTACCTTCAAAGAAACTTCCTCCACGACCATCTGATATGGAATAGAGCATATCTTTAGACCACGGAGCAGTAACACCTTTAAATATAACTTGAAAGATAGCAGTTTCGTTATCTTGTAATGTTCCGAGTGTAGCTATGATAGATGTTAAAGGATCAATAACAAGTGAATCGGTACTATTTATCGGGAGCATAAACTCATTATCAAGTCCAAAGTCAGCAATAGCCACGGAATCATCTAAATCAAAATTTATATCTAGTGCATCTTTCGTTTGAAAAATGATATATGGGAAAAATGCTTTGAGATGTGATTCTAGTCGAGTACTATCATATTTACTTGATGTAAATTGAGCGGTAATCTCTCCGTTCTGTGCAAGTATTTCAAAAGAAAATGAGCCTTCAGAAAAACTCAAGAGGCTCAATACTTCGTGCATTAACTGTACAGATATATCTGTTCCTTGAGGAAAAGTAATGCCTATGCATTGAAGTTTTGATTGAATGCTAACTGCAACGGGAAGAATTTCTGCAACGTCAATATTTTCTTCTCTCACTTGCTTTGGTGAACTAATGATATTCGTAAGTTTTTTAAGTAATGATGGTACTTTACCATCATCAATATATTCTTCTACAGAAGGGTTTACTGGAATAAAAGGTACGTATGGTGGTTCAACCTCAACGGTTGTGTCAAAGTGATAATATCCTCGCCCTCGTGACTCCCATTGGTAGAAATTTAACGTCGCTTTCTCTTTAAGTGAACTCATCTCTTAAAGATATCCTTAAGTATTGGCTTTCTATCTTCTTCCTTAATCCTCACACCTGAGTCTTTAGTAATATCATCGGCAACCTTAAGCATTGCGTTGTGGCAATAAGTCATGAACATAGATGCTGTATCTATTTTATAGTAGGTGACACGATAAAACTTACGCTCTAACCATCCACCTATAAAAGGTATTCTGCTTATTATTATTTGACCTATGCTTGTTTTATATATGAGCCAAGAACTTAAAAATAAACCGTCTCCAAAAGGTGCGCAACACATATCATATTGATAGTTCTTCCATTCAACGCGGAGATATAACCTACGTGAAGATGCAATACCTCCTTCTTTTAGACTCACAAATGATGTACGAATACCCTTGATATTGTGATTAAGGAGTTCTTTTTTGAATTCAGCATAGAAATCTTTTGAGAGGTATTTGAAGTTAGGAATAAGAGTGTTCCAATGGGAATGAAAGTCTTTTTTAGTTCTCCTAAGAATAAAAAATAGGATGATAAGTCCAATAAGCACATACAACCAAGGTATGTTTAAAAGGATATCAAATAAATCTTCATACCAAGCTCGTCGCTGGCGGTAATAGTATTTTTGTTGTAATGATATTATGGTTAGCAACATTGTTATATATTTTGATTAAAATTAATTCCAACTATTCTTTTTGGGAATTTAAGTATAACAAATACGCTTTTCAAATCAAGAATGGTAAATATTAACCATTTAAAACTCCCAATAATACATTTAATATAAAATAATCGCTATCAATATTGATAGAGAAAATTTTATATAAAAACTGGGGAGATTCTGAATCTTAAAGATAATAAAATCTCAAGAGTTTTCTTCTTAATTCTCTCATTAATTAAAGCATGTTTGTTGATAGCTCTATCTTTAATTTCATCTAATCGAGCAAATAGGTAGCTTTATTTTAACATTAGAGAATTATTATTGTTGAGAATTAAAAGAATGGAAATCTAAAATTACCATTTTATGCACAACTAATTTATTCTTCTATTTTTAACATCAACTATTATAAATCTATTTTTCCTTTGCATTCCTTAGGCACAAACTGTCCACTATTCCTTTCAATCAAAAATAATCTTTTGACTAGGCCTTTAATATAGCCAATACTCAAGAATTTTAGTGTTCATTTCAATCACTTATACCTTAATATTCAGGATTTCTAATTGTATTAGAACATAACGATTCATTATTTTTTACAATAAAAACTAGTTTTATTAATTAACAAAAGACTACTTCAGTATCTATTTTTTAAATTTCATTATATGACTTGTGTCGAAAGAAAATTAATATTTTAAGCTAGTTTAAGGAAAATAATTATTAAATTTGGCTATATTTATTAACCCGTCCAATTAAATTGGACAAAATAACAATAAATTGTCTGAAACTTCCTTAATATCTTGTTTAGAGAAAATAGTCGATTATTATTATGGTTGCATCAAAATTCATGAACAACAACCATTATTAATAAGTGTTCAAAAGAGAATATTCAATGCAATTTCTGAAGAAAAAATGTATTTTTTATTTGTCATTGATGGCAATAATTTAGAGGCTACAAAAACTCCTCAGAATGTAACTAATATTGTTATTGTAAATAACTATCCTAAAAACTTCCCAGCGCATTTTCAAAATATTCGTTTCTTTTCACTTTTAGATTTTTTTGATTTCGTAACACATGGTTTTAGAAATAAGAAATCTAATAAAACAGCACTCAATCAGAAAAGTGCTATAAGGGCCTCACTTCCAAGAATAAATAATTCCCCTGCTTGGTCTTTTATAACCAGTTTGCTTGGCAATTCTAAAACAAGCAACAGAATTATTATTAAAGGCAAAGAAAAAAGTGGTAAAACTGAATTGCTAAAATCAATTTATAACTCATCACAAAAACATTTAAATCTAATCCCAATTTTCATCCCAAAGTGTGAGTCGAATCTAAATCACCAGATAAGGGAACTCCTAACGGAAGAATTCGATTTCCTTGCTTCTTTAAAACTGAAAGAAATAGACTTTTTATTAAGGTCTTTTTCTCCAAGGATAGTATTACTAGTTGACGAGATTCAACCACATATGTATTTCGATCAATTTTTAAAAGGCTTATTTGAGTCGGGAATATCCATAATATGCACATCTAAATATGATCAAGAGCCGACAGACTTAAAGAATTGGCAAACCTATGAATTAGATGAAATCTCACATTCCAATATTTTCGATTTTATTGAAACTAACTTTTCAAATAAGATAGATTTCCAATTCAAACCAACTCTTCAGTTTGTTAAATCATTCAACACCTATTTTGAGCTCAAATTACTGGTTGAAAAAAATTTACTAGAGTCAATAAAAGGCACGTTATTGTCACAAAATATAGAGCCTTTTATATTTGAGAATATATGGAAAAGTTGGTTGGCCGTAAATTTTGATAAAAAGATAAAACTTGATTTGTTCTTAAATTTTTGTGCAAAAATAATTATTGAGAATCGCCTAAATCAAGAACCAATTAATGAAAAAAATTTAAAGTATTTATCCTCGATTAATCTAAGTCGTATCCCTCAAAAGCCAATTAAAAAAGTACACTCAGAAAAATTATTGACAAAACTTAAGCGAGCTCCGTTCGTATTATTTGGTGAATCAGGATCAATTCAATTTTCAAATAAAGAAGTAGAGGACAACATATTATCCGAATATATATTCAATCAAATAATAACGACATCTTCAAATAAAGAAAATAATTCTTCAATCCCGATACCAAAAATTCTCGAAAAAGAACTTTTAGGCAATGGATTTTTATTACCTATTTTAGGTTTACTCAGGCTTAGTGAAAATATTATACATAAAATTAGTATTTTAATTAAACCCGAAAATCTAGGTAAGGTTAAAAATTATCTTATTGAAATAATTGAATATTCAAAAAAAAATTCTTTCTATTCAATTACTCCATGGAAGTATTTGGCCGGTAATGCATTGTCTATTTATTCTATAATTAATGATGGGAAAATTTCTTTAGATTTAAATGGAGCTAGAATAGCTGGAGTAAGTTTGAAAAATATAAATTGTATCGAGGCCAGTTTCATTGGTGCTTACATGAGGGAATCTAATTTAAGTGGAGCTATAATTCATCCCAATAGATTTTTGTTTGCCTACTTAGTCGATTCTATTATTGATCCAGAGGATTATAATGGAATGAAAAGTTTGAATTCCATTTGGTTAGATATAAAAGATGAGTGTATTATAAATAAAATCACCCCTCTCTTAGATGGTTCAAATGAAATTCTAATTGTCCCTAATGATGAAACTGATATTGTCGACCCTGTCCTAATAAGGACACCTGTTCTTGGGACTGAATTCATGAAGTTTATAAAAAATAATAATGAATATTCCAAAGCACAATACCTTAATAATCACCTGAATTCATCTAAAGATACATATTATCTTTCTGATTTTGAAGAACTAGTAAATCAAGGATCTGAAATATTGCATATTGGTCTTGACGCAGCAATGGCATGTGCAAATTTTATGGATGGTAGAATACCATGTCTTAATGAATATTTAAAATATGCTAAAGAGAGTTCGAATTTTGGTGATATTACAAATAATGCGGAATGGCTGTGGGATTTATCGTCCATATCAATCGGAGTATACCAAATAAATAATACTCCAATTCAAAAAAATAAATTTCCCTCTCTTGAAAAATATCAACACTCAAAATGGTCAGGCCTTGTAGTGGAATTAAAAAATGAGAATGTAATACTAAATAGAATTTTACCATTGAATTGCAACTCAGATGTTACCTTCCGCGTTGTATTTGATTATATAGGGATTATTAAACGCTTAAACTTACAAGATGATTAAAAATATTCCCAAGCCAATAGATCTCATAAAGATTGGGCTCGAAAACTATGAAGTATCCATTAGTGCTCGCAGCATTTCAGGATTAACCAATGACTCTGTTAGTAAAGCAACGGTTAGTAAAATTTTAAATGGAGATTTATCCCCAAAAATAACTGCTTTTTTAGAGATTGGAGCCTGTTTGAATCTAAACCAGAATGAATTGAAGGCTTCTTACTATTGGCACCGTCTTGAAAGAGAAGTACAAATTAGTCTTATCCAAAAAATCCGTAAAAACTCAAATTTTAATATCCCGAGAGATTACTCTACCGAGTTTGCTCCCTTAATTAAATGGGCATTTGATGATGCTTCTATAGAATATGACAAAGGCCATATTTTTATGAAACATAAAAGCTATGCTATTTATTACTTATTCATATTTCCTGAAGAGTTTGAAGATGATAAACATTTCGATTCTTTTCTAGAAACTAACTCTGAAAAAGCGAATAAAGCAGCAAGTATAAAAATAATTGACACCCAACCTGAAGATGAAAATTATAAAGAGATTATTAGCAATAAAATATCTCAACATTATGAACATCGACCTACAGATTCTATATTTGATTCAACCTCTACAATAGAAAAAACATACACGGTTTGCAGACTTGACGAACTTGTGAATTTTATTAATGAAATGAGATTTGACCCAAAAGATTATTGTCAGCAAAAATATTATGAACTCGATGAGAATTTTAGAAGTTTTAAGTACGCCAAATTAAAACTTCAAATCAACAGCTCGAAGAAACAAGTCAAAAAATCAGATAATGCCTTGAAGTATTTACAAGAATGGACAAAAGGCGATGATAATAGTATTTTTCTCCTACAAGGGAGTTATGGAAGTGGTAAAACCACAGTTGTCAAATTATTAACTAAATGGTTAAGCAAACAAATAGTGGATTCCGAAAAACAGCCTAAGAAATATGATAAATACAATGTTCCGATTCCGATTATTGCACCTGTAAATTTATGGTTAAACAAGGAAGGTGAAAATCCTCTTTTTACTTTTATAGTAGAATATCTATCTCAACCAAAAAACAAATTTGGGATATCTCGACCACCAGACGGTTTAAATTTGGAAATATTTGAAAAACTTGTTTTGAATCGAAACCTTTTTATAATTTTTATCGATGGTTTAGATGAAAACATTAGATCAAACAATCAACTTCGACGAGTATTTGATTCAATTCGAAAACTAAATAACCTTGGAATAAAAGTAATAATTAGTACAAGACCAGAATTATTTAGAAGGAAAAATGAGCTAAACGAATACATTGCGGATAATAATATTGTCACGGCAAATTTAATTCCACTTGAAACTGATGAAATCAAAAAGTATATAAACTTAATTTCTAAAAAAGGTGATTTGAAAAACGAAGTTCTTTTAGGGCTTTTCAAAGAATATCCCAAAGTTTTCCAAATTCCTTTATTTCTTAGTCATATATGCAATGAAAGTGACAGTCGATTAAGTGAATTAAATATGTCTCTAAAAGAGAAAATTGAATATGACCTCTTTAAATTCTTCACTGATGAATGGTTAGAACGAGAAGAACATCGGACAAACAAAAGAATTAAAAACCTAATTAAATTTATTGAAGAAATTGCAATTGAAATATCACATAGAAAAGACAACTGTGTATCCGATCAAAATCTACCTATTCTTGCTAAACATGTACTTAATGAAATCGGAGAGATAGGAGATACTTTATCTGGACAGGCAGATGAACATTATCAGAGAGAAGCCAGAGTATGCTCATTTATGACAATTGATGACTTCGAAGGTTCTAGAATATTTTCATTTAAATTGCGCCCATTTGGATCCTTTTTCATAGCCTCACGAATTATATCGGAGATTCAAGCAGACACAAGAGTATCAGATTCGAGCTTAGGCAAAGTACTATTAAGTTTTTCTGATATTAAAATGATTTGTAGTGGGATTTCAAGTTTGGGTTTGATAACAAAAGCCCAAGAGTATCTAAAAAAATTAATTCATAAAACACAAAACTCATTTTATTGTAGACATTGGCCCTATCGTTATTTGGGAGGCAACGCCCTTTCAATTCTATTAACCACTGAAGAAGGAATTGCAATTGATTTAATTGGTGTTAGTATATGTGGTTTTAAAGTTACAAATAAAGAGCTAAAAGGTAATTGGTCATGCGTTGATATGTCGGAAAGTACTATTCAAAATTGTAATTTATCTCAATTAAATGGCAGTTATATTTATGTATTTCAATCAACAATTAATGGAGTTGATTTTAGTCTGGACAATTCCATTATTGAATTTTCCAGTATGAAAAATCAAGATTTGAAAAAAATGGAATTAAATGGTTTCGAATATATTAAGGCTAAAAAAATAGAAAAATTTCATCACCTAAGAAGACCGTTTAAATTGCATGCACATTTTATTAAAAAAACTAGAATAACTAATAGTAGCATGGAAGAATATATCTCGATTAATGATTTTTGGCATACTAGCAACATTCATAAAATTGCAGAAAGAATGGATTCCGAGTTTTCTTTTCCTACAGGTTCAACAAAACATTATTTAAAAAATATTAATGAAAGTGAATCTTCTGTATCTTATGCCCCAAAAATGCTAATGGAGTCTTATGCTGAAAAAAATGCAGGAAGGCTCCCTAGTGAAATGGAATTATACCAATTCCTTAAATCTTCTTCAGTACAATTTGATGGTCATGAATTGTGTGGAGATTGTTATTGGGATACAATAGATAAGGTTTTTGAATTTATATCTAATGATGAAATAAACTTGTTCCTTAGACCCCTAAACATACCTGATGGAACCAATTATGGAAAAGTTTCTAAAAAAATTGGTACAAAGCTTGGAAAGGAAAATGAATCGATCAAGATTTCAAGGAATCCATATATATTATCCAATTATGATGCAGACGTATATTTTAGAATTGTAATTGATATACATATAGGAATGGCTCGAATATTTAATCAAGAACCTTTAGTCGAACTAAAACACACATAACCATGGAAACTATATTATCACTAAACACTGTTTTAATTCTTTTTGCCATATTCACTGGCATAATGGCAGTCGTATTGTATTTGAAAAAGGCCTTTAATGTCAAATCCATTGATGGATTTTATGTTGCTGACCGAAAAGTAAAGTCTAATTCTGCAGCTATGAGTATTGCCGTTAGTTGGATTTGGGCACCTGCTTTATTCATTGCTTCTTCGATAGCATTTGACCTAGGTATTGCTGGAGCATTATGGTTTATAATTCCAAATATTGTTTGTTTTTTTGTGTTTGCACCTTTAGCAGTAAAGTTTCGAGAATCTTTACCAAATGGTTATTCTATACCCGAATACTTTAGACATCGTTATCCAAAAAAAGAAAGTGTTTCCATTGCGTTTTCAATAACTACCACTTTATTTGCTTTGGCCGCAATTATCGAGAACTTGGTTGCCATATCTAAGTTATTTCAATTTTATACTGGTTTTAGTGGTGTATATGCTATTTTATTTATGACACTAATTGCTCTATCCTATTCGTTAATTAGTGGATTAAAGGCGTCCATATTTACAGATGTTTTTCAAATGTCCGTTGTTGTTCTAATAGGTCTAGTTCTAGTGCCTTGGTCACTTTCCTCAATTAGCGGTGACGGTATGATGCTTTCAACAATTGTTTCATCTGCTGGTAGCGAAGCATGGCTTGCTATAGCATTTGCACCAGGTTTATCACTTCTATTTGGATTAATTGGAGGTCCGTTAGGTGATCAAATGTTTTTTCAACGAGCAATGAGTGTTCCTAAAAAGGCAATAAGAAAGACACTTTACAAAGCTGGTCTTTTATTTGCAATAGTACCTATTGCACTAAGTTTATTTGGATTTATCGGTAGAGCGTTAAAAGATCAAATTGTCGTAGCAGATTCTGAGCTAGTTGGAGCTGTAATAATAGCTGAATACCTTCCTCCAATTGCAAGTATACTCTTTTTCTTTATGATGATATGTGGATTAGCTTCAACATTAGATTCAGCATATTGTGCAGGAAGCTCTGTATTCGGTCGAGAGTTATTTAGAATTAAAGGTGGAAGCTTAACACCAAAAAAAGAAATCAGATTATCAAGGTATTTTATGGTGTTTTTTGCAATATTCGGAGCATTATTAGCATCATTTAGTCGTGATATTTGGTATGTATTTATGACTGATGCAGCAATAGCAGCATCAGGTATTGTACCAATATTGTTAAGTGCTTTTTGGAAAAAACAAACCGCTAATGCCACATTTTGGGCATTAATATTAGGATTAATCGTTGGGTGTTCAACATCAATTGCTGGTCACTTTTTCGATGCTCAAACTCTTGCTGCTTTAGGGGCTCCACTTGCGGTAGTTGTTGGTCTATTTGTTAGTTTAATATTAAATCAATTTTCTACAAATCTTCGTCATTCTTAAACCAAACCAACTTTTCAGTTAAATTCTTTTTTATAGGATTAGTAAGAAACTTTAACCTAGCTAAATAAGCACTTCGAATTTCCCTTTTTTGTTTTAAAATGATACACAAAAAAAGTAAAACGATGGGGTCAGTCAATCTACTATTTGCATTGTGACTCCACTTTAACAATTGAGCCGAGACATTTAAATTGTCAATTATCATATACGCAAACTCTACTATGGATACATTGAGCTCAATTAAAAGATTTTCTATTTCTTTACTTGCTTGTTCATCTAACTCTAAACTTACAAAACTGATATCATTATTATTAGAAGATTCTTTTAATATATATTGAACAAATGGCTCTTTTATGAATTTTGAAATATTATGAATATCAACTTTTCTTTTTTCGTAGTTAGTCACCAAAGATTGAAAAGATTCTAGAGAGGAAAACTCTAAATCATGTCTTTCTAGAGATGCAGAGAGTAGTAGGAAACGTCGGTGTAAGCTTTTCGATATATTATTTGTTTTATAAAACTCTAGTCTTCTTTGTACTTGTGACCAAGTATAATGAAGTAAAGTATGTACTTGTACTTCACAGATTAATCCAATCAAATCTCTATTCAAATTGTATTTTGATATTAAATCTTGGTCAATTCTGATTATGAAATGCCAAGCTCTATAACCTATTTGATTAGTTTTCAATCTATCGATTGTGGTGTGTTCATTAACAAGCTTAAATTCTTCAAGAAGAAAACCACAATAATTACTAACAAGAGTTTGAGTTTCTAAAACAACCCTCATTCCAATTAGATCTGGTACATCATCTATCTTTCGATAACTTTTATTCTCAAGCTTCTTATTAAGAGATTCTTCCGTTTTAGCCCTTGATGTAAAAATGACATCTTTAAAATCATGTCTTTTTGCAATTGCTCTACAGATATCAACAACACTTTTTAAAGCTTGTACATAATTATCCCTTTGACCTTTATAAACATTTAAAATCTGATGTTTATCCATAAAATATAAATAAAAAAATAACCTCGATTTTAACAATTATTCCATCAGTTAGAAATCTAACTGAAGAGAAACATCTATTTCATAAAAAAATAAACAGAGGAAAATATTTACCTTAAAAATACAAAAAAAATTAGGTAAAATTTATTGAATTTTTATAAAGAAAATGAAAAGATCAGACTTATTTCAATTTCAAACCTTTGAACTACTCTATAAAGTATCTTAAGCGTTGGTGTAGTCTCCCATCTTCTAGTCGTTGTATTTGATTCGCCTAGACTGGACTTAATAGCTAAATTGAGTTGGGTAAGACCTTGTTCCAAACGCAATTCTTTAATACGAGCTCCTAATTTACTTATAAATAAATCAAGATCTGATTTTCCCATAGACGATTCTAATATGATGGAACTAAAAAAAATATTTGCGTTACAACTAAGTTTAATTAAAAGCTAAATTATAATAAACAGAAGCTTTTATACAATTTTGGTGAATTCTCTAATTTCCTATTCAAACAATTCAAGTAGTTTCGTAGGAGAATGGAAATGTGACAATGAAACTGACACTTAGAAATTCGAAAAAATCAACGAACAATAGTACTATTACGAATCTGGAAACTCCGTAACACAACCATTAAGTCAGAAGGAGTTTTAGCGATGAGTGGATTTGTTTTTACGCTTAATTCAAAAAAGGTTCAGTAAGTTCTACCCATAACTTGGAGTTATAATACCACAACAAGAATCAAATAACACTATCTGAATTACAGAATCTACGCTTCAAAATTGTATATCAAAACTAGATACTCTGTCAATATAAATAAACCCATAACCGAAATTATAGGTTTAAATAATTACTAATACTAATTATTTAGATTTTGCATTAGTTTTACTATTTGGAAGAAATCGTCCATTTAAAGAAATAATATCCTCGCGTGTTGACTTTTTATCTTTCCCTTTTTTACGCAATAAACGTTGGCTATTAAAAAGTGAACGGCACTTGATATTAAACTCGGTATAATTAAAAGCATCGTTTTCATTTTTGAAGGTCTTTTTATAAGCTTCATATAATTCAACATTTGTAAGCTCTTTTCCTTGTACTTTCATAATAATATCAAGCACGACAGAAGCAACTGGATTCA
>Ga0209345_10003232_pt1 | contig 16968 bp, 17 predicted proteins | sample Cruoilmetagenom7_FD_187294 | JGI IMG/M metagenome (GOLD analysis project Ga0209345, IMG submission 187294) | Oil polluted marine microbial communities from Coal Oil Point, Santa Barbara, California, USA - Sample 7 (SPAdes) (version 2) | ecosystem: Environmental > Aquatic > Marine > Oil seeps ...
CCAGGAGTCATTGGAGTTTTAATAGTAGCTTTTTTTGTAGAAGATATTTCATACAAACAAAGAGAAGAAAAGTATCAATTTAAAAAAGAGGACTATAAATTGTTTCCTCTTCTTTTTACTTATTTTTGTTTTATATTCTTTATAGTTAGCGATTCTTTTTTTATAATAGTTGCAAAAGAAGCAGGATACCTTACAACTTTTATACCTATATTTATCATAGTTTTGACACTTACTCAAACTCTTACTAGTTACTACTTTGGTGTAATGAGTGACAAAAAAGGCTCTCAGGCAGTTTTGAAAATCTCATATCTATTTGGAATTTTTTCAATTCTTTCTCTGGCATTTAATTTTTTATGGTTAGGATTTATATTTTTAGGTGTATTTACAGTCGCTTCTTTAAATGCTATAAGAAGTTATATTGCTCAAACTGCAATAAATCAGGCATCTATTTACGGTGTCTTTTATGGTGGAATTGCACTGTTTGGCTCTCTTGGAGCATTGAGTATTGGTTATATTTGGCAAAATTTTGGACAAAACAGTGCTTTGATGTTTTCATTGTGCGGAACTACTTTAGTTTTTCTTATTTCACTATTGGTAAAGAGATAAAATGTCTATTTTAGAGATTGAAAAATTATCAATATCATATAAAGATAATATTGCTGTAGATGATGTAAGTTTTGAAGTAGATAAAGGTAAAATAGTTGGTTTTATAGGTGCAGATGGAGCAGGAAAAAGTTCTGTTTTACACTCCATTGCAGGTGTGATAGATTTTGAGGGTAAAATCACCTTTGATGATTATACTTATGGAAGTGCATCTGAATCAGAACCTATAAAAAAAGATTTATCTCTTATGCCGCAGGGGCTTGGTCTGATTTTGTATGAAAATTTAAGCGTAGCGGAACATCTTGAATTTTTTGTTGGCATGAGCGATACAAAAATAGATGATAAGTTTTTACTCTATAAAGATCAACTGTTAAAAATGGCAGGATTGGAAAAGTTTTTAGATAGAGAAGCTAGAAATTTATCAGGTGGTATGCGGCAGAAGTTAACTCTTATTTGTGTTTTGCTACAAAAACCAAAACTTTTACTTTTGGATGAGCCTACAACTGGAGTTGATCCACTCAGTAGAATACAACTATGGAAGATACTTTTACATATTGTAAAAGAGGAAAGTATGACTATTATTGTCTCCAGTGCTTATATGCAAGAGGCTAATTATATGGATGAAATACTTCTATTTGAAGATGGAAAAATTATCCAAAAAGGGATAAAAGAGAATCTTTTAGAATCTGTAAAACCATACACATATGAAATATCAAAAGAGTTTTTTAAAGATAGTATAAAAACAGAAAACTTTACATATTCTCTAGCCTCATTACCGATTGAACATAAAAAACCAACACTTGAATCACTATTTTATATCAATAGATTAAAAAATTTTAAAAATATTCCACAAATCAATATAAAGAAAAAAGAGCTCTCAAATGGATATGAAACGATACTTCAAGCAAAAGGTATCACAAAAAGATTTGGTGATTTCACTGCACTAGAAGATATAGATATTGTTTTAAGACCAAAAGAGATCACTGGTTTATTTGGCGCAAATGGTGCCGGTAAAACAACTCTTATTAAAATACTTTTAGGACTCTTGTCAAATGACAATGGGGAGTTGATTTTTTTCAATGAAAATATAACGGGTGATAAACAAAGAGCTTTATTAAAATCAAAAATAGGTTATGTAAGTCAAAAATTCGCCCTTTATAAAAATATGACGATCAATGAAAATCTTTTTTATTTCGGGACACTTTATGGGATAGAAAAAAATATTTTAATAAAAAAAATAGAAGATTTTTCTAAAATGTTAAACTTTAAAAAGTGGATTGATTCATATGCTATTGATGTTCCTATGGGGATTAAACAACGATTTTCACTTTGCGTAGCACTACTTCATGAACCATCTGTTTTAATTTTAGATGAGCCTACTAGTGGAGTAGATGTAATTGCACGTGAGCTTTTTTGGGAGATACTACATAAGATAAAAGAGAATTGGAATATCTCTATTTTAATAAGTACGCATTATATGAATGAATCTGAATTTTGTGATAGAGCAGTTTTATTAAAAGATGGTAAAAAAATTGCAGATGACAGGGTTGGGAATCTTTTTGCTCTGTATCCAGATGCAAAAGATTTTGAAGATATATTTTTAAAGTTGCACAAATGACAAAAAAAATAACACAGTTGGTAAAAAAAGAGTTTAAAGAGTATGTAAGAGAACGGATTTTGTTTTTGTCCTATATCTTGCCATTATCAATTATTTTCATTATAGGGTATGGTCTGAATATGGATACAGAGCATATAAGAACTATGATTATTGATAATGATAAGACACCTGTCTCTATGAAGTTTTCTCAAAAATTTTACAATACCAAATATTTTGATTCTAAAACAATTGATATAAGTACTAATAAAGCATTAAATAAAATAAAAACCAATCAAGCTGAACTATTGATAATCATACCATCAAACTTTGAAAAAAATCTTTTAAAAGGTACTCCTGTACACCTTGGAGTTTACATTGATGGTGTTTATCCAATGCTTAGTAAAACTATATCAGGTTATGTAAGCGCTGCACTTTATAGTTTTGTTGCAAGTGAAACTTCTATGAAAGCAAAAATAGTGTATGAACCTAGAAATCTTTTTAACCAATCTATGAAAACAAGATGGGCTGTTATTCCAGGTTCTATTGCTTTGATTATGATATTGGTTCCTGCTATGTTTTCTGCTTTGATGGTGGTAAAAGAGAAAGAGAGAGGGACGATTTTTAATTTTTATGCTTCAAGTATGAGTAAGGGTGAATTTCTTCTAGGCAAGCTTATCCCATCGTTTATTATCCATTATATTACAGTTATGGCACTCCTCTTGATAACCATACTTCTGTTTGAACTTCCATTTCGTGGAAGTTTTATCCTTTATGCCTTAAGTTCAGCTCTGTTTTTACTCATAAGTATTGGTATTGGACTTTTGGTATCTATTGTTACAAAAAGTCAAATTGCTGCAATTATACTAACTGCAATGGTAACAATAATTCCAGGAGTACTCTACTCTGGTATTATGACACCAATTGATACGATGGAGGGGATGGCAAATTTTACAGCACATATCTATCCTATGATGTACTATGTAAGTATTATGTATGACATATTTTTAATAGGGGATGGATTTTCTTCGCTTGTTATTAGAGAATATCTATATATTTTAGTTGTTTTTGTTTTAGTTATATACTTTTTAAACTATCTATTATTAAGGAAAAAATTATGATGGGTAAGTTTTCAATTATATTACAAAAAGAGTGGTTGGAACTTTTCAGATCACGAGGTATGCTGTTTTTTGTATTTTACCTTTTTATTATAAATATCTATATCGCAGGTAAAGGGATTAATATTGATGCAAGAGGTGTTAATGTGGGGATATTGGATGAAAAAGGGAACTCTTTTTATGTAAATAAAATCATCTCATCTTTGCATGAACCAGAATTTGAAAATATTATTATCTATACTAGCAGAAATAAAATTTACGATGATATAAAAAAGAAAAAGATAATGGTAGGACTGATATTCCCTAGAACTTTTGATATAGATATTGCAAATAAAAAAGAGACTAAAATACAACTTTTACTCGATACAACTGTAGCAACTCTTAGTTATTATACATATACACATCTTGTAAATATTGTAAATAATTTTCAAACACAACAAACTGTAAATATACCAATAAAGATGGAGACACATAAGCTTTTTAATCAAAATGCAAGATCACAAACTTTTATGACCCTAAAAGAGCTGATGTCAGCAATTACACTTTTATCCATTATATTAAGTGCTGCTGTATTTGTAAAGGAGAAAGAACAAGATACTTGGGATTTGATGTTGCTAGTACCGGTAAACTCTTACATGATGATTTTTGCAAAACTTCTTTCTCAAGTTGTTGTTATCATGATAGGTTTTCTTTTATCTTTAGGGATTGTACTTTTTGGAGTATTTGACTTACCGATGGAGGGGAGCTTCAGTGCATTGATTCTTTTAACTTTTCTTTATACTATAGCTGCTTGTGGAATAGGACTGTTTATAGCTTCTACTGCAAAAAATATTACACAAGTCGGATTAATGGCTATTTTAGTAATCATCCCTTTAAACTTTTTAAGTGGCGGTATTACACCCATAGATGCAAAAAGTGAGATAGTTCAATGGTTCTCTTACCTTTCACCTTTGCGATATTATATAGAGGGAGTTCTGAATCTTGTTTTTAGAGGAACACCAACTATCTATCTTTGGGAGCAGTTTCTAGGTATATTTGTTATAGCAATCGTATTGTTTATATATGGTGTTAAAAAAATAGGAAAACTTTTTTAGTTAAAGGATTGTAATGAGTTTCAAAGATGATAAAATAAGTAAAATAGCTGTATTTCTTTTATTTTTGGTAGTTATTGTATTTATAGGTTTTGGTTTTTATATATTAAATATATTTTGTGAATGTATCTCCCAAGAGACTATAGAAAGTTTAACTAGTTATTGGGGAATAAGCTAAAGCACTTTAAAATGAAACTAAAAACTACAAAGCTATTGCTTCTCTTCTGTTTAACACTAAATGCGGATCAATTCTCATTTTTATTTTATAATGATACTTTTACTGGAACAGATAGACATTTTACTAATGGAATGAATTTAAGTTGGATTGATGATTCATTTGGAAGCATAGAAGAAACTAAACCTAATAGCTACAATAGTTTTGTATCTAGCGTAGTGAATGCTCTTCCTTTAGCAGTAATGGATAGTAGTAAAAATCATAATGCAGGAATAAGTTTAAGCCAGATTATGATTACACCAAATGATTTATCAATATCCCAACCACAGTATGATGATATGCCATATGCCGGACACTTAGCATTGGCATTTTATATGTTTGAATGGGATAGTGAAAGTTTTAAAGAGTTTAGAGTGGAGTTTGGTGTTGTTGGTAAAGAATCAGGAGCGGAATATGTACAAAAAACTGTTCATTCTATTATTGGTTCTCTTAACCCAAAAGGCTGGGATACTCAATTAGGAACTCAATATACAGCAAATGCACTTTTCAGATACGGAGAAATAAGTTGGCAAAATAAAGGTATAGATGGCTTAAGTATGGATTGGTTTAATCATTTTGGCGTTCAAGCTGGTAATTTTGAAACGAATGCTTTTGGAGGGACTATGTTTAGAATAGGTAATAATTATATTAGAAATTTCAATTTACATTATCCGTATTTAAAAGAAGAAGCTTCACTGTTGCGTTTAGATAATAATCATCTAGGTATAGGTTGGTCTTTAAGTGCAGGAATAAATGCAAAACTTTTGGCGTATTCATACATTTTAGATGAAGCTAAAAAAGAGGGATATGCAACTGATAAAAATATAGTAAATATTTCATTTTATAGTGGAGCAGATTTATATTATGAAGCACATAAACTTACACTTTTTTATCAAGCTCAGTCACCTTATTCTAAGCAAGAAGATACGATAGAAACATTTGGTGGGTTAATATACTCATTTCAGTTTTAAAAGGAAGGTAAAATGTCTAAAAACAAACAAACAATATCATTAGTATTAGGAAGTGGTGGAGCTAGAGGGTACGCACATATTGGGGTAATAGAAGAGCTTGAAAAGGAAGGTTATAAGATAGCTTCTATCAGTGGTTCATCTATGGGTGCTTTAGTAGGTGCTCTTTATGCTTGCGGAAAACTTGAAGAGTTTAAAGAATGGATACTCTCACTTAATATGTTAGATGTGATTAAATTAGTAGATTTTTCTTTAACTGGAAAAGGTATCATTCAGGGGGATAGAGTCTTTAGTGTTGTTGAAGATATGATTGGAGATGTTATGATTGAAGATTTACCAATTGCATATACAGCTGTTGCAACTGACCTTATAAAGCAAAAAGAAGTTTGGATACAAAAAGGTAAGTTATTGGATGCGGTAAGAGCTTCAGTAGCAATTCCATCAATTTTAACTCCAAAAGAGATTTCAGGTCGTTTTCTTATTGATGGCGGGGTACTTAATCCACTACCAATTGCACCTACTGTTTCTGATATAACAGACATTACAATTGCCGTAAGTTTAAATGCTAAAGCTTCTAAAAAATACGAGCTAGATATTCCAGAAAAAGAATATGAAAAAGAGACTAAGATACAGAAAATATTTTTTGAGATGTCACGAAAGACTGAAGAGATGGTTTCAGAAGAAACAAAAAGTAAATTTGATGATATTGGGATGTTTGATATTATGGGAAAAACTATTGATATTATGCAAAATGCCATCTTAGAATCAAAAATGGCTGGATATGCACCAGATATACTTATTGGTATTCCAAATGATACTTGTGGATTTTACGAATTTAATAAGGGATATGAGATGATTGAACTCGGAAGGATGATTACTAGAGAATATTTTATAAATAATTAGAAGCCAGTGTATTTATGTAAATCATGAAAGAGCTATAAAGCCCTGTTTTTAGTGGTACTAGAGAGGGGACTCGAACCTCTAAATCTTGCGGCGGGAGATTTTGAATCTCCTATGTATACCATTCCATCACTCCAGAATATTAAGAATTAAAGAGGCACCAAAAAGGCACTTATCTATTTTAACCTCATAATATAGGGCTTATATACGGATTTTATATCCGGAGCCATACTCATTTTGGATGACATTTTTTGGAAGTTTTGAACGTAGACGCTTAATTAATGAGGTAATTGCATACTCTGAGTACTCTTTATCACTTTTAGCATATAGATGATGAAAGATCTCTTCATTTGAAAATGCCTGATTTATGTTAGAGCATAAGAGCTCCATTAGCATTGACTCTCTCTCTTTTAAAATAATATGTTCTTCATTTGCATAGAATCTATTTTCTATTTTACTCCAGTACATGTCACTGCCAAGATGAACCTTATCTGATGATGATTTTATGCTCTTTACTGTATCAAATAGGACTTGCTTGAGAGTCTCTATCTTTATCGGTTTAATTAGATATGTAATTAAGTTAAGCTCAACAGCCTTAAGTAGTTTTTCTTTATCAGAGTGAGCACTCATAATTATAATTTTAGTTTTTAAATCTTTCTCTCTTATCTTAGATATCATGCTAAGTCCATCTAAGTTTGGCATGTTGATATCACTTAAAATAATATCTGGAGCCTTATCTAGATATATTGAATACGCTTCTTGCCCACATTTGGCAGGATAAACATTTTTAAAGAATAGCTGTAGATACTCTACAAGGTACTCTCTAAGCTCCTCTTCATCTTCTGCAACCAATATGTCTATATTTTCTTCAAGTTGCATCTGCTGTCCTTATGGTGAATGTAACACCGTCATTACTATTTTTAACACTTAGTGAACCATTCATAGTATCCTCTATAATCATTTTTGCAATATATAAGCCAAGTCCAGTTCCCATAGATTGATGTTTTGTCGTGAAGTAAGGATTAAATATTTTAGATAAGTTCTCATCCTTAATGCCACCCGCATTATCTGTTATTGATAATATAGCGTCCTTACTCTTTTTATGTAATTTAATATCAATTTTTGGATTTTTAATTTTTCTCTCAATTACTAAATCATGAATATTTGAGAGAATAGAGACAATTACCTGTATATATTCATTTTTTAATCCATAAAGTGAGAGTCTGTCGTCACTATCTACAGTTAGACTAGTTTTATTGTTAATATGCGCGACTTCTAAGGCTTGCGTGAGAGCATCAATAATTTTAAAAGTAGATTTTTCTTTGTCTGGACGGTAGTAGTTCATAAAATCTTCTATGGTATCAGACATGTAAAGAATACGTGTTTGCATCTTCTCTAATTTTTCCTTGACTTCCTCTTGTGAGAGTGTTGTAACGGAGTTTTTCTCTTTTAAAATACCAACTATTGTATTGATAATAGCAAGAGGTTGTCGCCACTGATGGGCGATATTACCTATCATCTCACCCATTTCAGCTCTTTTTGACTGTTCAAACAGTTGTCTGTCTTTCTCTTGAATAGTCTTCTCTTTCTCCTGGAGTTGACTTATCGTATCAAGTAGCTCACTGTTATATTTCTCTTCTATGTAAAGACCACAGTCAAGATTCTTCATATCATCTATGAGATTAGATATATACTTTTTCTCAATTATAGAACCATGTTGTGGTGCTATTAGATTTATATCCAGTTTTTCAATTTTGTTTAGGGCGTAGTTAAATATGTCTTTACTTGGCATATACTCTTGATGAAACTGTTTAGCCTTGAGAAAATATGTCTCATCAGCATAAAACTCCCAAGACTCTTCAAGGCCACCAAAGATATCTCCTGAAAAAAGAGTTTTTGTTCTTGGCTCATAACTTACAAAAGCACCAGGTGAGTGACAGTATGGAGTAGTGCGAAAATCCAATCTATACCCATTTGGAGTAATAAGTTTATTGTCATTTTTATCAATCTCGTAATAATCAGAAGTTACAAGGTAGTGTTTGATGAGTAGTGACATCCTGGAGTGCGTCACAATGAGCAGGTCGTCTCTATCTATTAGTTTTTCTATTTCAGGGACTGCAGCTACTAAATCGGGGTCTTGATGATGCAGTACAATATATTTGATTGATTTTATATCGACAACAGTTTTAACTTTTCGTACTGTCTCTTCAAATTCCAACATTGAACCTGGGTCAATAAGGATAGATTCATCACCATTTTTTATTAAGTAGGGGTGACACTGGAAGGGGTCATTTTCAAGATACATACCAATCCAGTATATATCTTTTGCGATCTCTATCGCATCTTTGAAATCGTGGAGTGGTTTATGCATTACCCTCAAACCACTTTAGTTGATCTCTTAACTCAACTACGCGACCTACAACGATTAGAGCAGGGGTAGGGACATCTTTAGCTTTTTCAACTATATTTTCTAAAGTTCCAACTACAACGCTTTGGTCTTTTGTAGTTCCTTTTGAGATTACAGCTACCGGATAGTCAGCTGCTTTTCCTATTTCAATAAGTTTTTGACTGATTTTTGGAAGATTGTGAAGGCCCATTAGAAAAATAATCGTGTCATCAGTTTTGTAGTTTTCCCATGGAATCTGAGATATTTTCTTATTTGGTGACTCGTGACCTGTAACAACTCTAAAACTTACTGCAACACCGCGGTGAGTAACTGGGATACCTGCATATGCCGGTCCACTGATAGCAGAAGTGATACCCGGAATGATTTCAAACTTTACATCTCTCTCGAGTAGATAAAGAGCCTCTTCTCCACCACGACCAAATACAAATGGGTCACCACCTTTAAGACGAACTATATTTGTATGCTTGAGAGAGTTTTGATAGATGACTTCATTGATATCATCTTGAGGCATAATATGGCGACCATCTTCTTTACCAACATAAACAAACTCACAACCATCTTTAGCCATCTCTAAAATATCTGGATTTGCAAGACGGTCATATATAATTACATCAGCTTCGCCAATTACACGAGCGGCTTTCATCGTTAATAACTCAACGTCCCCAGGACCTGCACCCGTTAAATAAACTCTACCCATTACTTTTTTTCCTCTTCATATATAAATATACCTGATGGTTTTCTAATATTCATCATCTCTTTAGCCAAGTACCAATCTTTTGTATTGATAACAGCTACTTTATTTGTATCATTTACTGATACATAAAGGTTTGGCCTGATATTTGACCATCTCACGTGTAATACTTTCCCGTCAAATTCAAATCTTTTAATGATTTTAAGTGTTTTTGTATCGATAATTTGAATAACCGGAAACTTTTTACCGCTAAATGTTACTGCCATGTATTTTTTGTCTGGACTAAGTGCTGTAAATACCGGAAGTCCTTCAGTCTGAATTGCTTGAACAAATTTAAAGTCAGGTGTATAAACTAAGACTTTATCATTACCTACAGCAGGGATAAATACATATCCACCACCAATACTCCAAAAGCCAAAATGTGGAACTTTAAGTACCGGTTTTCTATCACCAAGGAGGATATCAATTTTTGAGTATTTCATTGTATCTAGATTAACTACACCGAAGTGATTACTTTGAAAGAAACCTGTAATGAAGTTATTATCTTTTATCATCGCATCAAAGGGCATAACACCAACATCTTCAAACTCTTTATGAATTACAAATTTAGGAAGACCTTTACCAAAGTTCGTATCTTTTAAAACAGTGATTTTGTCATTATCCATTTGTGAAAAGATAAGGTAGTCTTTGTAAGTCTTAATGCCAACATTTTTAGAACCAGTCTCAAATGACTGAAGGGGGTTTAGATCTCTATCTAAAATATCTACACTCTTTTTAGCATAATTAGCAACTGCAAGAAAGTTTTTTGTTATAGTAAAACCAATAGCACTGTCACTAGTTTTAAGTTCTTTAACGATTACCTCTTTTTCAGGGTCAAATTTTACAACCCATCCATCACGGCTGATTACATAACCATCTTTACCGTCAAACTTGACAACACCATGGTTCATGTTATGCATACCGGACATACTGCCTCTTGGTAAACCTTGGTCAATAATTGCTAATGAATCATTTTCTCTCTCTACAACAAATATCTTTTCGTTTGTATTTAACATTGATGCGATTGGATTTACACCTGCTGCGTTTAGAGCCGAGAATGCCAATGTAGCAACTGTCGTAGTTAATAATATTTTTTTAAACATATTCAACCTCTCTTTCTTTCTTCTTGAGTTAAGTAACATGATGGGTCTTCACTCCATAAGTCACCAGTAATTGCATAAGCACGGGCACGTGAGCCACCATTACAGATATCTATCTGTTCACAATCAGCACATACACCGCTTATTTGTGTTCTTGGATGGATACGAAGCTGGTCTAACAGCTCACCTGATTGCCAAATATTACCAAAATTCTCTTCTATGATATTCCCAACAGTTAAAGGAAAGAATGGGTCAGGTCTAACATCACCTTCACTATTAATGTTTAGTAGTTTACGTCCAGCAGAGTTACCACCCCACTTAACAAGTCTGTTTCTCATAGCTTCTTTATGCTCAGGGTATCTAAGGGCGAATTCGTTTAGAAGAAGAACACCATCCATCTCCATGTTTCCTGTAACTATCTCTATATCTCTACCTGTGTCATAGTACTCAAAAGCTTTTTTTATAATAAACTCAACAGCTTTACGTCTTTGCTCTTTTGTTAGGTCCATTTTTAAGTTATCTAAACCACGTCCAGAGTAAACTAAGTGAGAGATGTAGATTTTAGGAATATTCTCTTTTTCAGCTAAATCAAAAATATACTCTAATGAGCCTATAGTATCTTTAGTCATAGTAAACCTAATACCAACCTTCGCACCTGTTGAGTTTGCAAGCTGTACAGCCTTAAGGGTCTCTACAAATGCACCTTTAAGTCCACGGAAGTAATCATGTGTTGGTTCATCACCATCAATACTTACCCCAACATAGTTAAAAGTATCTACAATTCTCTGTACATTACTTTTAGTAAAGTATAGACCATTACTAGAAAGGTAAGTAATGATGCCGTTATCTCTACAAAAATCAGCAATCTCAAAAAGGTCTTTTCTAGTGAGTGGCTCACCACCTGAAAATATAATGAATTTAACACCATTTTCTTTCATCTGTAAAATTGTTTTTTTAATCTGCTCTGTAGTGAGTGTATCTACTTCATCAAGAGTTGATTTTGAGTAGCAGTGCAGACAAGATAAATTACATCTGTTTGTAAAGTTCCATATAGCAATCGAACCATCAAGAATTCTCTCTGGTTTATCTTCTACTACTGCTGATATTAAGTTTGATAGTCTAAACATTATTTTTTACCTTTATAAGATGTAACATACTCAGAGATAGCATCTAACTCTTGGTCACTAAGCTTAAGCTCTGTCATAACTGTTCTTTTATAACCAAACGCTTTGTACATAGCCTTTGGTTCAAGTACATAAGCTTTAATCTCATCTTTCGTACGTTTATCAGCTATCTCTGTAAAAGGAGGCCCAAACGCAACTGCAGTTTGATGATGACAACCCCAACAGTAAGTCTCAAAAACTTTTTTACCACTTAAGTTTTGTGAGTATAAGAGAGAAGTTAAAGCAAGTGTAATAAAAATATACTTTTTCATATTTAAACCCTATAAATCCATGTTGTTTTATAGGTTAAAGAATATCTTTTTATTTAAAATTAATTATTGACATTAATCAATTTTGACAATATTTATGATTATTTAGAAGAATTGTAGCAGTTTTTGACAAAATTTGACAAAATATAAAAAGAGGGGATTGTTTAAAATATAAATTCCCCCGAAGGGGAAAGAGTGCGATTATGCACCTGGAATAGTTTGTCTATGCTCGATTGAGTAAGTAAAAGTAGGAGTTGTTAAACCTTTGATGTATTTAACAAATTTACCAGTTTTAGCTTCATAGATACCAATTCTTCCACAGTTCCACTCAGAAATCATAGTCCAGTGACCGTGATTAGCTGGCTCAGCGTGTAAGATTCTAGGAACAATAGCTTTACCTTTAGCGTCTTTAACAGTTGGAACTTTCCAGCTATAAAGAGTTTTGTGCGTTACAGGATCTGTAACAGTACCTTTTTTAGTACCAACAGTAATGATTCTATCTAACTCTAAAGTCTGCTTATTAATTAAGTGAACTTTATTCCAGTTAGCAGCTCCACCAAGTACATTATCAGCCCATAGGAATGGAGTGTGCTCAGATGTACCGATGAATAGACCACCACCACCGATAGGGATTTGACGGATTACATCAAATTGATCATCCCAAATAGTAACTTGACCAAGATTCATGTTAACAGTAGCACCAAGTTGTTGACCTAGACCTTCATTAAACCATGAAGAACCTTGACCTGGGTGTGGCTTAGCTGAAGGACCAGTATAGATTTTAGTAACTAAAGATTTAGTTTTGAAATCTACAACACCAACAACATCAGAACCTTGAGAAGCGATAAATAAATATCTACCAATCTCTTTACCTTCATTTAGGAAACCATCATGAAGAATATCACCAATATTTGGAATATCACCAACGATTGGGAAGTCTGGTTTAGAGTAATCTACGATATAAACGTGACCACCATCTTTAAGTGCAAATGCAATATACGGACCATATGGAGTATCAAAGATACCTGCAACACGAGATGAATCGATGTCACCATTTGGCTTAATTACAGATGAAGTTGGATAAACTTTTAATGGCTCAAGAGTCATCGCATCCATAAGAATTGCTCCACCTGGAACGTAGTTACCAGCCATTAGGTATTTACCATCTGGAGATACTGCAAGACCACGAGAATCAGAACCAACTTGAGTCTGAGCAATTTTTTGCTGACCCGGAGTGTTAAGGTCGAACATTGTTACTAGACCTGAACGAGAGATCGAGTAAGCATAACGAGGCTGACGCTTATTAGTTACAGTTACGTGAACAGCAAAACCAGCAGGGTGCTTAGATAAAATTTTACCTGTTGTACCATCAACGAATGCGACACGTTCAGCGTCACGTTCTGTTACGAAACAGATATCAGTATTTTTCTTAACATCTACAGCGTGTGGATATTTTTTGAAAAATTTCATTCTGTCATTTAGAGGCTTCCAACCAGACTTAACACCTTCAAGTGTAAGTTGCTTAATTGTTCTACCTTTAAAGTGCTGAAGATAATCAACCATCTTATCAGCATCAGCCTTAGAAAATTTTTCTTTAAATGGAGGCATCGCACTACCAGCAACACCATTCAGTACAGCTTCTGCAAGTACGTAAGAGTTTTTCTTACCAATTACAGCTGGACGTAAATCAGAACCAACACCACCTTCATGATTTGGACCGTGACAACCCTGACACTCTCTTTCAAATACTTTTTCTACGTCCATGTTAGACGTATCAGCTAATAAACCTGAAGTTACTACCGCTAAAGCAGCAACTGAAATTACTAATTTATTTAATCTCATTTTAATTCTCCTTCAAAATAGATAAATACGGCACAGGCCCCAATGGAGCCGGCACGACTACTCTTCGCTCTCTAAACGTGCTTTCTCTTGTTTATAAATCCAAATCATTGGAAGTATAATAACAGTATGAAGAAAGATAGTTAGAGTTAAAGGACCCTGATTCAACCAACCAAAAAAGCTTGGTACTACATCTGTAAATGCTTCAAACATAATATATCTCCTTATCTAATGTGATTAGCACTTTTACCAGTGCTTAAAAAATCTTTGATTAATAATGCGAAACCTATAAACATAAGTGCACCCATTATTAGTCTCCAATCCATTGCTTGCGCAAACCACATACCGCTCTGTCCATCAAAGTAACCAGCCCAAGTAGCACCCATTTGTGCACGTGAGATAAGAACTTGAACATAACCAGCAATTGTAAGTGCAATTGTCATACCCATCATACCACCAACTAAAAGGCTGATTGACCAGATAGAAGCTCTAGTGTTTTTCATTACTTTAATACCGTTAGTACCTTGAATAGCAAGATACATCATACCGATAAGAATAGTTGCATAAGCACCAAAGAACGCTAAGTGTCCGTGAGCTGATGTAAACTGTGTACCGTGTGTATAAAGGTTTACCTGTGGCAATGTGTGGAAGAATCCCCATATACCAGCACCTAAGAAGTTACCGAATGCATTCATCCAGAACCATAGGAAAGCAGGTTGATTGTTAACAACAGACTCTTCAGATCCTGATGCAACTTGTTTACCTTGTTGTTTACCCCAGTCATACATAACGTGGATGAACATCGCAACAAGTGGTAATGGCTCTAGTGCAGAGAATAGTGCTCCAATTTCCCACCAGTACTCAGGTGTACCGATCCAGAAGTAGTGGTGACCTAAACCAAGAATACCTGAACCAAATAGCATAGCTACCTCAATCCATAACCACATTTCAACAACTTTACGAGAAGCACCAATCATCTGAATAAGACCATAAGCAGCTAAAGCACCAACGAAAACTTCCCAAGTAGCTTCAACCCATAAGTGAATTACCCACCACCACCAGTACTGATCAACAGAAATGTTATCTGTAAAGAACATACCAGCTAAGTAAAGACCAGCAAATGCAATCATATCAGCCATAAGAACTGTAACGATTCCAGACTGCTTACCTTTCATACCTGTCATGAAAAGATTAGCAACAAAACCAAGAGCAACAACAACGATACCGAAGTCAGCCCATCTTGGAGCTTCAATATACTCACGACCTTCATGAATAAACCAGATTGACATTTCATCAGCCGGTCCAACTTGAACAAGTAGGTATACTAATACAACAACAACAATAGCTGCAACAAAAATCCAGTAAAGTAATTTACCGATCTTAATTCCAACAGTCTCAATACCAGTCTCATCTGGTAATAACCAGTAAACTGAACCAAACATTGCAAAAACCATCCATACAACTAGTGCATTAATGTGTAACATTCTAGCAACTGAAAAGTCTACTAGCTCAAATAAGAAACCTGGCATAATATACTGAATAGCAGCGATTAGACCAAATAATAATTGTGCACCAAATAGGATGGCAGCAAAAGTAAAATACCATGTTGCTAACTGCTTTGATTCACTTCCGATACCTGTTAAGTGATTACTTGCCATGAACAGCTCCTTGTATTTTTCCGAAGTTTCTTGGGAAACCATTTGTGTCAATTGATGACATATGTTTCAAGAAAGCAACTAAGCCTTTAGCCTCATCAGCTGTAATACCAAGATCTGGCATCATACGAGCGTGAGTTGGATAAGTTGATGGATGCATTAAGAATTCAGCCATTGCTTCTTCTTTTGTATCCTTACCTGTCATTGCTTGCATTGATCCTTCTGGACCCCATGCTGGATCTAACCAAGACTTAGTTAAATCTGGTGCGTAGTACGCTCCATTTCCTAGAAGTGTATGACAGTTCATACAGTTTTTAGTTTGAGAACCTAGTTTACCTAAGTGAAGTAAAGCACCAGCTTCTTCCTCAGACCAGTCATCTCTTCCAAAAAACTTCTCTTTTTCTCCTATCACCGGAACTTCATGACCACGTGTTGTACTCATTTCATAAGTGATTTTATAGTTGATAACCGTTGGTCCTGGAACCCTCTTAGTTACGCCGTTTTGTAAATCTGCGTCAGTACCCATTGAAATTTGACCCGCTGTGTCAAATGTTAACCAAATAAGTAATACTGATGCAAACCCTGTAATCCACGCCGCTGAACGTTGCCAGAAACGATTATCACTCCATACAGATTTTTTAGCCACTGTATTCTCCTAATAATTTGTCGTTAGTATATATGCAGAATATCAATGTTCGTTCTCTTCATGAACTTGATCCTGCATATAATAAACTGCATGTGGAAGTAATAACAATCCAATTGCAGCAACTACTAAAGCCTTAGCTGTAAAATCACCTACATGCATTAAACTTCCCATTAAATATAAACAGTAAGCAGTAAGCATCCAAAATAGATACGCAAGAGGCATATACCATCTCTTAAGTAGGTCTACTTTTACAGCAGTGTATATCCCAACATAAAATCCTCCGAATACTAGAACAAGTGCAGAAGATACAAATAGTGGTAGAAAGTCATCCAAAAGAATTTCCGGTCTCATAGCTACTTCTTCAATCATTTATATCTCCTTCATTTTGTTCTACTTTTTCAGAATCAGTAAAAGTCTATCTCTCTTTTGGTGAAAAAAAATTGACATAAATCAATTTATGAAGTTAATTGAAAATTTAAGGAAGGTTTTATAATCTATGTAACTTTCTGAAACAAAATTATAGTTATATGTAATATAAGAGTGAAGATAATGTAAGAGTGAAAATGATTGTTGTACTTATTATAACTTTTCTTTTTGTGTCTTCTTCTATATCGTACTTCTCTTGGAGGTATTCGCCTAGTTTAAGACCTGGAAGTACACTAAACAGTAGC
>Ga0209345_10003237_pt1 | contig 16952 bp, 15 predicted proteins | sample Cruoilmetagenom7_FD_187294 | JGI IMG/M metagenome (GOLD analysis project Ga0209345, IMG submission 187294) | Oil polluted marine microbial communities from Coal Oil Point, Santa Barbara, California, USA - Sample 7 (SPAdes) (version 2) | ecosystem: Environmental > Aquatic > Marine > Oil seeps ...
TCTTTTTTTTTAATTTGGAATTATTATTCATTCTTCAATGATTGTTTCAAATCCATCTTTAAATAATACTGGACTACTTGAAGAAATTCTCAGCGTGAATTTTGCTGTACTTACACCATCATAGGTTGGCCATGTTGCAGCATCACCAATTTGAATATGGTAATTTAAATTGAGGTTTGCTAAATCTTCAACAAAATCAACTGTGTAGTCTATGTTAGTTGCCCAATTATCAATAACAGTAGACATAATTGTTCCATCCATATTTAGATCAGGAGCACCTATTGGAATTAAAGGATTAGACCAGAATTGAACGGTTCTATTACTTACCCAAACATCAGGAGCTATTTCATGTGCAATAATCACAGGATCAGTATCCAGGTCGCCATCATGATTATAAAAGTATCCTCTCATAACTTGAGATTTAGATAAAAAATCACCTACCAAATTAGTGTAATTAGATGTGATTCCAGTACTTACAATAGATTTCCCATCAAGTTTTAATGTAAAACGTGCACTATCAGTGGCGTCAAAATAACCTTCAATTGGATGCTTCATATCAGCTACACCAAACAAGCCTGCAGGGAAAAGTGCATCTAAATATAAAGAAGTTGTATCTCCAGTTTCAACAATCCCAGTTGGAATCATTTCGTCTATAGCAAAGTCTAATCCAATTAAAGCACTATCTGCAACTTCAAAATTTTCTCCTGTGTAAAAACCTAATTCAATTTTAAAAGCTGCAATTGATATGTCAGTTACATTTAAAAACTTTTCAAATATACGGTAAGTATGAGAATTCAATCCAGCATTGTAAACATCAAAAACTAAATCAATTGCTGTATCATTTAAATTGGCATTCATTTTAATACGTTTACTGGTTTGAAATGGATCACTACATTGTTTAATACTAGAATCAATTGGGTTTTCTCCAGCTGTCATTAAGCAGTTAAGCTCTGTAGCTGGAAAAGTGTCATCAATATTGACGATACTAAAACCTGGTGCCATCACATCGCTTTCTACCCAACTTATTGCGCCATTAGTGTTTGTTTTATTTATATCTGTAAATATGGTGCTGAAATAAGTGTCCCCTACAACATAGCTCATGGGTTCATCTGTAGTAATGTTATCCAAATTAACACCAGTTATTGTCCCTGATAATGCTAAGAATGGGAACATCAAGATGGACATTGTTAATTGTTTGGAAACGGTTAATTTATTTTGAATTTTAATCATAATTACCTCTTTAAGTTTAGGAAAACTATGATTTAATCTTAAGACTTAGTTGTTAAATATTTCTTGATAGAAATCAAAAGACTATTAACTTGATATTAATAAATGATTTTTTGAATGAATAATATGAATGGTAATGTTTGAAGATTGCGTTCGAATCAAGAACATGTGCGCAATGTGCTAAATATTGTCATTATATTTTGAATGTTTTTAATTTATGTAACTATGTATTTTTTGAAGCTTTGTTTTTTATGGCTATTAGTATAGCTAATACAAAAAAAGCACCTGGAGGTAATATGGCAATCAAAAAACCCTGATAATCAGAGAATATTTGCCATTCAAGGTAATGTCCGAATTTACCAAATAATAAATGGGCTTGATTGAAAAGACTGCCATTTCCAATTATTTCACGAATTGCACCAATGGCAATCAGTACAAGTGCAAAGCCTAACCCTGTAAAGAAACCATCTTTAATCGAAAGCCAGAGAGTGTTTTTTGATGCAAAGGCTTCTGCTCTTGCCATAATTATACAGTTGGTTACGATTAAGGGAATAAATATTCCGAGAATTAAATATAGTTCATGAAAGTATGCATTCATAAACATTTCTAATGCAGTCACAACACTAGCTATAATTAATACGAAAATTGAGATGCGAATTTCTTTGCTAATAACGGGCTTGATTAAGGAAACCAGGGTGTTGGTTAGCACTAAAGTAAATACGGTTGCTATAGCTAGACCCAGTGAGTTAATAACTGTATTAGATACGGCTAATAAGGGACACAGACCCAATAATTGAACTAATGCAGCATTATCTTCGATTAATCTTTTGCGTATAAAGCCACTCATTGTTTTTTCTCTGTTTTTGTCTTTAAGAAATGTTCTTGGTGATAGAGTAGGGCTTGTTTAATTGCATCAACCACGGCTCTTGGCGATATTGTTGCACCTGTGATTTGATCAAATTGTCCTCCATCACGTTTTACTTTCCAATTATTGGGTGATATTCGACTTAGTGATTGATTAGGAAATTGTTCTATCCAGTTGCTTTTATGTGCTTCGATTAAATCTCCGAGCCCTGGAGTTTCATGCTGTTCCAATATCTTAACACTTGTGATATCGCCATTAGCCTTAATACCAACCATAATATCAATATCACCTGAATATCCATTTCTCGCTGTGACAGGTATTGCATGCACTTTAGGGATGTTCTTGATTGAACCAATATAGATGACTTGTTTTTTCCTGTGCCCTAATGTTGTCGATTCATATACATCAAGTGTATTTTGGGTTATGTCATTATCATGCAAATCATTTGGGATAAGTTGTTTTAAGCTGGCTAGTAATAATAGCTTTTTTTGTTCTGCAATTTTTTCATGTGTAGCAGATTCACTGAACATAACTATGCCACTGGCTAAAAAGGTCAAGGCCGATAATATCAGAGGAAGTTTAATGAAGTTATTCATAAGTGTTAGCTATCACTTTGACCAAATGCTTTTGGTATTGTCAGTCTATCTATCAAAGGGGCTGACATATTCATAATTAGGATTCCAAAAGCAACACCATCAGGAAAGTTTCCAAATTCACGAACAAGTACTGTCATGATAGCGACGCCTGCTCCGAATATTATTTGTCCTTTATGGCTAGAACAACCTGTTGTTGGGTCGGTAGCAATAAAAAAGGCAGCTAACATTAGCCCGCCAGAAAAAAGGTGTTGAAGTGGACCGATGAAATGATCAGCATTATATAAATTAAATGGCAATGAAATGATTAAAGTAGTTAATATCACTGCTGCTGGCACTCTCCAAGTAATGACTCTTTTATAAATAAGAAAGATACCACCTATAAAATAAAAATTAGCAATCCATTCCCAACCCAAACCCCCAAAGTTGCCAAATAATGGTTTAGCAGTAATTTCACTGATTGAATATTCTTGGCTTAAAGCGGTTTTAATACTGTCCAAGGGAGTTGCTTGTGTCAATGTATCAAAAGAAACCAAGGAGGGGAATTGATTGTAAAATATGATTTGTAAATTCTCTAAGAATGATAATGCATATGGGCTGATATCATGTGGCGGAATCCAAATAGACATAGCTTGTGGAAAAGATATAAGAACAATGGCAAAGCCTACCATGGCAGGATTAAATATATTCTGGCCCAAGCCACCAAATAAATGTTTAGCAACGACAATGGCAAAAAACATACCAATCAAACTAATCCACCAAGGTGCAATAGGTGAGATACAAAGAGCAAATAACATTGCAGTCACAATCGCAGAAAAATCATTCAGAAATAATTTGATAGGTTTGTTGAGTAATTTCAATGTCATAGCTTCAAAAGATAAAGCAAACATAATACTTATAGTTAACTGGATAATTATCCCTGTTCCGAAAAAATAGATGTGGGCAAGAATAGCTGGAACTAAGGCAAGCCAAACCAATAGCATAATTTTTTTTACAGTATTGGTGTGAGGAATATGTGGCGCACTTTGTGTATTAAAGACTTTGTTATTCATTGCTTTTTTCCTTATCGTCTTTTGCTTTATTAACCCTATCCAATGTTGCTTGCAAATCTAACTTTACTTTTGCTGGATCTGTTGTTCTGCGACGTGTACGTTTGCGTTTAGCTAATCTTTCATCTTTTAGTCGTTGTAATCTTTCTTCTCTTTTTTCGTGTCTTATTTGTGATTCATCAGATTTCACCCTTTTAAAATCTAGGTATTTAAGTTCTGATTTGGCATATCGATAATAATCTACCAATTTAATTTGGCTTGGACAGACCCAGGCACACGCACCACATTCAATACAATCAAACAAATGGTGTTCGCGGGCTTTTTCAAGGTTTTCACCTTTTATATACCAGTGTAATTGTTGTGGTAATAAATTAGCAGGACAAACATTAACGCATTCACCACAACGAATACAGGGCAGAGTATCCCCATGATGCTCTGTATTTTCTTTGCTTAAAGCTAAGATGCAATTACTGGTTTTATCGATTCCAATATCAGAACTAGGCATGGCAAAACCCATCATTGGTCCACCGATAATGAGGCGATCTGTCATATCGCTATTACATTCTGCTTGTTTCAACAAATGACTAATTGGCGTTCCTATTAAAGCAGAATAGTTTTGTGGTTGACCTATCGCATCACCCGCAATTGTAATAATGCGTTCTACTAAAGGTTTTCCATTTGTATAATAATCACTTAATGCTTTGGCAGTTCCTACATTTTGTACAATTAATCCTAAATCTAACGGCAGTCCCCCAGAAGGAACCTCTTGACCTGTTAGTACTTTAATTAATTGTTTTTCACCGCCAGCAGGATATATGGTAGGTACTTTAATGACTGTAATATTGTCAATTTTACGATCTGATATTAACTTTTCAAATTGAGTTTTGATACCTCCAATTTGGTCTTCTAAGGCAATAATCGCTTGCTTAGCATTGGCAACATTCAACATTAGAATAATGCCATCAAGTAGCTCATGAGGAAAATCTAACATTAGCTGTTCATCACAACTGATATAAGGTTCGCATTCAGCACCGTTAATAATTAGTGTTGAGATTTCATTGTCTCGATATTTGAGATGTGTAGGAAAACCAGCTCCTCCCATGCCAACTAGACCAGCATCTTTGATAGCTGTTTTGATATCTCTGGATGGATTTGATTCAATCCATTGATTTTTTTTATCGGTAGTAATCTCTATGACTGTAGCCATGTCCGCATTTGGGCTAGCTGTCTCTTTATCACAAATAGCTGTGATTGTTCCAGAACTAGAAGCATGAATATATGAGCCATTATCGGTATCTGGCTTGGCGATTACTTGTCCTTTGAGAACATAATCACCAATGTCAACAGTGGGCTTTGCAATATTTCCTCGATTAATTCTTAGTGAAATAAAAAGTTTATCCGGAATTGTACTGATAGCTAATTTTTTACCTAAAGAATCTGTTTTATGGTGTTTTAGTTTTAATCCACCATTGAAAGAATAGAGATGGTTCGGGTTGATTTTAATCTCTTTCACAATTGTTGGGCCTCTTTAACCAATGCATACAATTGTGGTTTTTCAATCCGGTTAATTGTGTTGGGTATTGGTGCTGGAATTGAGATAATACAGTCAACAGGGCACGCAGGAATACACAAATCACAACCCGTACATGCACTCAAAATTATTGTGTGCATCTGCTTAGCAGCACCAATAATAGCATCTACAGGGCAAACTTGAATGCACTTTGTACATCCAATACAATCTTCTTCAACAACCTCAACTACAAGGTCAATCGTTTCTTCACTTCCATTTTCTGGATTGAGCTCTAATACTTCAAGATCCAATAATTCTGCCAATTTTTTAATACCTTCCTCACCACCTGGGGGACATTGGTTTATTGCTGCCTCGCCATTAGCTATGGCTGTTGCATAAGGTTTGCAACCAGGGTAATCACATTGTCCGCATTGAGTCTGAGGTAAAATTGCATTTATTTGCTCAACTATCGGATTGCCTTCGACTTTGAACTTTTTAGAAACCCACATAACAATAAATCCAAATAACAAGGCAATACTAGAGATAATGAGTAAACTTATAAGTGGGTGCATAATCTATCTAGCCATTCCGCCAAAACCCATAAAAGCAATAGACATAATGCCTGCAGTTATAAGGGCAATAGGTGTTCCTTTGAAAGATTGAGGGACATCGGCTGACTCTAGTCGCTCTCGAATCGCTGAAAACAATACGAGTACCAATGTAAATCCAACAGATGCACCAAATCCAAATACAGCTGATTGAATCAAATTGTTTTGTTGTTGAATATTGAGTAATGCGACACCTAAAACAGCACAATTTGTTGTTATTAAAGGTAAAAACAAGCCTAAAACTTGATATAAAAGTGGTGAAGTTTTATGCAGAATCAATTCCGTCACTTGAACAGTGATCGCAATCACAAGTATAAAACTCAACGTTTTTAAATATTCAAGTTCTAGTGGAATAAGAAGGTAGGTATGTACAAAATAGCTAATTATTGATGAAAGCGTTAATACAAAAGTAGTGGCTAGCCCCATCCCTAAGGCAGATTGATATTTTCCAGAAACTCCCATAAATGGGCAAAGTCCTAAAAATTTAACAAGTACAAAATTGTTGATAAATACTGCACTAATAAATATAAAAAATAATCCTGACATTACGAAGTTGTATATTGTTATTGTAAAAAATGACCGCATATTTTAACATCAATATAAAGCTAAGAGAAATAATCATGAGTAATTACGGTGTAATGGATGCTTCATTTCAAGCCGCAGGCAAAGAAGAAGGGATTCGAAAGTTGGTAGATCAATTTTATTATCAAATGGAGACACTAAAGCAGGGAAAACATATTCGTGAAATGCACAAAGATGATTTGGTTACAATTAAAGATAAATTATCTATATTCTTGATAGGCTGGTTGGGTGGCCCACGAAATTACGCAAAAAAATATGGCCAAATGTCTATACCAATGGTCCATAAACATTTGATAATTGGTGAGGAAGAAAGAGATGCTTGGTTGTTCTGCATGAATGAAGCGCTAAAACATCAAGACTATGATGAAGACTTTAAACTGTATCTAATCAGAGAGTTGGCTCGTCCAGCAGAAGCTATTAGAAGAGTTTCTCAAATGGAACACAGCTAAATTGTTACCGATTCTCTATTCATTTAGGCGTTGCCCTTATGCTATGCGTGCACGTATGGCATTATTTCAGAGTAAACTTGAATATGAACATAGAGAAATTTTATTAAAAAACAAGCCTCTTTCTTTATTGACGTATTCATCAAAAGCTACTGTTCCTGTTTTAATTGTTAATGATAAAGTTCTTGATGAAAGTCTAGACATAATGACTTGGGCGCTTGAAATTTGTGATATTGAAGATTGGTTACTTGCTGATGAATTAACCTTGAAAAATGAAATGTTTAGTCTAATTAATACATGTGATACAAAATTTAAACCGCAATTAGATAAATATAAATATTCCGATAGGCATGAACTTAGTGAAGAGTACTATAGAGAGAAAACCTTATGGTTTTTTTCATTGTTAAATACAAAACTTTGTGAACATCAATATTTGATGAGTAATCATATTTCTCTTGCTGACATTGCTATATTTCCATTTGTTCGGCAGTATGCTTTTGTCAATAAAAAATGGTTCGATGAGAATATATCAAAGCAAGTCACTGATTGGTTAGAGTCTTTAATTCAGTCTCCTTTATACTTAGGAATAATGCAAAAGAAAATGCTATGGGTTGATGATTAAATAACTATTATTACATTTAGCAAATTATTAGAACATCAGTTATATGTGGTTGAATTAGTTGATATTAATCAATAATTTAATTAAATAAAAGACAAAAGTAGAAAATTTCCTGTAGAATTCTGTTTTTTAAAAAGCACTGGATTTACGTTCCAGAGACATAATGTCTAGCTGTAGGAGAAAAACATGTCAAAAAATTCAATTGTGGTGACTGCATTATATCATTTCGTGCGTCTTGAAAATTACAAAGAAATACGTCAACCATTACTAGATGTCATGCTTGTCAATAATGTCCGAGGAACTTTATTGCTTGCTAATGAAGGGATTAATGGAACAATTGCAGGTAAAAGAGATGGGATAAATAAAGTCTTGGATTGGTTACGTCAAGATTCTAGGTTGTCTGACTTTGATTCAAAAGAATCATTTACAGACTCAATGCCTTTTTATAGAACCAAAGTTAAATTAAAAAAAGAAATTGTTACAATGGGTATCGAAGGCATAGACCCTAAATTAAAAGTAGGGCGTTATGTTAAGCCTGAAGATTGGAATGCACTTATATCTGACCCTGAAACCATATTAATTGATACACGTAATGATTATGAATATCAAATTGGAACTTTCGAACACGCAGTTAATCCAGATACCAATACTTTCAGAGAATTCCCTAAATACGTAAAAGATAACCTAAACCCTAAAAAACACAAGAAAGTGGCGATGTTTTGTACAGGAGGTATTCGTTGTGAAAAATCAACAGCCTTTCTTATGGAACAAGGTTTTGAAGATGTTTTTCATCTGCAAGGTGGTATCCTAAAATATTTAGAAGAAGTTCCTAAAGAAGAAACCATGTGGAAGGGAGAATGTTTTGTTTTTGATAATAGAGTCGCTGTTAATCATGAATTAGAAAAAGGTTCTTACGAACAATGTTATGCTTGTCGTTATCCCATCACTAAAGAAGAAATGCAGAGTGTGCATTATCAAGAAGGTGTAAGTTGCCCACATTGTTATAATACAGTTACTGATGAGCAACGTGCAAGCTTTGCCGAAAGAGAAAAACAGATTTTACTAGCTAAACAACGTGGTGAAGAACATATTGGTGGTGAGATGTTAGCTATCATTGAAAAGCGCCATGCTATGAAAATTAAAGAAAAAGAAAGACTTCGTAAAAAATAGTACATTCTAGATTGAGTTTAGATGTAGCAATCCTAGAAAGTATTACATGTCTCTAATATAAATAGCCATTAAATCATTAACGGCTATTTTGATTGGAAGTTAATTAACTTTAACACATCACAATGATGTATATTCGGAAAACAGATACTAGAGCTAGTTAGGGTCTTGCATTAACCAAGTTGGATTAAAACTTAAATTAGGTTCACACTCTCATTGTAGTGCAACACATCACATCTTACTTTTTAACTTCTTTAAAAACCCTATTGTACTTCGTTGTTCATTCTAGGAAGCTTTCTAATACATTTTTAAATATATTTTGAGCTCTTTTATGCTTCAAATACGAATCTAGTATTTGAAGCATAAATTTAATCGGGAGTTTAAACGTGAAAATTATTCAAAGTAGTCTAATTGTATTTCTAGTAAGTTTGATTGTTGCATGTGGAAGTACACCACACCGTCCAATTGACAATGTTGCAGGAAGGCCTACAACCTATATTGATCCTGGAAGTAGGGGAGCTGTTAGTGGGGTTGGAGTAGAGTCTCAAGATATATTATCTATGACAGATAGAATGATGCGCAGTATTATTCTTAGTGGAATTCTTGACGGTAAATCTAAATCGCCAAGAATCATAATGGATGCTAAGTATTTTGAAAATCAAAGTTCACAAGCCATCAATAAAAATCTCATTGTTGACAAATTACGTACTGGGTTAATTAGATCAGCACGTGGTCGTGTCATGTTTATTGCTAGGCAATCTATCGGAATGATTGAAAAAGAACGCCAACTTAAAAGAGATGGTCAAGTAGACAAAGCGACAACTGGCTTAACTAAAGCAACAGCTGGTGCTGACTATCGGTTAACCGGTAGTATTAAGTCATTAGATGCAATTGATAGGAACACAGGGACTGTTCAACGTTACACCCAAATTACATTTGAATTAATTGATTTGGAATATGGTGCAATTGTTTGGTCTGATGATTTTGAATTTTCAAAATTTGCTCAAGATGATGCGATATATCGATAACCTTTTCAGGAGTATTTTATGAAATATTTAATAATTATTTTGATATCATTTTTGATAATCGGATGTGGTTCTTCTCCAAAAAAATATAAATATGAAAAACAGATAGATGAAACAGAATTAAATCTGTTTATGCAGGGAAAACCGGATCCATACAAACCTTTTTTTGATGTATATTTACGTCAGGGTGCACGTAATTCAGTACTTAATGAAGCAAGAATAGGGCTTCTTGCTTTCAATAATGGGGAGTATGATTTAGCTGGTTGGTTGTTTGATAGAGCGATTCTAAAAATTGAAACCGTGTATGCAAATAATAAAACAGCTAAAAAAGCTAGATCAAAATTCACCAAGGAAGAAGTCAAAGACTATAAAGGCGATCCATATGAACGAGCAATGGTATATTTATATCGGGGGTTGGTTTATTTACAAAAAGATGATTATGAGAATGCAAGAGCCAGTATGTTAGGTGGATTATTACAAGATTCATTAGCCGAGGACAAAGTATATGAACAAGATTTTGCAACTCTTTATTATTTAGCTGCATGGGCATCTCAATGTAATGGTAATAAGTCACAATCTGATGACTATTATAAACAAGCCATAAAATATAAGCCTAAATTGACTAAGCCGAATAATAAAAATAATGTTTTATTAATAGCAACCTCTGGCATCAGTCCTGTAAAAAAAAGACAAGGTAAATATAATGAACAAATGTTTTTTGATGTGGGCTCAGATTTAGCAAGTTATAAAATGGCATCACCTGATTTGACAGTTAAATCAAAGAAAATCAATTTTGTGAATAGTGAAAACCTTCATTGGCAAGCGACAACAAGAGGTGGCAGAACTATTGATATTATCAACGAAGGAAAAGCTGTGTTTAAGGATAAAACCGAAAAAACTGGTGATACTTTTCTTAAAACAGGTAATGCATTAATGAATACAAGCCAATATTCAAATAATAAAAATATAGGCAATGCTGGAGCAGTATTTGCTCTAGTTGGCTTATTCTCAAAAGGTATCTCTAAAGCATCGAAGCCAACGGCTGATATTAGGTATTGGGATAATCTTCCTAGTCTAATCTACCTAGCTACTGGTAACAAAAAAACGTTAAAGAAAGGACCGCTTAAATTTAATTTTATCGACAATGTTAGCAAAACTATCGAAGATAAATCTGCCGAATTCAATAGTATTGCAATTTCAGAACTAGAGTCAGATAAAACTTGTGATTTGGTTACTATTTCCAATAAAAGCAAATTCTTAACTTATAGACACATTAATCAATAAAGGTGAATACCATGCAAAAATTATTAATACTTATCATAGTAACTCTACTCAGCGCTTGTGCACCATCGACAAGGCCACTACCTCCACCTGTTACCTTTCCTATGTGTGATTTTTCAAAAGCACCTTTTGGATCCGCCCCAAGAGGTTATGGTGCTTTGGTACCAGCGATTATAGATACCTTGCATCCTATTGCTTTATCAACTGTCAGTATAACAGATACTGCATTATTGAGACGGGTAGTCGTTCAGGATGTTAAAGCTTTACGGAAACCTTCAGGACAATTAAATGTTTATGCGAGAATAGTCAATTGTACTGACTTCCCAATTATATTAGAGGCAAGAACTCAATACTTGGATCGGAATCAAATTATATCCGAGCCTGTAACAGGCTGGAAAAGAATGCATTTGCCAGCAAGAACATTAGGTAACTATCAAGAGTCATCAATTATGCAGCCAATGCCTGATAGCTTTTTAATTGAATTAAGAGAGCAGTTATGAAAATATTATTACTATTAATCTTTATGGTTATCGATGTGTCGGCACAGTATCGAAATGATTTACCTGATGTTATACAACCACCATTAAATACTCTTCAAGCGCCATTAAAAAACCATTCTAATTTAAACAATCGCTATCAGAGTGTTGGTAGTCCTAAAATACTTGTTCTTGTTGGAAGGAGGCTAGGCAGTGATTCATCAGAGTGGCAATCAGATACTCGAGATACCATATCTACAATGAATCGTGCTTATCAAGGCAGCAACAGTTCGAAAGACACACGTGACACATATAGAATGACGGAAAAAAGAAGAGTAATAAACGTGAGTGCCAGTTCTGGAACCAGAGCATTTTATCAAGGATTTAACGCCTTTATGCAAGTTCAAAATCTACCCATGGTTAGTTATGATTCTATCTTACGTCAGGCGCAAAGAAACAATGAATTGTCAGGAACTATTGATCGCAGTACTGATAAAAGGGAAATTGAAGCTGATGCAATACTTGCAAATGTTGACATATTAGTTGAAATAACTAATGCAGGTTCAATAACAGTCCTTGGGAAAAGAGTCGATAAAGTACAAGTCTCGGTCACACGAATGGACACATTTGAAACTGTATCTCAGCATTTAGGTTTGGGTTCTGAATATTATTCAGTTATTGATAAGTGGATAACAGATGATGAAGGTTATAGAAAAGTACAATCCATCAGATTACACCATGCAGATGTAGGATTTAAGGTGGCTGAAGAATTATTATCTGTAGCTTTTAATGAGCCTTATCTAAAAAGGCCAGCAGTGAATAACCGGGTAAATGGTTTGAAAAATAACTCTAAACCACAAATTAAGAAGAAAAAAAGAGTTCTTCCTCCAAAAAATAATTAGAGAAAAATCATGTTAGCACTTTTAAAATTGTTCGTAATATACATAGCTATCATACTATCGACTATTAGCACAGGTAATGCTTGTACATTTGATAGTGACTGCCTTGATCAGTGTGATGGTGTTAGTATTCTTCCTCGAGGTTGCAATGCAGTGACTAGCAAGTGTGAAACAATTCCTGCCTTTAAAAAAAATTGTTCAGATACTTCTCTTTATAAACCATTTGAATTTACTGCAAATGGAAATCTACATTCTGTTCCTCAAAAGTGCTTATTATCAGCAACAGGTGCATACTGTGGAAATGATAAAATAATAGCACTAAAAGAACTGAGTGTTGAGTGCAAGATAGTAAGAAAACAGTTTGATTTCTACGAACGAGATAGACTTTATCTCCACAGAATGGCAAAAGAAGCCAGTATAATATGTAAAGACCATGCGGCAAATTTAATGGTTAATTTAGTGGTAACAGGAGCATTTGCAATGGTTGGCGCAGGTAGTGCAGGATTGGCTGCTAACGGAACCAGCTTTTTTACAATTTCTAATCAATTAATAGGAGAAGTCACAAGTCAAATAGTTTCGAAATACCTACCCCCAAATGTACTAAATGAGTCTTCAAAAGGGCTGAAAGATTTAATAAAACTCTTAAAGCCAGGAAAAGTTAAAGCCTATGATTTTTGTACAATTCAACAAAGATTATATGATGATATCATTCCAGTTGTTGAAAAAACCAGAGATCAATTCTTACAAGAGAATCGATCATGTAAAGCAATTGAAAAAACTATAAATATTTTTCCAGAGCCTGTCATAAGAGAGATAGATATTGATCTTGACCCAAAGAAACCTGATACCAAAAAGCCACCAAAGAAGCCTGAGGACAAGTCACCACCAAAAAAACCTGAAGACAAGCCAGTACCAGAAGATAAACCAAATACACAGCCAAAGAAAAAAGCATGCAAAGACTTAGATAAGACCAGTCAAGAATGGATTGATAACTGTAAAGATAAAGATCAAACCATACCTGTGGCTTTAGTAGACTTAACTATGGAGTTTACTTGTGGTGATTCATTTGAATTATCTCCCAATGATGTACTGATTCCAAAAACATGCAATGTCATTGTTAGGAATGCCAACGATCCTTCGCAGCGGGTTGAAATGGAAGCCACTTATGATGAAAGACTTATTGATGTGACTTTTGACAATCAGTCAGAAGTACCAAAATCTCCAAAAAACAGTTTTCTATTAATTATTAGAACCACAGTGACTGCAGCAGTAGGTGAAACAACCATGACTATTACGGTTAGACATGCAGGGCAGGAACTCAGTCAGGATGTCACTATTTCAATTTTGCCCCCAGGTTTAAATGCTAGTTCAGGCTCTGGAATACGTCCACCAGCTATTGTTGCAACAGGCTCTGGTGGTACTTATTGTGTTTGGCGCAATAAATCATTTGGAGATCCTCCAAATTGTTTCAATATCTTAACTGCTCCTTGTGACAGTCCCAAGTACGCAGGTAAGAGTAAATATGAATTGGTTGGCTCTGATATGACATGGGGCGAAGCAGAGAATAGGTCTTCTGCTTTAGGTCGTTATCATGGCAACGCCTATAACTGTGATCCATTTGTTAATAGTGATGAAAAGGTAGCCGACAAAGACAAAGATTCAATCCCTGATAAAACTGACAATTGTCCCAATAAAGCCAATCGCAATCAATTAGATTCAGATTCAGATGGTATTGGTGATGTGTGTGATGATGATTTTGACAATGATAGCATTCCTGATTACAAAGACAATTGTCCTAAAGACCCAAACACCGATCAAAAAGACAGAGATTATGATGGCAAGGGTGATGTCTGTGATAAAGACAGTGACAATGATGGCATTCTTGATCATGAAGACAATTGCCCTTATATGTCAAATCCATCTCAAGCTAACCTTGATAATGATAAAAATGGTGATGCGTGTGATACGGATATTGATGGTGATGGAGCTGCTAATGGAATTGATAATTGTCCAGAAATTAGCAATAAAGACCAAGCAGATATAGATGCTGATGGCATTGGAGATGTTTGTGATGTGGACAGAGATGGTGACGGTAAGCGTGATGGAGAAGATAATTGCCCAAATGTTTATAACCCTGATCAAAAAAACAGTGATTCGCATTGGATGGGGGATGCCTGTTGGGCTCCAGATACTAAAGATAATGTGGCTAGTGCAGATTGTTCAAATTATCCTGGTACAAAGGCTGTTTGGGATGAAGAATCACAATCATCAGGATGTATCTGTACTGGTGACAAAGATTGGTCTGATTTACTTAAAAGATGTGCAACAGATAAAGAAGTTAAGTTAGCTGGAACAAATTGTTCTGGTTACGGGAAAGCAATAGCTGTATGGGATGATGCAACATCTCAAACCATGTGTGAATGTATCAAAGGCTATGAATTTGATGTAAACAACCAATGTATTGCTAATACCATTGATCCAAAATGTGAGAATTTTCCTGGTACAGTGTTTGTTAATAATAATTGTGAATGCCCTGGAGTACTAGAATGGTCACAAGTACAAGGCATGTGTGTTAGTAATGCAAATTTAACAGCTAACGATGTTGATTGTACAGCTTACCCTGGTAGTTTTCCACAATGGGATAATGCACAAAATAGTTGGGGCTGTGAATGTATAGGTAATAAAAAATGGTCTTCTACATTGAATGCATGTGCTCATCCAGAAGATGAAGCCGTAGCAGCAACAGATTGTTCAACTTATGCTGGTACTACGGCTGTCTATGATGATTTTGTAGGCTCTGTTGTATGTAAATGTATAAATTCCGGATTGATTTTATCAAACTCACAAAGTAGTTGTATGAGTGCACAAGATGCTTCTGTTGCTGATTTAGATTGTAGTTCATTTGGTTCAGGAGCAACTTCATATTTTAATACAGCCACCAAAAAAGCGGATTGTCAATGCACAGGTAATACAAAATTGAATAGTGCAGGGATAGCATGTGAAACAATAGTAGCAGCAACCTCACCTCAACCAACTGGGCAAGGGCAATTACCTGTTCCAACAATCATTAAACCTGGTGTATGTGATGTGCTTTACGATAAAGGTGGAAATAAACCTGAAAGTTATGTATTTCAAGTTGCTAATCATTCTAATATTTCTCTTTTTTATGATACGTATAATGTAAAAGACAATATCAGTGTATTGACTAGTTCAAGAAGTTTGTTGTGGAGTTCTGGTTGTGTTGGTCAAAAAAACACTCAGAGTATTAGCTTACCACCTGGTTCACAAGAAATTATTATTGATGTGCACCCCAATTGTAGTGGTACCAAGGGAACAGGTTGGAAATTTAAGGCTTCTTGCCAGTAATATTATTGAGTAAGGTTTGACAATTTTGGGAAAGGACATTATCTTTCCCTTTTTTTGTAGTTAAAATATTACATGCTTTATTGGTTAATTCTTCATCAGCAATGTTTTCAATGTATTTTACCATGGCACTTGCGTAATATGCTTCTCCTAACAACCAATGTCCTTTTGGTAATTTTTCTTCACGAATTAATAATCCTTTATGTATGTGTTCTTTGCCATCGATAATGTTACCAAGGGCAATCTGACTTCTCCCCAATCCAATATAACTATATGATAAATATAAATGGTTTTCTGGTAGAGATTGTAGGCGGTTATTTAAAGAAAGAGTGAAGTAATGTAAAGCTTTATCAAATTCATTTAATTCTAAATAAGTATTTGCCATATTGGTATATAACGAATTGGATTGTGAATGTGTAGTTTTATTTCTTTCTATTTTATTTGCTAAATTTTCATATATTTCAATAGCTAGAGAAAAATTCTTGTTTTCATGATATCCCATAGCTAGGTTGTTCCATGCACCGTCAATCTTTGAGTTGCCTTTATTTAATGTGACCTGTCTAATTTTAAGAGCTTCCTGTAAATAGGGCAGCGCTTCATTTGCACGACCAGCATCATTTAACAATAGTCCTAAATTAGTTAAAGACTGGGCATGATCTGGATGTGGGTTTAAATAAATTTTATTTCTTAGTGCAAGGGCTTTTCTAAAGTAGCTTTCACCTTTGACAAAATTTCCCTGAAGATAATTAGCTAACCCCAAATTATTTATATTGGTTGCGTAATCTTTATCCAATATTTCAGTTGTTGAGTCAGATAAAATATCTTCACGAATATTTTTACTTTCAATTAATAGTTTTTCGACTGTTTGGTATTTTCCTTGTCTAAAATAAACAGAATTTAAATCATTCAAAGCTTGGGCGTATTCAATAGACTGACCTCCATATGTTCGTAGTGCCAATTGAGTAGATTCTTTAAGCATTATTTCTGCATGGTTTAATTCACCTAATAAAACAAGAACTCTTCCTAATTTACTTTTTGTAGATACTATATTGGCATCTTGATCACCAGCTTTTGTAAATATTTTCAGGCTTTGAGTCAGCAAAGTTTTAGCTTGTTCATTTTGTGACATAAGGCGAGCATTTTCACCAAGCATTAACAGTGAATGTGCCTTAACTATTTTATCATTGGGATGTAGTAATTCTCGAATCTCAAAAATATCATTAAATATGAGTTGTGCTTTTT
>Ga0209345_10003238_pt1 | contig 16951 bp, 22 predicted proteins | sample Cruoilmetagenom7_FD_187294 | JGI IMG/M metagenome (GOLD analysis project Ga0209345, IMG submission 187294) | Oil polluted marine microbial communities from Coal Oil Point, Santa Barbara, California, USA - Sample 7 (SPAdes) (version 2) | ecosystem: Environmental > Aquatic > Marine > Oil seeps ...
TCAGCGTCGCGTTCCGACAAGGCGGCAAAATCATTTGCTGCTTCAGGGATACCGCCCTCGATAGAAATCGGCTGCCAGTTCGTGTTGTCCCAGCCCTCTGCTGAGGGGCCCACCGTGAGGAAGGTAACCATCTCGCGCATTGGCGTGACATTCACTCCTGCCTGCACGTCGCGCAATAGCGCCTGCTGCGCCTCGCAGGGTGCGCCACAGCCCCCGGGCGCGAAACTGACCACGATAATCCAGTCCTGAAGGGCGTTCAGCCGAAAGTCTCCGCCATCGGCATCGGTCCCCCGCAGGTGCAGCGTGCGCCGCAGGTCTGTCGGCTCGAACGACGGTTCACGTGCGGCCATCACCTCGTCGATCCTTTCGCCAGGGTGATGTGCGACAGCCGCAACCGGCGACAGGACCAGCACGAGGCCGACAAGGACGTATTTCATTCCGCGCCCTCCGGTCCGGTTGCCGCAATGCCGAAAACCTGAACCTCGACCGTGACATCCCCGGCATACTGGAAACTCAGGGTCAGGGGGAAGGTGCTGCCCTCCTCCAGCTTCGCGACGAGTCCCATCAACATCAGGTGCATGCCACCCGGGGAAAAGGTGACAGGAGTGCCGGGGTCAATGTCGAGTACCTCGATATGGGCCATGCGCCCGACGCCGTTTGCGTCCGTCTCAGTGCCGTGCAGCATCACCTGACCTGCGGCCGGCGTCCCAAGGGACATGAGCCGATCCGCGATATCGCTTTCCAGCGTCAGGTAGGCGGCACCGGGGCGGTTGGCCAGAATGCTGGCGCGCGCCCAGGCGTCTGACACCGTCACTTCGGCGGCGGCGAGGGTCGGCAGGGCCGCGCAGAAGGCGATGAATGCAATAGATTTCACGAGGAAGATCCTGTCGATTGAATGAGGGTCCGCAGATCGGCTGCAAAGGCTTCGGCGGGCGCGTCACCCTCCAGCCAGACGTCGACAAAGCGGCCATCGGGGGCCATGACGTAAATATGCCCGGCATGGGCCATTGAGTAGCCGTCGGGCATGCTGGCATCCTCGGCGCGCTCATACCAGACACGGAAATTGCCCGCAGCCTCGGCGACCTGCGCCTCGGTTCCGGTCAGGCCGACCATGCGGGGATGGAAGGCGTCGACATAGGCGGCCATGACATCCCTATGGTCGCGAGACGGGTCCACGGTGATGAAGATCGGTGTCACTTGCGCAGCCTCGGGCCCAAGTTCATCTATGACCTGCGCCATGTAGGCCAGCGTTGTCGGGCAGATATCGGGGCAATGGGTGAAGCCGAAGAACACCAGCTGCCACTGGCCGTCGAAACTGTCAGCCGTCACCGATCGTCCGGTATGGTCGGTCAGGTTATAGGCATTGGTGATCGCGGCCTCGCCGGTGATGCGGGGGCTGGTCAGCTCCTGCGGAGTCTGTGCCTGCCAGAAGTAGGCAGCCCCGAACGCGATCGCGGCAACACCTGTCAACGCCCAGAGAGTGCGGCGCAGGGTGCTTATGGATATGTTTCTTGTTGTCATCGGTTTGCTTTCAGTATGGTCACGCGGGCCACATCAGGACGAAGCCCGCGCAAGTTTCACCCTTTTTGCTCAGGCATGCCCCGATGCGGGTGGTCAGACATCGCCTGCATCATCTCGGTGCAGGCCTCCATCATCGGTCCCATCTGCTGCATCATCTGCATCATGCCCATCATGTTCTGCATGCCGGACATGTCCCCCATCATGCCGCCGCCTTGCATCATCTGCCCGTCCATCGGTGCGGGCGCGGCGTCTTCCTGCGCAAAGGCCATCGGGGCCGCGATAAGGGCTGCGAACGTGGCAGCGAATCTCAGTGTCCTGATCGTTTTCATGGTCATCTCCTTGGGTTGTGTTGAAAGATCAGTCCCTCGTCGTGTCCGGCATATCGGCCGGGGTCTTCGCTGCGTCACAGCCCTTGCTTTTGCACATGACGCAGACCCCTAGACCGCACATCACCGCACAGGGCGCCAGGCTCAGGATCAGGGGGGCGACACCGATCGCGGCAAGCCAGCCCCAGTTTAACCAAAGGCCTGCGCCGACGACGATCATCGCAGCGATCACGGTCTGGCGGCGGCTAAATGGCCAGCGAGCGGGCGCGGCCTGACGACGGCGCACAAGAGATATATCGGTCATGGTGTGTCTTATCCTTTTGCTATGATTGTCTCGAAGATCGTGATGTTGCCTGGACTGTCCCAATCAGCCGGGCCGGTAAGCCTGCCCAACTCGTGCCCTTGCCGGTCGATCAGGATCGTTGTCGGCAGGCCGATGACGGCAAAGGCCAGCATCGCGCGGATGTCCTCTGCAAGGTACATATCCAGATGCCGGATACCGATTTCGTCGTAGAAGCGGCGCACCGGCCCCAGGCCCGCCCGATCGATCGACAGCGGCAGGACATGGAAATCGTTGCCACCAAGCTGCGCCTGCAAAGCATCGAGCGTCGGCATTTCCTCCCGGCAAGGCGCGCACCAGGTGGCCCAAATATTGAGCAACACAACGCGGCCGTGGAAATCCGCCAAGGTGAGGTCACGCCCGTCCCCGTCCACGAAGGGCGGCGAGAGCATCTCGCGCGGGCTCTCGTGCAGCGGCATCACCGGGCGGGCGGCACCGGGTGTCGCAGCAAAAGCCAGTGCACCGGTCAGCAGGTCGCGGCGCCTCATGTTCCACCCTCCGCTTGCAACCGGCGAACAACGGGCAGAATCTCTTCCTCCAGCGCGCGGCGGTCGAATGCGCCGACATGCTTGTAGGCGATGCGTCCCTCGCCATCGATCACGAAGGTTTCCGGCAGGCCGTAGACGCCCCAATCGATGGAGGCACGTCCGTTCCGGTCGGCCCCGATCCGGGTATAGGGATCACCGAGTTCTTCCAGAAAGGCCAGCGCCGCGCCGGGTGGATCGCGGTGATTGATGCCGTAGATCGGAACCGAACCGGTAGCCGCCAGTTCGACCAGCAAGGGCATCTCGACCCGGCACGGCACGCACCATGAAGCCCAGACATTGACGATCGACACTTCGCCGACGAGATCGGCGGTCGTCAACCCGTCGCTGCGCTCCTCGATCGGTAGCAGATCAAAGTCCGGCACCGGCTTGCCGATCAGGGTCGAGGGCAGCCGATCATCGTTATTGAACAGCCCCCAGAAGAAGGCGGCGCCAAGTCCTGCAAAGATCACGACGGGCAACACCGCCAGCGGCGAGACCCGCCGCTTGTTTTGCTGTGCCCCTGCGGTCATGATCCATCCCTGTCATTGGCCGTTACCTCTGCCTGAAACCCGCGTTCACGTTCGGGCCATGTGCTCTTGATGAAGGCCAGCACGGTAGCGATTTCGTTATCCGACAGGATGCCTTCGAACGCAGGCATGTCGCTTTCATAGCCTGGAACAATGGCGCCAACGCCCAGCTTGGTGATGGTGAACAGCTGTCGGTCGGCGTGGTGCCATGTATGACCGCTCGCATCGTGCGGCGGTGCGGGCATCCGGCCGCTTTCGTTCCGCCTGCGCCAATCCGGCTGGCCTTCGAGGTTGACCCCATGACAGGACGCACAATTGGCTGCATAGAGGTCCTGCCCGAGTGCGACCTGTTCGGCCGTCACCGGCGCACCCAGAATGGTCAACTCTTCCGGGATGCCCTGCCCTTCAGCCGCCACGCCCGAGACCAGTAAGAGGGCGCCTCCGGAAACCAATCCAACGCGAGTCATGTCGGTCGCCGCAGATATTTGATCAGGGCCGCCGCCGCGAGGATCAGCACCGCAATCAGCAGCAGGACCACAAGCCCACCACCCAACATCATGCCCATCATCTGGCCCATGCAGTCGCCCATGAAGCCCGTTCCCGGACCATCTACAGTTCCGTTCATGTTGAACTCCTAAAGTATTTACAGATTTCGCGGACCACGATGCACAGTGCTGCCACAGCCAGAATGGGTCCGAGCGTCACCGCGAGGATCGCAACCGCCGTTCCAAGCGTGTCAGCCAACAGGCCCGCGCCGTCATTCATCGGAATAAACCGCCACGCCGTCCGGCCCGAAGGCATAGGTGCGCAGCATGCCTGTCTTCTCGGGGGCCATGCCCGGCGCATTGGCCGGCATGCCCGGCAGGGTGATGCCAGCGATGTCGGGACGTTCGTCCAGCAACCGCTCGATGATCTCGGACGGTACGAGGCCGCTGACGACATAGCCATCGATCATGGCGAGGTGGCAGCCGATGCCCCGCTCGGGCACGCCCATTTCGATCGACCTTTGGTCGAAATCGCGGTCGTCGATCACATTGACCGCAAAGCCCTCGGCACGCAGATATTCGGCATAGGCGTCGCAGCAACCGCAGCCGGGATCGCGCCAGATCGTCACCGGCTCGGCACTTTGTGCGGCGGCGGATGCGACAAGGGTCGGACGGGTATCGCCGTCGGTCGCGACATAGGCGGCTGTAGCGGCACCGGCGATCCCCAGGGTGATGGCAAGCAATTTTTTCATGATCGATGTTCCTTTCTCAGAAAGCCGCTAGGGTTGCCCATGTGGCACCCCCGTCCCGGCTGTGTTTCAGTTCAGTTTCAGAGGCAACGGCGATGTGGTCCGGGTCCGCCGGATCAACCGCAAGCGCCTGTGCATGCAGGCTGGACCTGTTTTCCCAGGCCACGCCGCCATCCGCAGCGGCCCAAAGCCCGGAAGGCAGAGCCGCGTAAAGACGTTCCGGGCCGCTATAGGCTGAAACCAATGCGCTGACGGGTTCGCCTTTAGGCAACGGTGCCTCGGGTGCGGGTGGCGTGCCCGCCACCAGCGCATCCATCGCGTCACCCGCCACCACGTCCTGCCAGCGGCAGAAACAGTCGGGCACTCGGGTCACGCCCTGATTGGTCCCGGCGTATATCCAGATACCGCCCATACCGCTGGCGAGATTGACCGAAGCAAGCGTGAGCACCTCGCGCTCGGCCTCGGCAAGCCAGGGGCGGTCCATGACGAAAGACCAGCTGGTCCCCGCATCCTCGCTGCGCCAAAGCCCGTCGCCCGCAAGCGCCGCATAGACCGTGTCCGGTGCCCCCGCCGCAATGGCGAGCGCGGTGACCTGCGCAAGCGGCAAGCCGCCCGAGGCCGCAGCCCATGTTCGGCCCCCATCGTCGGACCGGTCCAGACCGCCGCCCTCCAGCGCCGCGAAAAGCCTCCCTGGCCGGTCTGGGTGACAGGCCAAAGCCCGGATCCGGGTGCGCGGCTTAGGCAGGAGGCTTGCAACGCCGGACGGATCAAACCGCCAGACCTGCGCGTCCGCAAAGACAAGCGCATCACCGGCGAACGCCAGAGCAGAGTGTGACGTGCCTACGGCCCGCGCCCACTGCGTTGGTAACAGCCCGGTGGCGACCACACCGCCCAGCAGGGCAAGCACGCCGCGCCGTCCAAGTGGTTTTGTGATAGGGTCATTCATGTTCATCATCTTGCGTTCCTCACGCCACACGGATCACACCCATCATCCCACCCGCCTGATGCTCGAGGATGTGGCAATGAAACATCCAGTCCCCCGGATTGTCGGCGACAAAGGCGACCTCGACCCGTTCGCGCGGGGCCATCAGCACCGTGTCCTGCCATTCACGATGCGCCGAAGGCGTCCCGTCGCGGCTGATCACGCGGAAGGAATGGCCGTGCAGGTGGATCGGGTGATGAAACGCCGTGGCGTTGGTCATTGCGATGACGTGGCTGACATCGCGTTCCAGCACCAGCATCGGGTCGAGGATATGGCCCTCGGCCGCGACCCCGTTGACGAACCAGATGCCGCCGTCGTGCATCCGGTTCATCATGCCGCCCCCCATCATGCCACCCATGCCACCGCCGCCATTGCCGAGGCCCATCTGGCGCTCGACCATCCCGCCCATCATGCCGCCGGTGAAGGTCACTTCGTGACGGCGGGCTTGGCCGATATCGGGTTCGGGCAGTGGGTTCGGGGCCAGCGCCATGTCCCAGTCGGGCGGCGCATCACGCAGGGGCGTTGCGGAATAGGCCAGATCGACGACTTCGAAATTTCGGTCCGAGAAGAACCGGTCGATGACCGTCACCGTCTCGCCCGGCGCGCCCGTCATGTCGAGCATCAGATCGACGCGCATCGCCGGGCCGATCACCACCCTCCCGCGTGCCTCCTGCGGCGCATGCGGTGTGACCGGCTGGCCGTCGAGCGCGATGACCTGTGGAACCAGATTGCCGAAGTCCAGCGAGAAGATACGGGCGTTGGCCGCGTTGATCAGGCGCAGCCGGACGCGTTCGCCCGCCTGCACTGGCACGGTGTCGGGGACGCGACCGTTGATCGTCACCGTGTTGCCCAGCCGCCCGGCATGGCTCATGTCGTGGAACCCGCCGAAGTCGCCCGAGATGGCGGCATCCTGCGTCAGCCGCCAATCGTCCAGCACCCAGACCATCTCGCGGTCCACGCGCGGCGGGTTTGCTTCTTCGATGATCAACGCACCGTAAAGCCCGCGCCCGACCTGCTCGAAGCTGCGCTGGTGAGGATGATACCAGAAGGTGCCGGCATCGATCGCGTCGAATTCGTAGGTGAACGTCTCGCCCGGCGCGATCGGGGCCTGCGTCAGATGCGGCACGCCGTCCATGGCATTGGGCACCCGCAGCCCGTGCCAGTGCACGGTGGTGTCCTCTTCCAGAGCATTCTCGACCGCGATGCGCAGCCGGTCGCCCTGCCGCACCCGGATCTCGGGGCCGGGCACGGTGCCGCCATAGCACCAGACATCACTTTCGCCCCACGGCTCGGGAACCAGCCTCGCCCGCCCCGGTGCAGCGCGCAGGGTGAAGGCGCGTTGGGTATCAGCCCACGCGGGCTGGAGGGAAAACGCGGCACCTGCCGCAGCGCTACCGGCCAGAAAGCCGCGGCGCGACAGCGCCGGTGTGAATGTCGATTTCATGTGTCTGTCTCATCTGATCTCTACCATCGGGGCTCGCGCAGAGGTCGCGCGATCAAGGGCGTCCCGGAACCGCTCAGGTTCCAGAATACGCAGTCCGACGGTCACGGACACGCTGTGGTCAGCGCCCGTGGCGTCGGATCAGATGAGGTGTCGGGGTGGGAACGGGTCCGGCGGAGCTCGCAGACCATTCGGCACGGTCACGCTGAGGGGGCGGTCCTGACGAAGGATCGGCATCACAAAATCAAGAGACGTAGAAGCCGTCAATGTCACCACACCGGGGGCAGTGCAGTCAATTTGGCACAAAGTCGAATCTGCGGCGCCTTCGCCATCTGTCGGGCAGCCTTGGCAGTCTTCCATGGCCATCGTGCTGCCATCCATTACGGCCATGTCCAGCGCCATCTTATTAGCACTTACCACATGCGCAATATTACCCGCAGCGAATATCGCGAGAAAGGCCAATAGAAATATGGATGAAACACGACGCATGAGCGAATAATAGATTGAGCGGGAAAGCGTGTCCAGCCACGACCCTGTGACCTGTCGCGCCGCGACGATCTGTCCTTTGGGGCGCACGAAGTGCATCAGCATGGCTCTTTCTGTGAAATCACAGCCAGATCCTCGAGGATCGGACAATCTGGCCGGTGATCACCCGCACAGCTTTCGATGAGGTGGCCAAGCGTGGTGCGCATCGCCTTCAACTCGGCGATCTTCGCATCGATAAGGTCCAGATGGTGTTGGGCGATCTGTTTGACATCAGCGCTTGCGCGGTCCTTATCCTCGTATAAAGCCAACAGAGCACGACAATCTTCAATCGTGAAACCCAGTGATCTGGCGCGTCCGATAAATCCCAGCTTATGCACATCGTTATCGTTGAAACGGCGATACGCGTTGTCATCGCGTGCTGGATTTACGAGGCCAATATCTTCGTAATAGCGTATCGTCTTGGCGGGCAGGTTCGTAATCCGCGCGATATCTCCGATATTCATGGCGTGTCTCCTATTCTGCCGGGGCGGGGTGGGCTGCGCGCCTGTTATTTGAGGTGTCGGCGCGGTTGCCTTCATCCATAACCGGGCGCAACCGACGCAGGCGCAGCGCGTTTGTCAGAACAAAAACCGAGCTGAGGGCCATCGCCCCCGCTGCCAGAACCGGCGAGAGCAGCAGCCCGAAGGCCGGATAAAGCACCCCCGCCGCCACCGGAATGAGCGCGGTATTATAGCCGAAGGCCCAGAACAGGTTTTGCCGGATGTTGCGCATCGTGTGGCGGGACACCAGAACGGCGTTGACCACGCCGCGCAGGTCGCCCGACATCAGCACCACATCGGCGGATTCGATGGCCACGTCGGTCCCGGTGCCAATCGCGATACCGACATCCGCATGGGCCAGCGCGGGCGCATCGTTGATCCCGTCACCGACGAAGGCTAACCGGACCCCAACCTCGCGCAATTCGTCCAGCGCGGTCACCTTGCCATCCGGCAGTACACCCGCGATCACCGTGTCGATCCCGACCTCGCGCGCGATAACCTCCGCCGTCTCGCGCTTGTCGCCGGTGATCATTGCCACGCGCAGGCCGATGCCCTGCAGGGACCGGATCGCTTCGGCGCTGGCGGATTTGACCGGATCGGCCACGGCAATGACGGCGACGACCTGACCATCGATCGCGGCATAGAGCGCGGTACGTCCCTTTGCGGCGAGGTCCGCCTCTGCCTTGGCAAGGTCGCCCGTGTCCAGCCCCTCACGTGCCATCAAGCGATCCGCCCCGACCAGCACGTCATGTCCCGACACGCGGGCACGCACACCGTAGCCGGTGATCGATTCGAAACCCTCCGCATCAGCGCGCGCGGCCCCTTCGGCCTGCGCCGCACGCACAATCGCCTCGGCTACGGGATGCTCGGACTGGCTCTCGACCGCGGCGATTAACGACAGGACTTCATCGCGCGCGAACTCGTCAGCCAGCACCAGATCGGTCATTTCAGGGCGTCCCTCTGTAACCGTGCCCGTCTTGTCGAGTGCCACCACGCCGACGGAGGCCAGCGCCTGCAGTGCGTCCCCCTTGCGAAACAGCACACCCATTTCCGCCGCGCGTCCGGTGCCCACCATGATCGAGGTCGGCGTCGCAAGCCCCATGGCACAGGGGCAGGCAATGATCAGCACCGAAACTCCTGCGACGAGCGCCAGAGTTACGGCAGGGTCCGGCCCTATCGCCAACCATGTGGTCACGGTGATCACTGCCACGGCCATGACGACTGGCACGAACCACAAGGTGATTCTGTCAACCAACCCCTGAATCGGCAATTTGGCACCCTGCGCCTCTTCGACCATGCGGATAATCTGAGCCAACGTCGTATCCGCGCCGACCCGCGTCGCGCGAATGTGCAGGCTCCCCGACCCGTTGACCGTGCCGCCGGTCACCGCATCGCCTTCGGTCTTGGCCACTGGCACGGGTTCACCGGTGATCATGCTCTCGTCGACATAGGCCTCGCCTTTTGTGACTTCGCCGTCCAGCGCGATGCGTTCGCCGGGACGCACCAGCAGGGTGTCGCCGACACGAATATCGTCAATATCGATATCCTTCGCGTCGCCATCGCGGATCACGCGGGCCGTGCGGGCCTGAAGCCCCAACAGGCGCTCGATCGCCGCCCCGGTCCGGCCCTTGGCGCGCGCCTCCAGCCAGCGACCCAGAAGGATCAGCACGACGATCACGGCCGCCGCCTCGAAATAGACCGCGCGCACGGCCTCGGGCAAAAGGCCCGGCAGGAAGGTCGCCACCACCGAAAAGGCCCAGGCCGCGCCGGTGCCGACCGCGACAAGGCTGTTCATGTCCGGTGCCCCGCGCAGCAGCGCGGGAATGCCCTTGGCAAAGAACATCCGCCCCGGCCCCGCGAGGATGATCGTCGTCAGCGCAAACTGTATGTACCAGCTTGCCTGTTGCCCGATCGTCCCTGCGATCAGGTCATGGACGCCGGGAATCAGATGACTGCCCATTTCGATCAGAAAGACCGGCAACGCCAGCAGGGCCGCAACCATAGTCTTGCGGGCGATCAGGCGGGCGTCTTCCGCCTTGCGCGCGGTGGCCGATCCGCCTGCGCCCGCCTCTGCCAGCTCCGCCGGGTAGCCCGCCGCGCGCGTGGCTGTCAAAAGGTCCTGCGGCGTTACCGCGCCTTCGGCAATCGTCACCACCGCGCTCTCGGAGGCGAGGTTCACGTTGACGTCCAGAACGCCGGGCAGCGCGCCAAGCGCGCGATCCACCCGGCCCACGCAAGACGCACAGGACATCGACGTCAGGGTCAGCTTCACGGTCCGTGTGCGCAGTGGATAGCCAATGCTCTCAAGCGCCGTAGCGACCTGATTGAAATCAGCACCTTCTGCGATGTCGAACTGCGCAGACTCATTGGCAAGGTTGACCGAGACGTCACTGACCCCGTTCACATCCGTCAATGTTCTTTCGACCCGCCCCACACAAGACGCGCAGGTCATGCCCTCAATGGCTATCTTGATGTGCTGCGTATCCATTATCCTGACCTTCCATCCTGCGAGGTTGTTTCTCACATAGGGGTTCCGGTAACTGGAAGGTCAAGAAAGTGTTGGAAGAAACTTGGGCGCACGGGAGCCGAGGCTCGGGAGGCGCTTGTCGCCGAATGCTTTTCCCTGTTCTCTATGCCTTTCTTGGTGAACGCTCGTGTGTTACGACTTCACCCTGCACAGCACGACAGCTTCGCAACATCCATATCGAAGGTTTGCGCGGCGAGTTTCAGTCCCTCGACGGTGGTGAGATAGGGAAAGACCGTCTCGCCGAGCGCCTTGGTTGTCATGCCGAATTTCAGTGCCATGACCAGCGTCTGGACAGAGTCGGCTCCCTCCGGCGCCATGATCACGCCGCCCAGCAGACGGTCGGTTTGCGCATCCGCGACCAGCTTGATCAGCCCCCGCGTGTCGCGGGCGGCCAGCGCGCGGGGCACGTTTTCGAGGCCAAGCACGCTGGTCTTGACGTCATGACCGGCCGCGCGCGCCTGCGCCTCGGTCAGGCCAACGCCCGCGACCTGCGGGTCGGTGAACACCACCCATGGCATCGCCGCGTTGTCATAGCGTTCCGAGCCGCCCAGTACCGCGTTTCGGGCCGCCAGCTTGGCCCCATAGGCGGCCATGTAGACGAACTGATCGCGGTCGGTCACATCGCCCGCTGCGAAAATGCCAGGCTTCGTGGTCTGCATGTCGTCGCCGATCTTGATCGCGCCGCGCCGGTCGACCTCGACGCCCATCTCAGTCAAACCCAGTCCCTCGGTGTTGGGTGCGCGCCCCGCGGTCAGGACGAGGTGGTCCGCCATCAGTTCCCGCGATGCTCCGTCCACTGTCACCGTCAGACCCGCACGGTCCCCGTCGCGCCGCGCGGCTTCATAGTGCACGCCATCGAAGATCGTCAGACCTTCGGTGCGCAACGCCTCCGTGAGCGCCACGGACACCTCCGGATCTGCCTGCGGCAGCAGGCGCGAACGAGAGAGGATGGTGACGCGCGAGCCCATTCGCGCCATCATCTGCGCGAGTTCGACACCGATATAGCCGCCGCCGAGGAAGATCAGGCTCTCGGGCAACTGGTCCAACTCCAGAAGCGATGTGCTGTCGAGTGGGGGTGCGTCCACGATACCGGGGATGCCGGGAACGGCGGGCCGCCCCCCGGTGGCGATTATGACCTTGGGGGCTGTTATCTTTTGACCAACAACCTCGACACCGCCATCCACAAGTCGCGCAGGACCTTCGTCGATATAGGTCACGTTCTCATAACCCGGCAGCAAGTCGGCATATTTCTTCTGCCGCAGCGTCGAGACGAGATCGTCCTTGGCCGCGACCAGCGCCGCCCAATTATCCACCAGCGCTTCACTCTGCAAGCCTGGAAACCGTTCAACGGTTTTCGCACCATGCAGCGCCTCCGCGGCGCGGATCATCGTCTTGGACGGGACGCAGCCCACGTTCACGCAGGTGCCGCCGATGGTCCCATTCCCGATCAGCGCGACGCGCTTGCCCCCTTCGGCGGCGGTGATCGCGGCCGAGAAGCCAGCCGATCCAGCGCCGATCACCGCAAGGTCGAACTCACCCTCAGGCGCCTGGGTGTCATGTTTCATCAAATCATCCATTCGTTTGGTTGTTCCGCCGACCCTGCCGCCACCAGACTGCATAGACGGTCAGCGCGACGAAAAAAGCGAGCGTGGGTAGCAGCACATAGTCAAGCCAGCCAAGCCAGGCCGATAGGCCCACGGCCCCCAGCAACACGACGAGTACTGGCGTGAAGCAGCAGAGCGTCGCGATGACGGTGCCAACGATGCCTGTCACGATCAGCTTGCCGTCGTTCTTGTCTGACATCTCAGTCCTCCTTGCAGGCAGAGATTTGCAAGTCCCCGCCCCCGTCACGGATGTCATTTAAAAAGTTCATGTCGTTTTCCTCTCGTCACATTGTCATTTGATCTCTAATCTCTGTAGCAACTACAGGCTCAAGAGAATTTCGCGCCATGACCGATCACGAGACCGAGAGCGAGAGCGACCTGACACGCGGCCAACTGGCACAGGCCACGGGCTGCAACATTGAGACGATCCGCTATTACGAGAAGACCAGCCTTTTACCAGACCCGCCCCGGACCACCGCCGGCTACCGGATCTATTCCTCCGTGCACACTAACCGCCTTCGCTTCATCCTACGCGCCCGCGAACTTGGCTTCACGATGGAGGACATCCGCGGGCTTTTGGGCCTAAGCGATGGCGCGATGCCAACCTGCGCCGAGGTCAAGGCGCGGACCGAGCGTCATCTGGTCGATATACGAGCGCGGATCGCGGACCTTCAGCAGATCGAGGCGGCACTGGCAGAGACCGCCGCGCAATGTTCCGGCGCGGCGGTGCCGGACTGTCCTGTGCTCGACACGCTCCGCGATGAGCGGTCTTATCGCAGCCCTGCCGCGATCTGCAGCGTGAATCGCCCCAATAAGGTGACGCGGAGCAGCAGATGACAGCCCGACGCGAACATCTCCTCGGCCACCAGCACCGCGAAGGACGCGCGCCCTATGGCATCTAAGCCCATCAGGTGGTAGAAAGCCGAAGAACGAGCGGTTTTGCTTTGAACGCTTGCGGCGCTCGATGAAGCACCAGCGCATCTTGTTCGCGTTGCAGCGATTGATTTGCAAATTTCTTTACGTTGGGCTTACAGGCTGATCCGCAGGTTGCGTGAAGAAAACGGCGCAGTCACTGCGCTTGTACCGCGCGATGGCCGCGATGCTCCGCGCAAGACCCGGATCATGGGGGATTGGGAAGCGATCACCCGTCAGGTCATCGAGGACGTGCATCTCAAACGGCAGAAGGCGCGTCCGTCGGAAATCGCAAAGACGGTTCAGATCGAATGCTGAAAGGCGGGCGTTTCAACTCCGAGCGAAGCCACGATTAGGCGACGTACAAGACTTTATACTGGGGATTTTTCCTACTTTGGACTGCATCCTTCATGTGCTTGCTGGTTGCCTTTCCGGTGGCGATAGCGATTGCAGGGGTAACACTTATTCTTCAACTCATTGAGTTGACATAGACGTTACCCAACAAATGCTCAGTAAAGAAAATTCGGGACATCGTCGAAGTTTGCCAAGATCACGGTAATATGCGGAACCTCGAACTGATCCCCAAAGGGGTGGCATACCATGGCGGTTTTTTGAACAGTCATTTCTCTGGAGAGAGGGGTATGCCACACACTCAAGATACCTATAGAAGCATTATAAAATCAATCGGTAATGTTGCCCGATGAAGTGCCCATTGAGCTCCTCCCCAACTCTTGGACAGATTTCCGGGATATTTAAGCTACTGCCTGCACCTGCTGATCGGTTTCTATTGCATTGAAGTAGACCACGGCGGGCGGTTGACCGCCATGGGCAGTGTGAGGGCGTTGATGGTTGTAAAAGGTGATCCAGCGCCCGATGCCGTCAATCAGGATGACGTTGCCCCAGCTTTTCGAACAACCCGCCCGAACACTGCGTTGGTATCTGTGGCACGGCAAAGCGATGACCGTCGCGACAAGGCTCAGTGTCGGGACATCGCTTCTTACTTCTCCAACAACTTCGACAGACTTGTGAATTATGGCCGCCGATACCGGAACAGCCTCCCTATCTCGTTATCCCGCACCGATGGTTGCGTCGATGATATCGGCAACATTCGCATTGGCAAAAGCACCGCATGAGATGGTCTCGCAGAGCGCACGTCAGGTAGGCAGACCACGCCCGTATCGATGCAGTGTTCAAAATCCAATCAGGATTGCCGCCGGATCGCACGCATCTGCCGTGTCGGCCCAAAGAAGGCGACAGCTGTAGGCGAGGGCCGGGAGTTCAAGAACGGCCGACATCTGGCGGCATGGATGGGGCTGGTTCCACAACAGCACTCGAGCGGCGACAAGAGGCTGCTCATGGAAATCAGTAAACGCGGAAACAGGCTTCTCCGAACCCTGCTGATCCACGGTGCCAGATCAGTGGTCCGTGTCGCGCAGCGAAAGACGGACCCGTTCAGCCAATGGATCAACAGCCTTCGGGAACGACGTGTCATGAACCGTGCCTTCGTCGCCGTGGCCAACAAGCAACCACAGAAGACCTTAGTCGACGCCTCCTCGGTTCGACTTCAGCGCCACCGCGCGCGTACCGGTGACAGGGTCGGCGTAGATATGAGCATCCACGCCATAGACCGTGGACATAAGCTCTGGGGTGATCACCGATTCTGGGTTGCCCTGTGCAATAACCTGCCCTGCCTGCATGACCACCAAGCAGTCGGCGTACCGGGCGGCCTGACCGATGTCATGCAACACAGCCACGCAGGTCTTGCCGTCGCGGTTCAGTTCGGCGAGTAGATCGAGGGTCTCATACTGGTGTTTGATGTCGAGAAAGCTGGTAGGCTCATCAAGTAAGATCCAAGGCGCGTCCTGCGCCAGGCAAAGAGCAATGAATACCCGTTGACGCTGGCCACCTGACAGTTGGTCGACCCGCTCTTTTCCCTGAGTCGCCATGCCAACCCGTTCCAGCGCGTAGTTGATCTGAAACTGGTCGACACGGCTGCGGTGGCCCAGAAAGTTCTGGTGCGGGGCGCGGCCATAGCTGACCAGATCTTCCACAGTGATTCCGGGAGGAGCGACCGGATGTTGCGGCAGGTAGGCGATTTGTCGAGCCAGGTGACGGGGCCCGAGTTCGGCAAGGCTTTGGCCAGCGAGAGTGATGCGCCCCTGCTCCAGGCGCAGGAGTTGCAAGATGACCTTCAGCAAGGTGGATTTTCCGCAGCCGTTGGGACCAATCAGAGCCGTGAAACTGCCGGCGTGAATATCGAGACTTACGTCACGCAGACGGAATTCATTATAGCCAGCCCTAATGGCTCTCAGAGAAAGACTCATGGCTGCACCTCACGTCGGTTTCGCAACAGGATAACAATGAAAAAGGGTGCACCGATAAACGCAGTAAGAATGCCAGCCGACACTTCTATTGGCGGCGCAATGATCCGGCCAACTGTATCCGCAAAAGTAACTAGGATCGCTCCGGTCAGCGCCGCCGTCGGCAACAGCAGCTGGTGACGCCAACCAACTAGCGCACGGGCCAGATGCGGTGCCATCAACCCGACAAAACCCATCACGCCAACTGCGCTCACGCTGAGTGCCGCCAATAGTGTCGCTAGAGTCAAGAGTGCCAACCTTTCGCGCCTCACATGAACTCCGAGCGAGACAGCCTGTGCGCGTCCGAGGCGCAGCAGGTCGAGCCGGTAGGACAAAAGCCCGGTAACTGCGAACAACACCGTGAGCGGTAACCAGATCGTCGTGAGATTCGACCAGCCAAGGCCCCAGAGCGAACCCGAGAGCCAAATCAGCGGACCGGACACTGACGTGTTAGGCAGTATGATCAGTAAGAAATTGACGATTGCTTCGAAGAACAACCCAAGCGCCACACCGATTAGGATGAGTCGCGTTGGTGACACTGCCCGGAGTTCGAACAATAAGAACACAAGCCCCGCTGCCAGCGCCGCGCCACTGGCAGCGGCCAAGGACAGATAATTCGATGGCAAAGTCGGCAGCAGTAAGCTTGCAGTAATCACGCCGAGGGCTGCCCCGGAATTAATTCCGATGATTTTTGGACTGGCCAGATCATTGGACAGGATGGTTTGGACAATCGCCCCAGACAGCGCCAACGCTCCTCCGGTAAGGGCGGCAAGAAGGCTCCGCGGCAATCGTGACTGCATGATGATGAAGTTCTGGCGTGGCCCGTCCAGTTCGAACAGAGTGTTCAGCACGATTTCTACCCGAAGTGGCACAGCGCCGACCATCAGGCTCCAGCAAAGGACGACAATCAAAATGATGCTTAGCACGGCGATTCGGACGTCAAGTCTCATCACTCAAGTTCCCTCACTTTGAGTGTCAGCCACAAAAACCACGGCGCACCGATCAGTGCTGAGATTACTCCGATCGGGGCTTCAAGCGGCGCCAGCAGCCATTTCGAAAACCCGTCTGCCAACAGCATTATTCCGGCCCCACAGAGTGCTGTCATGGGTATCAACTCTCGGTGGTCACCGCCAATGAGGCGTCGCGCGATATGCGGCGCGATCAGTCCGGTAAAGGCAATCGGGCCAGCTACCGAAACACTGACTCCGCTCAGCACCGCAGCCAGAATTAGCCCCAGCATAAGCGTTAGTCTTGGATTGTAGCCAAGGCTCTGACTTCCCGTTGCCCCCAGCGACATAAGGTTGAGCCGATGTGCCAGCGAAAAACTCAACACCATTGCCGACAGACCAATCGCCGCCAGACGCGCGACCCCTGACCAACGCACATCAGAAATGTCGCCCACTGTCCAGCGCAGTACCTGCTGCGCAAGTACATCGTCGAGCGTAAAGGCAAACCTTACGGTAGCATAGGCGAAGGTTCCTACTGCCACCCCGCCCAACACAAGCCGCATCGGGTCAAGCCGTCCCGCCAACCCGCCGGAAATTGCGAAAGTCAGTAATCCCGCCAAAAGCGCCCCAGCCATCGAAAGCCATTCCGGTGGCATTATTCCTGGCCAGATTAAGATC
>Ga0209345_10003239_pt1 | contig 16951 bp, 18 predicted proteins | sample Cruoilmetagenom7_FD_187294 | JGI IMG/M metagenome (GOLD analysis project Ga0209345, IMG submission 187294) | Oil polluted marine microbial communities from Coal Oil Point, Santa Barbara, California, USA - Sample 7 (SPAdes) (version 2) | ecosystem: Environmental > Aquatic > Marine > Oil seeps ...
ATGGTCATCTCGCTCCACAATGCGGTTGCCGATCAGCATCACCACTACGCAGGCAAAAATCACCAGGTAGCTCCACACCACTAACAGAGGCAAGCCCATCACTAAGGTGGCCCTGTTTACCCAACCAATCACCGGCCACGTTCCCGCCAGCACCAGCACCACAAACGCAATTAACAGCCCCCAGCCCGCCCGGGAGGTAGGCAGCACCAATAATCGTCCCATGAGTATTCCCCTTAGTTTTTAGACTATTCGTTATCTAATGTGGATTTAAGATTGGTTGGCTATTTTGTATCTCACGGTTCAGATCGCAACCACTAAGTCAGCTATCTGTTGTGGGAGGCCGCTTCAGCGGTGGTTCGACACTTCGACGAAGGGTGCCGCAGGCATCCCCTTGGCTTCATCATGCTAATAGCCCAAACATTCGCGAGCTGAAGCTCCCTCCCACTGGAGCTACCCTCATGCTGGCAGAGTTAATTCCACACTGAGCGCCGAAAAGCCGTTTTTTAATGACTACTTTTTTAATAGTGATTTTATCGAACAGCCGTTTTATCGCCTGGCAGCGCAGGCCAGCGCGCTGGTAACGCCAAGCACTTTTCAAGCTGTCGCGCCAGCTTGAGAACAAAGTGATCCGCAAAACGTGGGGCTACCAACTGCACGCCAATGAGCATACCGCTGCTACTGAACCCAGCATTAAGGGAAATAGCAGGCTGCTCGCCCATATTCCACGGCACGGTGTAAGCAATGTGCTCAAAGGGCTGACACGGATCATTGGTAGGCGATGGCCACTCGGCGGGAAAGGCGATATTGGGTGTGGTGGGTGAAATCACCGCATCGACCTCATCAAATACGGCTTCGATGGCGCGTCGCATCGCCATGGTTTGCTGAAAACCGTGCACTGCTTCTACGCCACTTAAATGTGCACCACCGTCAGCCCAGGCTAAAATGGCAGGCAACACTTGCTCACGCTCGTTAGCCGAGAGATTTAACAGCTCGCCCCACTGACGGGCCTGCCAGAAGTGATCCAGTCCATCCAACATTTCCCGGGTCAGCACTGGCGACATCGGTACCAGCGTTGCCCCGGCGGCTTCCAACTGCTTTGCGGCCTGTTCAACGTGGTGGTGGATCTCATCATCCAAAGGTAGTCCGCAGCCCGCCTCCATCATCACACCCACTCGTAAGCCTTTAACTTCGAGCTCCAGATCCATCCAGTCAATCGTTTCCGGCGGCAGGCGCATCGCATCTATCCGAACGGGCAAGCGCCGTCATCATCAGCGCGGCATCCGCTACGCTGCGGGTCATTGGCCCGGCACAGCGGCCCACATAATACGGATCAATCGGTACCCGGCCCAGGGTGGGCTTAAAGCCGACAATGCCACACCACGCTGCGGGCAAACGCACGGAGCCACCAATATCAGTCCCCAAATGCAGCGGCCCAAGCCCAGCGGCGGCGGCAGCGCCCGCGCCTGCACTTGAACCACCGGTATTACAAGTTAGATCCCATGGATTGCGGGTCAAACCATGAAACGACGAGAGCCCGGATGAGAGCATGCCAAAGTCGGGGCAGGTAGTTTTCGCCAGCAGCAGAGCGTTATCTTCGGCTAAACGAGCAGCGGGGGGAGCGTCTTCGCTGGCAACGGGCTGCTCGCCAAGCCCTGTTCCCCCCGGCACTGGCATCCCTTTCGTTGCAATCAGCTCTTTAAGGGTGATTGGCACGCCATCTAGCGCGCCGCTAGGTTGCCCCCTAGCCCAACGCTGGGTGGAGGCTTCGGCTGCTTTAATGAACGCATCAGGTTGATAGGCATACAGCGCATTGATGTGCGGCTCCCACTTGTTAACATGCTCGACCAGGGCGTCGGCTACTTCACTTGGCGAGAATCTATGGGCTCGGTAGCCATCAATTAATTGAGTGGCGGTGAGTTGGTGTAGTTCAGGCATCACATTACCTTTTGCTGTTGTTATCAGGCTGACGTTATCAACAGGCTCAGCATGAACCCACACCGTGTCTTCTGCTATTTCAATCTTGACCGCAGCGTGTCCACTTTTTGTGTGCACTCTATTCTTTCAGAATTTTCTTTCAATAACTTTCAAGATGACGGAGATTGCAGTGTTTGCAGGGCACTTGCCAGTAGCGAAAGGCACGCCTCGGTGGCAAAGCTGCGCTGGCGATGGCGATAAACGCAAAGATCAATCCCCGCGGCCTCAAGCTCTGAAGAAGCCAAGGGAATACTCACGAGTTGACCCAATTGGCACTCCCGAGCTACCGCCATCGGTGGCAATACCAGAACACCTGCACCGTTAAGGGCGAGTGCTTTTTGAGTTTCCAGTGAAGCGGTTCTAAAGGTGGGGGCCAGCACTATTCCGACCTGATGAGCGGCGCGCTCCAGCGCTTGGCGCACGCCATAAGATTCATCAGGCAGGATCAGCCGGTGCGCTGCCAGGGAGTGAAGACTCACCTCAGAAGCTGCGGTCAAAGGATGGCCTGGGGCCATCACTGCATGGTGATGCAACTCGGCACTCGCAAAGGGCACAATGTCATCATGGCGGGGCATAAAGAATGACAGACCAATATCTGCATCGCCTCGGCGCAGTGCCTCCACCATTTGGCTAGCGCTGGCGATGCCGATATCAAAACTCAAATGAGGATAGCGCTGCCCCATCTTGGCTAACGCTGGGGCTAACAGGCCAGCCACAACACCTTCCGCCACCTGCAAACTGACCCGGCCAGTGCGTAAACCTTTAAGGTCGGCAATAGGCTCCTGCACCCGCTCAAGATCACGGAGGGTACGCTGAGCTTGGGCGGCTAACAGTTCCCCCGCGGCGGTGAGGCTAATGCCATTGGGGCCGCGTTCGATTAGCGGTGCGCCAAGCTGATGTTCCAATAAATCGATCTGTCGGCTAATCGCCGTGGGGGCGATATGCAGCTGCGCCGCAGCCTGACGTAAAGAACGGCAGCGAGCCACGGTATCGAAGTAGCGCAATGCACGGCCACTGATCATAAGGGCCCTTAAAGCTCCATCTGCCTCAACATTACTGTAATGGTTTCGCCCCTGTATTCAAAGCTTGTTAAGGCCAAGGGTATTCAGGAAGCTCGACTCCTTCACTAGCAAGACGCTGCGTGATACTGCGACGAAGCTCAACAACATCCGCCACTTCCTGGCTCCTTAGGTTATCAACCTCCTCTTCAGTAAAGTAATTAACTTTTTGGTCAGCTTGTCCCCAACGATCTACGAGATAGTTCATGACAGATGCTATGTCATTATTCGGCATACCAGCGCCGACTACTCCAGGAACATGCATTAAATAGAGACGCCCCTCTTCATCTTCAAAAAACCTGTTAATGAACCCAGGAAAAGGTGGAATACCTGCGTGTTCCACCCCCGTTCCATTCTGCCCATGACACCCTGCACAATGCAGTGAGTAATTGACATGAGGTGAACGTCCTGATTTTAAGTTCTGAGCCCCTGTTGGCTGCCATTGCTGAGTTGAATTATGATCTCTGGCTAGTAGCGGCCCAGCGTGGCCCATTGCTATAGCTGAGACCATCAACCAAGGCGCTATTGATTTACTGTTCATTGCCCCCCCCAGCACTACTTCGCTTAGCTCTTAATAAGCCATGATTCATCGGCTCGTTTTGGAGCGCTTCAACATCGCTTTCTGACGTAGTTACTGACAGGCCATTGAGGTCAGAAAGTACATAATCTGCGATATTGACAAGATCTGATGATTCAATGTGCGCCAATGGTGGCATCACTAATCCCTGATACACTTGACCATCAACTTCTAGTTTGCCACTCATGCCGTTAGTAACGACGCCAACTAAGTAGTAGAGAGACGCTTGGCTACCTAGAGATTGCCATAGTTCCGGGTTTTTTAGTGGTGGTGCCAACCCTGGGGTTCCTATGGCGCCTACTCCATGGCAACTGCTACAATTTTGCTGAAATAACGATTCTCCCGATGCTAGCCCTTGCGGGCTAGCAACTATAAAAGCGCTTAAAAACAATATATTTAGATATCGTATATCAGGCATCAGCAAGCCCTACTACTACCGAAACCGTACAGTGATAGCCCTTGTTGGTATTTGCCATGCACCAATTGATATCATTGTGGAGACCCATTCTGTAACCTGGGCGCTCACCTTCGCTTCTAAAGCAAAAATTAGCGCTAGGAACGGAAGCACGTCCACAACAATCATTATATGAAACTAAATAGTCTTTATCGTCATTGGGATTCCGACAAGTTCCAACCCAAGCCACCTTAGATGCTTCAGACCCTGGTGGGCAACTCGTTAATGAACCGCCTGATTCAGAACAAAGATTGCCGTCAAGTGCACAGTGCTTCCAATAAGCACAGTCATTCTCATCAGATACCACGTCACTCGCCATAGCGGCTCCGCCAAGTGAGCGGTCAAAAGGTAAAATCGGCATTAACATAGCGCCAGCAAACAGGGTACTCGCCTTCGCTAAGAATGATCGACGACCATGTTGCTGGGCTACATTGCGGACTCCTTTCTCAGAAGTTTTGTCTATAACGTTAAAAATAGTATCTAGTAAATTAGCCATAGCTACATCCCTCGCTGATTAAAGTTGAGCTTCTTTACTCGCTAGATCTTGAATAGATGCATAGCCAGTTTCGAGTGCATTAAAAAGGCTTTCCAACTGCTCCCTAGTATTGACGAGCCCTTTAGCCTTCACGACGCCTTCTTCGTCTAAAATAACAGCAAATGGAAGCCGTGAAACACGATAAGTCACACCAAGCTGCTCTGAAAGTACATAAGAAAAACTGCTTAGTTTCATAGACTCGATAAAGTTATAGTGATTTTTCTCTTCACCATCACTTGCCAAGATAATTGAAAGCCAATTGGACTCTGTCTTATCAATAGATTTAAGTACTGGCAGTAATTTTTTGCAGATTGGGCAAGTGGGGGATAAAAAAAACACCAATGTCTTATTATCCGAAGGGCTACCTATTTGCACTTTCCCTCCAGTTAAACTAGGCAGATTAAAGACAGGTGAAATCTCACCGACTTTTGGTCCACTGTCATTAACCATAGCTCCTACTGGTGCTATGCGCTCGTACAAAATACCAATCTGCCGGGCCAGCACAAAAAAACCAAAACATAACCCCAAAACCATCAGGCTAAGCAATGAAACAGCAAATATTAATAGCGTCATGATGTTATTCTCACATTTCAAGTTTGGCGAAGATTTGATAACAAGCGGTTATTTTCCATTATTTTTCCCAACACGTTGTAAGACAACCAGAGGGCACTGCCAGCAAGCATTGCAACCACAAGCTCTAAATGGCTAGGCTGACTCGTATCGTAAATCGCGGGGAGCAGAGCTAACGCTGCTAATAGTAGGTTGCGTAACACCAAAGTCCACGCTACCGGATGAGCACTACCACCACAACCGCAGTCAATTAACCGATGTCCGCGCAGCAAATTAACACTCATAGCGACAGCATAAACGAGCAACAAAGCGCCAATTCCTAACGCAGCAAAGGTTGCTGTAAAAGGAAAAACAAAGAGCATCACGAGTAGCACTTCTGCGACAATAAGTCCGCGGGCGGCATTCTCTTCAAGGAATCTAGGCAATAGTTGATAGTTAGCAACTAGACCTAGAAACCTGCCGTAGTCCTGGGTTTTATGCCATGCCGATTGTGCGAATAAAAGCGCCAATAACACTAAGGAAGTTAACGCCACAAGCTCTGAGATGTTCATAGGCACTTACTTCCCTGCAATTGCATAAACAGTCCAGTCGCCGACGCTTTCCAAGCTGTGAGTCTCTTTAAGTTCAAATCCGGCGTTTGTATTAACGTCAAAACGTGTAAGCGTACTTTCCTCATCCAAACCAAACAGTGTAGGCACCTCATTGCCGGTGACTGAAATAGATGACAGTTCATGAACAGGCGTCCGACTTAATACTTCCCCGCTACTCATATCTACAGCCCACACTTCCTCGGCAGCGTTTTTATGGCTACCCTCATAAGCGCCTGAGTGCATGGTAACGAATAACACATCGTTAGCTTCATTATAAGCAGAAACATCCACTCCACCAGGTGCCCAATCACCTTCGATATTGTCTGTTATAGAGAACTTATTAACTAAAGTCGGCGCATCGCCTGCATCCGAAACTTCGTATACATTGCCAAAAAATGACACAAACAGTAATTCATTACCAGCGCGCTCACCTCCTATAAAAACAGGATCGGAGTGAGCATCAAATACAGCTTCGCTATATTCTGGAGATCCAAACTTATTATCACTTTCTTGAGAAAATGTTTGGAATCGTCCATCACCACATGCGGTGGTAAATTTCACAGAATCAATTCCAGGATAAATCCCGAAGCATCCTGGAGTGGGAATTTCTTCTATAAACTCTCCCGACTGTAAATCAACTACTGAAACAGAAGTCGCCGGAGTGGCATTTTGGATAAAGGCATAATTATCATCATAAGAAAGAGCAAGCATGGCGCTTGAGGGAGCAACTTGAACGGCTTTTTCTGGAATGACTATTTCGCGCTGTAAGCTCAGCGTATCAACATCGAACTCTTGTAGCACTACTTCGGTTGGTCCGTAGGTGATTCTCTGAGCATAAGAAGACATACTATAAAAACTCTTGGAATCTTTACTAGTTGCCATTTGCCCAACAATGCCAAAACTCAGATTACCTTTTAAAGTTAGGTCTTCTTGAGAAATAATGTTAACACGACTTGCTCCACTCCAGAGTTGATCCAAAACAAACACATTTGGCCCTGGCTCAATACGCTCCATAACGGTTAGTTTTTCAGGAACAAAATCTTCACTGGCTTGGACAGAGTTGATTAGCGTTACACTACCTAAAGTGATCAGAGTTAATTTTGACCAATACATTAACGACCTCCTGAGATTTTTTGAGCAACTTTAGCTTTCGCTAAGAAAAAGCATAAATCATGCCAGAAAAAAATCACCAACAAGCCGAGAAGAGAAATAATTATTAAATTTCAACACTTTAGATTAAAATATATCAATCAGAATTTAAGAATATTACTCTATCACTCTTAAAAATATTCAACACATGCACTGAAATGGCTCCTTGTAAGCCTAGTAGGCTCACTTTAATGACCATAAATTTCGCCACGCATTACATACCTATTCATCGTCGCCTTACTCCGCTTTGCAGTTGCTGATAACCACTACTGCGCAGGCAAAACAAAAATCGGCGACAAAAACCGAAGCCGTACTCGATTTGATTGGCCGCCGGGAGCATGGTGTTTTCGCGTGAGCGAGCTTCTCTATAGCTAGACCAACTGCCTCAACATCACCGTGACAGTTTCGCCCCGGTACTCAAGGCTTTCTACATCCTGCCAACCCAGCCGTCGATAAAGTGCCTGTTGATCAGGGGTATAGAGATAGAAACGCTCAAAGCCATGCGCAGCTGCTTCGGCTTCTACCCGGCGTACCAACGCAGAGGCAATACCCTGCCCCCGCCATTCGGGCACTACGAATACGGAGGCCAGCCAGGGGGTAAATTCGCGGCGGATACTCATATCATCAGCAATGAGGCTGGCGGTTCCCACAGGGTTTTCGCCTTGCATCGCCACAAAGATTGAAGGCACACCGCCCTGGCCACATTCGGCCTTTAACCATTCAATAGCCTTTTCCAGCGTTAGCCCCGGGTGCAAATGCCCCCAGGATTCAAATGTCCAGCCCGCGACTATTTCAGCGTTAGGATCGTCGGCTCTTAGCCGCTGGAGAATGATATCGCATTGCATAAGTGGCGCCTGTCTTATTTAGCACAAGCAAATACAGTAGCGATATATGGGTAGGCTGGCTAGCGCCGATACCTCCTGCACACGCTGCTAGCCAGAGATCTCACCGCCATGCGCTGTCAAAAAAACTGCAACCAAATAGGGCTAATCTCACCTTGCAAGCCCTGTTCGCTTAAGGGCTGGGCAGCAGCACAGTCAATTCATCAGGCGGTCACAGGCTTTAAGTGCTTAGCCAGTTCATCATCCAACTCATTGGCCCGCTTGGCTGCTGGCCTGCTTTCCATGCGCTCAATGTACTGCTTGAACACCTCGTTGGGCGGGATGTTCTTCTGCATCGTTTCCCACCAGAGATAACTGCTAACCAAGATATCTGCGGCAGTAAACTGATCGCCGCAGATATAAGCATTTTCACTGAGTGCTTTTTCAAGGGTATTGATACTGTCTTCCACTTGGCCACAGCCGACAGCCTGTGCGTTACTGCTGTCGATTTTCCAATCATAAGTCATGGCGCTGGTGGCCATTTCGAACGGGCCCGCCATAAAAAACAGCCAGCGATAGTAAACGCCACGTTCGGGAGATTGTGGGGGCGGTGACAGCTTTTTATCTGGAAACTGATCTGCCAGGTACGCGCAGATAGCCGCTACTTCCGTCACCACAGTGTTGCCATGTTTGATGGCAGGCACCTTCCCCATGGGGTTGATGGCCAAGTAGTCCTCAGCTTTCATCTCTGAGCCATACTCCATCGCCTTTACCGAGTAGGCTATGCCTACCTCTTCCAACATCCAGCGCACAACACGCCCGCGAGACATAGGGTGAGTGTAAAACGTTAGCTCTGACATATTAGGCTCCTTTTTCAGTCAATTTTTCGGTGACATAAGGTACTGCAAGATCAGATTAGTTTGTTAATAGGTGAGAATCCGTCCTAAATAAAAGCAACAATGCATTTTTCTGCAAGACTTTAACGATGGCTTCAGGAAGGAGGCGGTAATGGCAGGCCCCACAACACGCATACTTGCGGTGCTTGAGTTGCTGCAGGCTAATGGCCAGATGGGCGGAGCAGAGTTGGCCGAACGCCTGGGCGTGGATCGACGCACTATACGGCGTTACATTACAGCGCTGGAAGATATAGGTGTGCCGATAGTGACCGAACAAGGGCGCTACGGAGGCTATCGTCTGGTGGCTGGCTTCAAGCTGCCACCCATGATGTTTACCGACGAAGAGACGTTCGCCGTTTCTCTAGGCTTAGTGGCCGCCAGCCAACTGGGACTGACGAACGCAGCACCCGCCATTGCCAGCGTGCAAGCAAAGCTTGAGCGAGTGATGCCTGCGAATTTAAAAAGACGAGTGCGCGGTATCAGTGAGACCACTCAGGTGATCTTACCCCGGCGTGAACCCAGCCGTGATGACCGTGCACTTGAGACGCTGACTAAAGCCACTGAAGCCATGCGAACCGTCGGGCTGATCTACCACTCACCGCAGCATGATCTGATTGCGCGCCGAATCGACCCCTACGGACTAGTTTTTCAACAGGGCCGGTGGTATGCCGTTGGTTTTTGCCATCTGAGGGGCGCCATGCGCTCATTTAGGCTGGATCGTATCAGCGGTGTGCACCTACTCGATGATACCTTCATACGCCCCGCTCACTTCAATGCAGCCGATTTTTTGAGCGAAAGCCTTATGTCATGGGGCCCAACTCATGAAGTATCACTGGTGCTACACATCGATCATGCCGTGTCCGCTGACTTTGAGAACCGATTTTTCTGTACAGGATCGTTCGAGGAGGTTGAAGGTGGATTACTGCTCAACACCCGAACCGACAGCTTCGCGTGGTTTGCCTATTGGCTGGCACAGCTCCCATTTCAATTTACCATCCTCAAACCCGATGGCCTCAAAGAGGCGCTTCGCGAACACGCCAACCATTTACTAGCAAGTTGTGAGAGCGCTTCACCATATCCAATAGATACGCCCTGAAACGGTCTAAAACCTGGGGATAATGAAGGCGCTATTCGCCTGATTTTAGGACAGGACTTCTTAACCTCTTAGGTGCTAGTCTATTAATAAATAACGTTGAGTAAAGACTCACGAATGCAACCTTCATTGAGACGCACACATCGTCTCGCAATGGCGACCATTGCCCCGCGAATTTTTGCCTTTTGCCATACCTTCGGACTAACCGTATGGATCGCAGTAATTGAAGGCAGCGGCTGGACACTTATTCTGCCTGGGATTTTGCTGCTGCTATGGCCCGGCGTTGCCTATGCGCTTGCTGTAAACGCCCAAAACTCAAAGCGTGCCGAGTTCAGAAATCTACTCTATGACAGCCTGCTATTTGGTTTTTGGTGCAGCGTGCTGGATTTTTACGCTTTAGCCACGATCACCATTGGTCTTGCCTGTTTGATGAACAATTTAGTGGTCGGCGGAGTACGCAAGATGCTAGTTGCAGCCGTACTTTTCACTACCGCAGCCTTGATAGGAAGCGCCCTAACAGGCTTCAAGTTTCGACCCTATGTAAGCAACAATTTAGACATTTACCAATGGGCGGGAGCGGTCGTCTATTTTCTAACCATCGGCCGCGTAACGTACAGTCAGAATCGTCAGATTGGACGCAGCATTGGCGAGATAAAGTTTCAGAACCGAGTCTTTCACGCCCTGCTGGATCTAGGAACGGTGGCAAATCGTGCGACCAATATCCACACCCTGCTGGATAACTCCTTAAAACACCTTCAGTCCCATTTTCCCGACTACGGCTTTGCTGTTTTTGTGCAAGAACGGCAACGTTCTGAAGTGACACGCTACGCAGCTGTTGTGGGGCCAAGCCCAGAGGATGAACAGCGCCTAAAGCGTCTATTAACCAACGTTAACGGGCAAGGAGTACAGCCGGGCACACTGCCAGAAACAGACGAAGGCGAGAGCCTATATGTCATGTCTATGGAGGGTCGCCTAAGCTTGTACGAAGGTTGGCTGATCATGAGAGCACCTTACCGAGACGACAGCTTAGAGCAAATACTTTCCCTCTTTGCCGACCAACTGGCGGCCGCTACCGAAAATAAATTGCTACATTTGGAATTGAAAAAAACGGCTGAGCGTGACGGACTAACCGGGCTTTATAACCGAGGCTTCCTGGAAGCCGCACTGCAAATGAGCATTCAGGGCAAGGCGCAAACACCGAGCCTGGATTTTGCTGTGTTGATGATGGATGTCGACAGGCTCAAGGAAGTGAACGACCATTATGGCCACGTCGCAGGCGATCAACTGATTTCTAGCGTTGCCAAGTACCTTCAACTTCACTGCAGGGACAGCGACATACTTGCACGCTGCGGTGGCGATGAATTCGTCATTCTGTTTCCCTCTGCCGACCTGACGGCAGCCAAGCGTGTCGCCAACTTGATCAGAGAAAATTTGCCTGAGCAACGTTGCATTATCGACACCGCTAACGGTGAACGTGAAGAACTGGCGCTTCATTTGAGTTTGGGATGCGCCAGCTCCAGCGAAGTGCCTGCCCTACGGGTTTTTGCGCTGGCGGACGAGCGCATGTACGAAGACAAGAACCAGCACCGCAAGCAAAGAGTAGATGACCAGGGTACAGCGGGCTGGACACCCTTATAAAAACTTCCTTACAAGCCACTGGCAAACGCCTGCCCCCACTGCTCGCCATGTACCAGTTCACTTAATGGCAGGCGGGAGCGCCAGCCTTTGGCTTCAAGTTCTGGCTGGTCTAAAAAATCACTCACGTAGCCAAGGCAGAGATACGCCAGCGGATAAACGTGCTCAGGCAGATTCAATGCCGTGCTTAGCTGCTCTTGGTCAAGAATACTTACCCAACCAACGCCAATACCTTCTACCCGCGCTGCCAACCAGAGATTTTGCACAGCGAGACAAGTACTGAAAAGATCGGTATCCACAATGCTATTACGCCCCAGCACATGGGGGCCGCCCCGGCTGCGGTCGCAGGTAATACAGAGATTAAGTGGGCTCTCCATGATACCTTGCAGTTTAAGGCTGCGGTAATGCTCTTTACGTTCGCCTTCAAAGCGCTCGGCGGCCTTCTGGTTCTCTTGCTCGAACATCGCCAACACCGTTTCCCTGACGCTACGGCTTTCAATCACGATGAAATCCCAGGGCTGCATAAACCCTACAGAAGGCGCATGATGCGCTGCTTCCAAAAGGCGGGTCAGTACGTCTGCCGGAATCTGATCCGACAAAAACTGCGAACGCACATCACGCCGCTCGTGTATGGCGCGGTAAAGGCCACGCCGCTCAGCATCGGAAAAACGGTGGTTCGAAGTGTTCATGGCGCGGATTTGGCCTTTTGCTGATCGATTTGAGGAACAATGAAGAGTCTACACGAGCTCAGCCTAGCCGCCATCTCAGCGGGTTGGTTTGGTGTAAAACGCCGTCATCGTCCCAGTCATCCCATCCGCTAAAGGGGATGGATAGTTCACTATCCAAGTTCCTCAGACGAGAGACCCAGGCCGCTTTGCAGGTCTCTAGGTGGCCAATGGTGTCAGCCTCCTCCTGATAGCGAATACCACCGCCCTGAATGCCGTAGCTCACCTGCGGCGCCAGCACGTTAAAGCCAACGTAATACAACGATGCGTGCATGGGCCACAGCCAGTGCACCATATTGCCAGCGCGGCCAAAGGGCTGAAACGCCTTCTCTGGCGAGCCCGTGGTGACTGACAGCATCGATAGTAGCCATGATCGTAACGCATGCGGCTTGTATAGCGCCCGCCGTACACCAGTACTCGATCAAGCCAGCCTTTCAAAATGGCGGGCTGGGCGTGCCACCACAAAGGGAACTGGAGTAAGCGATCCACAAAACCCATCTACCCAAGCTAATCTCATCTATTCACACTAATGATCTCTCGTTGGTTTTGGAGATCATCATGACCTGTGAACTCAATCCTACTCGCACCTTTTAGCTTGGTCATCTTTACTATGCCTCGGCGCTGAACATGCCGTTAAGTGATTACGCCGACTCTCAGGCGTTAACCTTCACCGACCTGCTGACATGGGAGAAGCGCTTAATTGTGCAAGGCTTGCCGCTATCACCACGCCGTCGTCCCGCTCGGTTTGTGCCGGTGGAGGTGACGACATGATCCGCCCAAGTACTGATCTGACGGTGTACTTGTGCCGTGAGCCCGAGGATATGCGCAAGCAAATCGATGGCTTGGCCTTACTGGTTCAGGAAGCTATGGACTTGAACCCGTTCGATAAGGCGCTGTTTGTGTTCGGCAACCGTCAACGCGATAAGGTGAAGCTGCTGTTCTGGGAGCGCGAGCGGTTTAAGTGGCCAACGCATCAGGAAGGCGACATCGTGACGTTAACCGGTCAGGAACTTAACTGGCTATTGGACGGCGTTAACTTAAAGGCTATGCGACCTCACAAAGCTTTTTATTCTCAGCAGGTTGGTTAGCTTTTGGCTCCTATTTCATCGACGGTTTTGGTAAGCAGGGCCCCATGAAAAACGCCGCTTCCTCCTCGACAACGATCACCCAGCTTGAGCGTAAGCTAGCTGCTGCCGACGCTGAAAATGCGCGGCTTTTGGCGTTGATGGAAAAAAAGAAGCCCAATGGGAAGCCACCAAGCAATCGTTGTATGAACAGTTCTGGCTGGCCCTGGAGCATCGGTTCGGCCCTTCCACTGAGAAGTATCAGGTGGAGTAGAAAGACCTGCTTATTAACCAAGCCGAAGTGGCGGTTGATGAGGAAGATGGTGATACCGACGCAACGGACAACAATGCCGTTGATGAAGCTGACTCCGCTGCGCCGACGAAACGTCGTCAAAGGGGTGGCCGGGTGGCATTGCCCCCTGAACTCCCACGGGTTGAGGTGGTTCATGAACTGCCTGAATAGGCCCGCCACTGTCAGGACGATGGCACCGCACTCACGGTCATCGGCGAAGCGGTTAGCGAAGAACTTCACGTGGTACCCGCCCGGGTCGAGGTGATCCGTCATGTGCGACGCAAGTATGCGTGCCGAACCTGCGAAGACGGCGTCAAGATCGCCCCAGCGCCCGCCAAGTTACTGCCGAAAAGCAATGCCAGCGCCACGCTGCTGGCCTATGTCGCAAATCTCCAGTATTTTCAGGTTACAAAATTCCACTTATCAACGCGATTATTTTTCGGGGGGATTACCCGCCAAGTACCAGGATGCTTTGCCACTGTATCGGCAGAGCCAGATTTTTGCCCGCCATGGCGCTGAGATCCCCCGCAACACCTTGGCCCGTTGGATGGTACAGGCAGGCGAGCGTGTCGCCCCGCTGGTCGAGAGGCTACGCCGACACCTGCTCAGCGCCCCCTTGATCCACATGAATGAAACAACGCTTCAGGTTAATCAAGAAGCCGATCGTCAGGCGAGTGCCACCTCGTATATGTGGGTGCAGCGCGGTGGGCCGCCGGGCCAACAGGTGGTTCTGTTCGATTATGACGCCAGCCGTGCTGGTCGCGTGCAAGTGGGCCTGCGGGTCGCTTGGTCACCGATGGCTATGAAAGCTATGCCGAGGTGGTGCGCTGCAATGGGATCACCCTTGTGGGCTGTTGGGCGCATGCGCGGCGTAAGTTCGTCGAGGCGCAAAAAGTGCAGCCCAAAGGCAAAACCGGCAAAGCGGACTGGGCGTTGAACCAGATCCGTAAGCTATACGGCGTGGAAAAACAGGCGAGGGCGCTTGAACCCGATGCGCGTCGCGCACTGCGTGAGCAGAAGAGCCTGCCATTAATCAATCAACTCCGCATCTGGCTCGACAAGTCACTGGCCCAGGTACTGACCAAAAGCGCGCTGGTGAAAGCCCTGCACTATCTGAACCACCAGTAGCCACGCCTGACTCGGTTCCTGGATGATGGTCTGATCCCGCTGGATAACAACCCGGCCGAGAACGCCATCCGCACGCTCGTGGTGGGGCGTAAAAACTGGCTGTCCAGCCACACACGGAGCGGCGCTCAAGCCAGTGCGGCGATCTACAGCCTGATCGAAACTGCCAAAGCCAATGGTCTATCGCCCTACGACTACTTACAGCACGTCTTTGAGATGCTGCCCACTCTCAACGACGATGGCCTCGACACGCTACTGCCCTGGCAGTGGAGAGAGACTTACCGGCCTAAGCAATGACTGCCTAGATGTGGTTAGTGGATCGCTTACTGGCATTGGCCATAAAACCACTGATTTACTGAGGGCTCCATTCGCCTATCAATTGGTCAGTGACCCAGCGAATCAGGCTGGGCAGCCGTTTCGTCACTTTCCAGGCGGTGCGTCGGCGCTGATCACTTGCCGATTGAGCCTGTTCAGGCGCATAACCACTGGTTAGATCGTTGCGCTTTATCTCGCGACTAATGGTACTGCTGTGGACGCCAATGACCTTAGCTATCTTTCGCTGGCTAATGCCGGTCTCAAGATAAGCAAAATTCGGTATCGTTGGGTCTGGGTCAGTTGTCGGTATCCCATGCTCTGCTTCACTTTGGTAGGTAAGGCAGAGAGGGTACCGGCGCTGGCCCTCCTGCCTCTACCTTGTGATCCAAAGTGCTGCGCTTATTCTATGAATCCAGGATTCAAATGCTTTATAATCAATGTAGTCGGTTCATACAGGTTTTGCTCCTCCCCCTTGTGAAGGGAAATTTTAGAACTGGTGTTAGGCGTATTCCGTGATTTTTAATCCATTTCTGTGAGCAGTTTTCGCCAGCCCACAACATTGGCGGGGCCTTTTACGCGAATCATGGTGTTGCGAATAAACCGCCCAATCGGTGATCGACCTAAGCCAGCTAATTTAATGATTTTATTGGACTCACTTACCGTCCAAGTCACTCTCTCTACTCGCTGCTGCTGATACTTTTTTAACGCTTTTTGCAGTTCATGTTGCTCTAAACAATCTGCTAAACAGTTAATGTCTTCTAAAGACATACCAACCCCTTGTTGCAAACTAGGCGGACAACCATGCAAGGCATCACCGACTAAAACCACGCAACCAAAAAGCGACTCTGTATGTTTAACCGTTTTTAACTGACCAAGTACGATGGGCTGATCTTCAGTTAGATCATTGATGCAATCTGATACTGGCGAAGCATAATCGGCAAAAATTTCTTTAATAACCTTATAGCTAGCTAATGATGTGAACTTACCATCGTCATCCATAATCTGACCGTAGCAATAGACTTCATCTTCACTGATAGGGTAAATCATGAATGCAGAGTCATTACCCACATAGTAAGTTGGCTGAATGCCTGCGACAGGCTTTTTAGTAGTATATCGCCAGTTAGTGACTTTATGAAGAAGGGGAGCTGAGTCGGGTTGTACCATCTGTCTAACGGAGGAGTTAATGCCATCCGCGGCTACTACCAAATCGTACGACGTCGTTTCTCCCGATTGGAAAGTAACAAGCACTTCGTTGTCGACATGTTTGATGTCTTCAAGCCACGTACTTAACTGAACATCTTCCGCCATGTTCTTTCTTAATACAGACATTAGATCATCGCGCTTCAACGCCACAAATGGCGCTTTATTCAACGGAGCTTGGTGCAAAGAAGCGGAAGACAAAGTCTTACCAGAAGGTAGTGCATATTCCACTTGATCCACTTGATAGGCCAAATTCAGCACGGGTTTACTCAACCCCAGTTTTTCCAATGCCAGCATAGCGTTAGCCGGTAAACAGATCGCCGCACCTTCACTGCCCAACGCCGCGGACTTTTCAATGATATCGACTGTAAAACCTAAGGGCTTCAAGCGTCGATATAATGCACAACCAGCCACCCCAGCACCGACAATTAACACTCGCATTCACATACTCTCTCTGCAGACTTAAGTTACGCGTATTTTATAACTAGTTCACTTCCTGAATTCATAGAATAACCGCAGCTTGTGGGATCACACGGTAGAAGCAGGAGGGCCAGCGCCGGCATCCTCCCTGCTTTACCGGCCAAAGAGCTCAAGCGATCATTTTAGTGGCGGATACACATCCGCATTTAGTGATTTTTCGAGATACATTTGCTCACTCATTCTAACCTCTCAAACCCCGCTAAGAACTGCTTAAGCAGATCATCGAGTTGCGATCGTTGCTCTTCAGTCAAGCCGCTCACCAGCTGTGCCTGGGTTTCCACATGGGCAGTAACGGCTTCATCGATTAACTCGAATCCACGTTGAGAAAGAGAGATGAGAAAACCACGACCATCGTCGGGGTTTTTGACCCGCTCGATCAACCCCGCCTTTTCCAATTG
>Ga0209345_10003241_pt1 | contig 16941 bp, 28 predicted proteins | sample Cruoilmetagenom7_FD_187294 | JGI IMG/M metagenome (GOLD analysis project Ga0209345, IMG submission 187294) | Oil polluted marine microbial communities from Coal Oil Point, Santa Barbara, California, USA - Sample 7 (SPAdes) (version 2) | ecosystem: Environmental > Aquatic > Marine > Oil seeps ...
AGTCGCAATCAAAACCCCAAGACCACCCCTATATGCCTACAGTACCTTTTATTTTTTATATAAACTATATATGTGTGATGTATTATAACTTATCTAATTGAAACTGTAGCGCTTTGTTATATTCACTGAGCATATGATCAACAGCTTTATCTGATGCAGGTTTAAGCCATGGCGACTTAGGGATGACAACGCTTGTTTGTTTCAAGTTCCACACCATGCGTATCTTAACCCTAGGCAGCTTGCCTTGTTTGTTGGGTCTGCCTGATCCTTGTATGCGATATATGCCCTTATTGCGGCTTGTTTCCATGTACACAAAGCGCTTACCAGATTCAACTGCTTGCTTCACACGAAGAAAGTTTTCTTGTTTACGTGATTTAGGTTTGCCCCTTGTGCGCGTTAATTTGATGCTAGAGAGCTTGTTAGGCTTTCTAGGTAGCCTACGCCTAGGTTGTGCGCTAATGCCCTCTCCTGAGCTAAATGAGGTCGCTATAGGCACACCTACGCTACCACGCTTGCTTTCAGTACTGCCTTCTTCCTGTGTTTTCATGTAATCAGCAATAGACCCCACTTCTGATGACATCCTAGATATGATCAATTCACGTCCCACCTTTTCCACACGTACTGATTTAACCGTAAAGTTATTTCTAGTGATCATGTTGCGCTTGATTATCTTTCCTGCTTCCTTGCGTGCATTGAACGCTGTTGCATTGAGTGTTGCACGTGTAGCAAATGGAATGGCACGTTCTTTCACATTACGCAATTCACGCTCTGTTTGTTTCCATTCCGTTGTGTCTATTTTTACTCGCATTTAAACAATCCACCTTTCATCATCCTGATAATCTACACAATAACACCAGTTATGACCACAATTACTTGATGACATGACTGACATTACCCCCATGTCATGCTGTAACCCCTTATAAACTGCCATTTATGACCACAATTATTGGATGACATGACTTTTCTCTACTCCCCCCCTATATAACTTGTATATAATTACTATACTAATTATACTACTTACTACCCTTTGTCTTTTTATTAATTAAGTCAAGAGAAAGAAAGAAGGAAAAGAGGGGTTAAGTCATTGAAAACATTGATGACTTTACTTTGACATGACTTGTCATAGCTTTACTAAGTTATTGAAAACATTATGGTTTTAGTCAAAAATCGTTGTCACCACTCAGGGCTAATTTAAAGAATTTACTTGCCTGATATGTAATTATATGACAACTTACAAATTATATATTATACTATAACATAATGTAACATGTCATGTATAATTACACTATAACAAAATGTAATATGTAATTACATATCAAGCATAGAAAGTTGATGAAATGAGTAAGATTGATAAAGTTATTTATGATTATTTAAAAAATTATAAAGGTTCTGAAATAACACAAAAGCGGGTAATGACTGATTACAATCGTGACAATCCTTTGGATTTAATCACACCATCATACTGCGCCGTGATGTTTAAAACACTATGTGACCGCAATACTTTAAAAAAGCTTGATCGTGGTGTATATCGTCTTCATACAGACCCAATCAACACAACCACACCTGCTGATACAAAACGTCTTCGAATTCTTTCTTTATTGCCAACAGAATCACCGGGTATAACAACTTCAGAAATATTAAGAAATTATTTCAATATGTGGGGTGAAATAAGTGAGGGTTACATCAGATTGACGTTATCTAATTATACCAAATCCGGTGATGTCAAACGTATATTCAGGGGCCATTTTATAAAAAGTCCTATTGGTGCACCACCATCTGCACCATCTACACAACCAGCACCACCATCAGAACCACCAGCACGACCTGTAATCCCTGCAGCACCTAAAATTGCATCAGTGCCAGCAGGTACACCCGCACCTTTGCCAAAGAAACTTATATAAAGTGTATATAGGGTGTTGACAGGAGTTATATAAAGTGTATATTGGTTCTTATCAGACACACACACAAGAGTATTGAACGATGATAAATCTAACCCAAAAAGAAATTGCAACTGTTGTTGTCTTGATTTCAGAACCCCAATTGACGATCCAAGAACAGGCAGACAAACTCGGTGTTGCGCCAAAGACATTAAGATGTAGACACGAACGGATAGCAGACAAGTTTGGTACTGCAACATGGGCTGGCGCTATGTTGTTTGCCCAACGAATGATACAGGAGCAACAGCCATGATCAAACTCAAACTTAACTCCCACCAGTTGCGTGCGTTAGAACGTTTTAATGACGCATGTAAATCCAGATGGACTGTAGCTTCAGACCAATTTGGTAAAACAGTAATTGCAAACACAGGAATAAATGAAATGAACAAGAACAACCCGAAAACATCACCTGAAGGTGCTATTGATTTTGAAACAGTGTTCAGACACACGCAAAACAACCAAGTATTATATCAGGTTCACGACATGGGTAGTGAAACCAGAATGCAAAACATCATCCCATTAAAACTAGTTGTAACTACATCTGACTTCGTTCAATTGCATTTCTGCTTTTTTGATAATCTGAACACTTTATCACCAAAGATGAGTACACTTTGTTTAGGTGATTTTAATATTGGCGCACATCACAATGACCACTATTTGTTTAAATATGAACACCTAGCCATGCGATACATTGAAGAAATAAAATCAAACATACAGGAGTAAATGAAATGCCTAGAGTACACCACGTTAAAGTAGCCCGTAAAGACAACCCCGCAGTAAAGAAAGGTGAACCATATTATTATTGGTCCTTTCGATTTGGTGGCAAGCGATACAGTAAGACGCCACCATTGCAATCACAGTTGACGCAATCACCTTTCAAACAAGGTTGGCGTCAGGTTGAAGAAGCCCTAGAACGTGCAACAACCACAGACATTGATGGTCTTGAAGAAATCATTACAGCGGCGATTGAACAGCTTGGTGAATTACGTGATGATGCTGAAGCAAGTTTTGAAGCCATGGGCGAAGGTCTACAGCAAAGTCAAAATGGTCAGAACCTTGAAGAACGTCAATCACAATGTGACGAATGGATCAGTGAACTTGAAAGTATCGAATGTGAGTTTGATTATGATCAGACTGTTGAAGATGATATTTCACATCTTGGGCCAGAAGATGAAGAATATGATGAAGCCCGTGAATTAGCTGAAGCAGATGCTGACAGGGGTCTTGAAGACTATATTGAAAATGCACTGTCTGAAGCCCAAAATTGCAACCCGGGGGAACCAGAATGACCTTATCAGAAGCCTTAACCGATCTTGGCAATAAGTGGTATGAATTTTGTTTATCAGTATTTGATGAATTTTTCCCAAGACACCGCCGTGAAATGAATGACCTGATTGCAGAAAATAGAGATTATCTTGAAATACTGCAAACGGTTATTTTAGATCACAACGAACTTATGCACAATGGACACCCTGTGACCGTTCGCATGTCCACAATTGCAGAAGCCAGAAAGCTTATAATCAAAGCAGCATTCAAAGGCAGGTTCTAATGTTAAGTATGTCACCAGTTTTGCTGATGAATTAAACAAATTATCTGAACAATATATAGAAGGGAAACTACCATGACTAACACTTGCGTCAATCAATACGGCAAATTCTGTCACTTGAAACATCAAATGTATAAATCAGCAGGATTTCCACCATCATCTAAACCTTATTGCCCTTTTGCAGTTAACAATCTTGAATTTGATAATTCATGTAAATCATTCAAACGTATAGACACGATATTGTTAAAATCTCTTGAAGAATGTTTGTCTATAATTCGATTACAAAACGGCAATCTTCACGATGACATCAACCAAGTTCAGGCAAGAGCGGAAGCAGCAATTGCACATACGAAAGTGAAAACAATGACTGATATACGCGACAACATACTAAACACAGTGACTGACCTTGCTTCTAGCTTTATGTACTATGACAGAAAAGAAGATGAATATTTGCCCCAAGGTGTAATTGAACAGGCAATCAAAGATGGGATCATCACAGATGACGAAATAATAGAAGCGTTTCGTAAAGCGTGTTTTGAAAGGTGAAGTTATATAAAGTGTATATTGGTTGTTGACAGCAGTTATATATAGTGTATATTGGTTGTTATCAGAGACAAGCATAAGGAATATACATTATGACAACTTACAACGAACAATATCTTAAAGGCATGGACAAAGCAGCTGAAGCATTCAAAGAACATGTGCAGGTCGGTAAGCCTTTCTATGCAACTGTAGACATGATGAAGCACCTAGGCATTGATGAAGATACAGCTTACGGTGACGGGTTCTTTACGGAATATTATCGTGCAGTGCGCAATGTTACTATTAACACAGTAAGCCTTACAGACTGTACTATCACTAAGTTGTCTTAACAGCAGCCGGGGTGAAATAGCCCCGGCGCAACAGGAGCAAACACAAGGAATGTGCATTATGACTAAATTATACAAAAAAGATTATGCAAATATTGACAGCATCACACGCGGTAAGATGATCAATGATTATACTTGTGGCAACGGTGGACGTACTATTGCAAACGACTATGAAGCCACTGAACATCTTGTAGATATGATTATTGAATCATGGAATAAAGCAGACCGTACATATTACACTTTAAAAAATGCAACATGTGTCTTGTATGAACATCAATCAGCATTCCACAAAGCAAAATTGGCTGGTGATCATGACGCCATGATAACAATCAAGGCGGTATGGGATCAAGACTTGGCGCATAAAATTTGGGTAAACAGCCGCGCCACTATTTAAACAACCACAGCCGGGGTGAAGTAGCCCCGGCGCAACAGGAGCAAACACAATGACTGATAAAACAAAACCAACATCACTGATGGAACATCTTGCAGACACAGTAAGTATATCACCGGACTTTTTAGAAAAGCCAATTTTCCCACTTGAAATAACTGTCAGAAATGACGGGAAAGCAGGTAAAGTGACGTTGCTTGCAGATGGGTCATTTGAAGGTGACACAACAGTGTTTGAAGAATACCTAGCACAAGCAACACCAATTCACATGACCAATGAAAATGCAATATTGATGTGGTCCCTTGTGCGTACAGTCAAACAACAGGAGCAAGCAAACAATGACTAAAATTCAATACGACTTTGACACCTTCAGTGATAAACCGCTTACATGGATGAAGAACGATGAATCCCCACTTGAAACAATTCAAATTGCCAATGACATTCTTGAAGAAAATCGTCTTGATGGTTACACCCTGACATTGCGTCAATTGTATTATCAGATTTTATCAAGTGGTTTCTTTGTTGAAAATACACAACGCACATATAAAAACTTAGGAAACCTAATTACCAAAGCGCGTAACAATGGCCTTGTATCATGGCAGGGCATTGAAGATCGTGGACGTGGTGTTTCAGGTATTTACAATCATGAAGAAGACGATCATCAAGTTGTGAACGGTCTTGAAGGTCTTCTGACAATCGACAAATGGGCCAGACAAGATAACTATGTTGAAGTGTGGGTTGAAAAAGACGCACTGATCAATGTCATAAGCCGGGGCTGTGCGCGGTTTGGTGTACCCCGTGTGGCAACCAAAGGCTATTTGTCCGCATCTGAAGCATGGCGTGCTGGTCAACGTTTCCAGCAAGCACGTGAAGAAGGTAAAGAATGCCACATGATCCACCTTGGTGATCACGATCCAGAAGGCATTGATATGACCCGTGACAACTTAGCACGTCTTGAGAAATACAGCCGTGGTTGTGTCAACGTGGATCGTATCGCATTGAACATGGATCAGATCAGGGAATACAACCCACCTGAAAATTATGCAAAAGCTTCATCATCACGCTATGAAAAATATGTTGATGAATTTGGTGATGAATGTTGGGAACTAGACGCGCTTAAACCCGCTGTCATTGTGAAACTGATTCAAAACGCTGTTGAACCACTCGTTGACATGGATATCTGGAATGAAACCGTCAAAGAACAGCAAACAAAGCGCCGTCATTTAAGTCAATTATATTGGCAATGGGATGGTGTCAAAGAATACCTTGATGATAACATGGACCCTGACGATGACCATAGTCAGTACGATGATGACTATGATGATGAATATGATGATGACTGACATTTTACAACATCTTAAATGCGGTGGAAGTGTCTGCAATGGTGATGACATTTACAGGTGGAATACTGACCATAAAACGATATTTAAAAAACATGGCTGTTGGGTTGAATTAACAAAGAGAGACAACGCTTACTATAAATTTATGGATGCATTAATTGAAGGTAAACTAACACCCTACACCCCCGAAACAACACAACAGGAATAAAAAACAATGCAGTTTGACAAATCGGCTTCTTTCCCGGGCTTGGAAAATTTGGGATTTGGTGAATGGTTATTCATCATCATTGCGATAGTAGTTTTCACAGCGCTTATGAGCAACAGGAGTAAATGATGATGAAGTATTTGAACACAATTGGCATAATCGGAATTGTAATAGCGCTTAGTTACATAGCTGTTGAACTTCACGATAATCACGCTGCAACACGTTATCTTGCACAGGCTACATTTGAACAAGCACGTGCAGTTAACCAAAAATGCAACGGTTATGAAATGGATTTTGAATAATGATTGATATGATTAAAACAATTTGTTCTGAACAGGAACATCTTGAAACATCAATTCGTCGTGGGTTTAAATTTAGAATACGCGGCAACAGTCGTGCGGTTGCAATTGGTTGTTATAGCAATGGCGTGTTTATAACAGCAGCAGTCATCACAATTGCAGATTTGGAAAAGATGACAGAAACACAATTGCATGATCGTATGATAGATTTTTTTGCACATTTTAAAGACTGTTATCACAAATGGTTGAACGCATGACCTATCATCAACGCATGGCCCATAATTACCGCGAGTTAGCAAGCATTAGCCGTGATCATGGCTATGATGCTGATGCAGATGCATATGATAAGATTGCAGAACAATATGAAAGTGAAATGACATGCCAGAAGAATACATTACAGCTAGAATTGCTGAAGCCCGTCGAATCCTAAACAGCAGTGATTCACATCAATCTTTGAAATCACTAGCATACCGTTTTTTGAAAGGTCTGAAACAATGAACAAGTTTGAAAAGTATTATCCAATAACGTGCAAATGGGAGGACGGGACAATTTTTGTCACCATTCATGAAGACAGTGTTGAGATAGACCCATCTTTAACGTATGAAACCGCGCTTATCGAGATTGGCAAAATTTTGGCGTCACAACTTGGACCCTTGTGTGATCAAGCCAAGATAGGTGAAACACAATGACTGAACTTGAAGCAGAACTTTTGAAACGCTTGAAAATGGCACATAAATATATGGGCTTCTTTAAACCAAATGACACCATGGCGTGGGACAACCTGCGAAAGAAGATGATGCGTACTATTGAAAAAGCAGAAGGCACAGATGATGAAAAAAATTAGATTTCGTATTCATGACCAAGATGGTGAAACTGAAGTGTTTGATACATTTTATGAAGCGCTTGAACATAACACCATGGGTTTCATCACTGAATTTTGGCCCGGTGGTCACAAGGTATGGAACCTTGATGAATTAAGGTTTGAATGCACGCTGTCACCAGATGATGTCAATGCACTTGGTGAAGATTGGCGTAAACGGATTGATGATGTCATTGATAATGTGATTGCATCATCTACAGGTGTGACTGCAGTTAGTCGAATTGCTGGTATCATGTCAGAAGTCCCTATGTCTGCACAGGACATCACAGACGTGATCAACGCCATGTATGGACCTAAGACTATTGGATTGTCATACACGCGCTTGTGCATCGCTAATATGGTTAAGACAGGCCAAATGAAACGCCACAGTCATGGGAAGTATGTCAAGTGAGTGCCATAAGCAAAGGCGAATCAATAATGACCCAATTGGGGAAAAACCTAATTGTTGAATCTACCTATTGGAGCAGACGCATACAAAAACGCATTGAAAATGGTGAAATTCCCAAACGTAAGTGTGTGGGATGTGGTACCGACCTTTGGACAACTGACAAAAGTAAACGGGTGTGTTGTGGTAAACAAGAATGTCGTACTGCTTCAACCCGTGACTGGATGAAAGCAACAGGATACAAACAACAGACCTACAAACGAACTGAAACAATGGGCGATTGTCAGCATTGTGGTGAACTATTCATGATCAATCATGGTCGTCAAAGATATTGCAAAAGGCCAAACTGTGTACACGATAGAAAAATAGCTTATCAAAGACAGTGGTGGTCTAATTTAAGGAAATCAGAACAATGATAAAATTTAACGCAAAGAAGCTACGAATAGCGGCTGTAATTCAACCACACAAGCACGATCAGTATCCCCAAATATGCAACGTATGGTTTGAAAACAACAAAGCTATTGCAACAAATTCGTTGTTGATGACCGTGGTCAAAGATGACAACGCTGTGATGGATACAACAGGTCTTTATCACTTCACTGAACGTCATATTGAACTGATGAAAACTGCAAAAGAAGTGATTATTGATTGTGGCATGTTATACTTTACAGATAACCAAGGTGGTTACATGCATGTTGAACCAATTCTTCATGCGGCTGCAGTGTTTCCTGATTGGGCTTCCCTTTGTCCTAAGAAGGTGAAAAGCAAGCATTTCTGTCCCGGTATATTAAGTGATACAGTGCTTGCACTGATGCTTCTAACAGCAAACACACTTGGTCACGATGGACATCAGGCAATCAAGATTGTAGGTGATGGTGTGGATGATCACCACGTGGTGACTTATGGTAATCATGACTATGTTTTCAGTATCATAAGACCAATGATCAGTGACAATGTAGTCGTACCTGTTTACAATGAAATTAAATCTGCTATAATGTGATCCTGTCGTATATTTAGGTTTGCCCCTGAAAACTAACCCGGTGTTAATTAAAACACCGGGTTTTCTATTGCATCGTCATTGAATAGTTTTGTGCTTTCATGTAATCACTTGTGACATCCACAATGGGAAGTCCTTTTAGCGCGTACAACATTGGTCTGCCTTGTTCAGCAATCACTTCACGACTTGTGCGACCTATTTTGACATAGTTCAGTGATTCCATTAATTCAGTTCGTTTATTCCGTGGAACCATGCGGGCCTTTTGTTTTTTCATCAATAAATTTTCAAGTTCTATTGAAGATATCCAACCATTTCTGAAGCCTTGTACACCTTCTTCAACAGCGTTCATGATCTCTTGTTCAACTGGCCCTAATGACGCTGCAATTGCTTCTTCAGTACTTGATGTGTTTGGTGCACGATGACACAGTTTTGCAGGATTAAGTTCATCGGGAATGTCATAATTTCTTAGATAGTCACACACATGGGAATATCCGCCAGCGTTTAACCATTTGTACAATTCAGGAAAATATCTACCACCCATCCCATCACGTCGAATGTCTTCAGCAGACTGTTGTGCAGTGAAAAATGGTGCATACCTTCTATCGTTCTTGGTCTTGGTCACTGCATTCTTATGTTGACTGAACATCATGAAGTTTGCGCGGTTATCGCCCAAGTATTGATCAACGCCTTTTTTCTGAATTTCAAGTTTTGGATTTGTGACCATCACCTTTAGTGTTTCAGTCATTTCACGACGATCATTGATATAGATTTCCTCCACACCGATAAACAATTTATTTTCAATCCAGCCATTGAACTTATTCGCAATATCATTGGCGTTTGGTACAAAACTGAAACGTTCACCAACAGAATAGGCCACTACTCTAAGCAATAATGATTTGCCGTTACCTTCAGTCCCTTGAATAATTGGGCACCATTGAAATTTGATACCGATATGTTGAACACAAGCCGCCATATAAGCCATTATAATTGCCCTGTCAGCATCGTTTGGTAGTATGCGCTTGCAATGGTCTAGGAAAGGCGTCACATCGCCTTCAACGCTCGTTATGTCAGCAGGTTGGTATGTGTTAACCAATGATTCACCTTCTTCATACAAGATTGACCCTGCAGCTTGTTCTGGTCTGAATGCGGGCCTGTGCACTTTTGGGAAAGTTACACCACGTGATTCAGTGAAAACTTCAAATGCATTTTTGGATGTTTTTAAATTTTGATCATCCATGGAAAACTCATAACCGCCGTAGATAGCTTTGAATTGCTCTGGTTTTAGTATTGCACCATGGGGAGTTAGAATTCTGTGGATTGCTTGGATATAAACACAGCCTTTGAAATATTCAATTTGTTGGTCGATAGTTAGAAATTGCCAACCCTGACGCATGATACCAACTGGCAATGTTGATAACTGTTCTGCAGGTAAATCTGCACCGGGTGAAACAGGTTCGGTTCTTGGGTCTTTATAGACATTTTGACACATTCCTGAAGCTTTGATGATTGTTCTATTTACATAGTCAGGACGTGTCAGGTATTTTGAAGTGTGGACTAACGCGGATAATCTGAATAGGCGGTCCATACGTTCACAATCACAACCCGTCCAAAATGCAAGATGCGACAACAGCGCAGCATCAGCACTTGACCTATCATAACCGCCTTTATTGTCAGGATAGGAAGCAATGAGCGCGTCTTGATTCGCATTCCATAAATCTGAAATAGTGCAAACGCTTCCCAATACAGAATTGATAGATGGACGTGATGAAAGCATTTTTTCAATAAGCGTATTGTCATCTTCTGGACCTTTCCAATCAATACGGGGTTCAACTGTCCAATTGGACATGTCAACAGACATAGAGGGCTGCATGTAGACAGAACAGAACGCAAGTAAAGCCGCATTGTGATCTATATCAACTGTTCCTGTTGCCCCTGTTCCTGTAACCGCAATAAACCGCAATCTATCATAAACTTCTAAACCTAACGCACTATTTTTATGACTGAAACCATCGGGCATTTTACCCTGTGCGAATATGTGTAAACCAGTACCAGACTGTGACAGTTCAATGTACGCACCCGGGAACATGTTCAACACTTGCAATGCTGTTTCAGACCATTGACCATCAACAGCAGCGTCATCAATATCTACACAGAAATACGGGTCATTTTCAGTTAGAACAAATCCAACAGCACCACGTGATGTAGCAGTACTGTAGTCAACCCAATTTGCAGGATTTTGTGCATTTATCCCATTAAACACTTCAACATCTTTGTTGGCAATTGATCCTGTATGAAACACATGATTGACACCGTTGAAGGGGATTTTACGTGCTTTCTTTTCATCGGGAATTTGTAACGGTTCCCAATTGATCCATTGATTAACTGTGAACATTAGTCACCACCTAGTGCTGTTTCCATTGCGTCATGTTGTTCAATGATTTCAGAACAATCATCAAACCGTTCTTGCATTCCATGGTGGTCTGCACGTTCTTTTGCTGCACGCGCTTCTGAACATATGGCATTGCGTAACACAGTGATCGTTGGGAAATAATGACGAATGATGTGCACTGTCATCTTGCTGGACTTACTCAAAGATTTCATGCTGATATGGTAAAGACCACGGTCAATTGCATGATCTAGTGCAGCGTCCAAAATCATTCGCTTTCGTTGATCTGGTGTTAGCCGAATTCGTGTAGACATCTTGTGTAATCCTCAATTGATTGAGCAAAGCAGCCAATTCCACCAGCTTCTTTGACAACGTTTATAAATTTTAATTGTGCTTGTTCTGTCTCGTTACCTGACCATTTCCAACCAGCCTGTTTAACTTCAACAGTTGTGAACACACCGAGTTTTCTACCAACATGGTGAGGCTGTATAACCATTGATGTCATGCCAACCAAGTCAGACGATTTGAAATATTTGTTGACACGCTGGCTATCGTTGCCAAGACCCCAACGCATATAGTCACCACGGTCATTTTTTCCTGCACCGTTGTTGTTACGCCACAACCTATTGCCAATGATTGGTGCATGGCCCCTTATTTTATTTTGAACAGTCGCTTCAGATTCACCTGTGATTATTCCAGCATCAGGAACCGACATGTTCACAAGTTCGTTCATGGCTTGCAGTGATATTGACCAACGTTGTGCCCATTCATATAGTGTCATCATGATGGACCGTCACAGATAGACATCCAATGTGTCGCACCCTTGATCATGGCAGTAGTTACTGGATAGCCAATGTCTACAAAGATTGACCCATACTGAAAATAACAATCTACAACGCGTTTACCACCAACCCATACATCAAAACGTGCTGGAAAAACTGTTTCTTTAGTGATGAATTGCCAGCCTTTATTATCTTCATTAAGCTGAAAAACTTCTGTCACTAGATTACTAATTGTTTCTTCTTTGCGACCTATTTCTTCTTTCAAAAACTGATTTTCTTGGTGCAATTCATTTTCTTCAGGTGTGCGTTCTTTAGGTGTATATTCAAACATCGTTAAATACGCCTTTACTTATAGCGATTACTTCGCGTTGACCTTTGACAATAGATGATGTTCGCTTGCATCTACTTAATGAAACAACGTATCTTTTATTATTTTCTATTATCACATAGGCAATGACACCAAAGGTCATTTCAGCAGCTATTACATCATCAACATGTTCTTCATGTGATAAACGTCTTTTAGATTGTATCAAAATTGTGTCTTCAGACATCGTTCAAAATCCTTTCAGTCAATGCTTCAGTTTCCTTGCACCCAAGCGTTTGTGCACCGATAACATCTATTTTAAATTTAAAGAAAAATTGCTTGTAAGCTTCAGCTTGTGGAACACCTGACATCATCACAATTGCACCCCAATTATTGATGACTTCTGTGATTGTTTCTCTTGCTGTTATTAGTTTGTTTCTGTTTTTCAAAGCACTGTTCAGGACCACATCAGGTGCACCTGCAAACGTCATGCGTTTTTTCAAGTCTTCAGGTGATTCAACAATAGTTTCACCACGTAATTTTTGCAGGGCTTCAAGTGACATTTCAAACAAATCACCGTCAACCTGTTCTGGTGTTGATCGTTCTGCAGGTATTGGTTTTTCCCCACAGAAGGGACAGGCAGACAATACACGTTCATAAGGCTGCATGCACGATGTACAGGCAGTCAATGGTATGGTGTCTTCGTCACGCTTTGCACGTGACCCACGTTCCCTTGCATCTAGCGACCATGTACGCGGTACGTCTGGTGGCCCATGGTGACGAACGACATTGCCCACATGATCAATTATGATAGCAATTTCTTTACCATCTTTGATCCTTAGTGCACGCCCGAACTGTTGCACGTACAAACCATAGGACGCTGTAGGTCGTGCCATGCTAACAACTTCAATTGCTGGCAAATCGAAACCTTCACCAAACAAATCAACGTTGACCAACTGCATCAATTCGCGCCGTTCGAAACGGTCAACAATAGCTGTTCTTAAATGGTCAGGGGTTTTTGCACTAACGACTTCAGCAGGAACACCCATGTCACGAAACTTTGCAGCAATCTTGGTTGCTGTTTCAACATCAACGGCAAAGGTCACACCCTGCATTCCTGATGCAATCTTGATGTACTGTTCAACAACATCACCCACAATGTGTGACTTGTGCGCTGCTGAACGTAGTTGGTTTGCATTGAAATCACCTGTTGCGCCGGACACGTCCACAGTTGAAAGATCAATGTCACTTTCAGGGCAATAGATGCGATAGTCTGTCAACATTCCCATGTTGATCAATTCCCGCATTGACGGGCCTTCAATCATTGAATGGAACAAACCATCAGAATGTGCACCAAGACCTTTACCATCAGCACGTAACGGTGTGGCTGTAACACCAAGCCCTAAAGCATTTGGAAACAGTTCAGCAGCTTTGCCCCATTTATTGCCCCTGATGATGTGATGTGCCTCATCCTGAACGGTCAGTTGTACTTGTGAAGGCCAAGACCCAAGATCACGGCGCAACAATGTGTCAACACCTGCAACAGCAGTTGGTGCATTCGGATGAAAGAATGAACGCCCTAACAATACACTATGTCTGGATGCAATGAATTTAACAATCTTAGGCGGGGCTATAATGTTGTGATAAACTTCAAAGCGTGCCAATGACACACTGATTTGTGCAACCAGTTCTTGCCTGTGTGCAATGGCGACAGTGGGTCTATTCATTTCTTTGATGATGTCAGAAAACATCACAGTCTTGCCACCGCCTGTAGCCAGTACACCAAGCACATTTCTATGACCGCCATTCCATGCTTCATATATCCCATGCTTCATGTCAGACTGGTACTGTCTAGGTGTTGGAATACTCATCTAAATAAACCCTCAACCATTCCAGACATCATTCATATTCATTTCCAAAATTCCTTATTGACACGAATGACAATAGTTGCTAATAACGATGCAGTCAATAACAAATTTACAGAAAGAATTACTATGATTAACTACTCAATTCACGGGCTATCTGAAGAACAACTGAAAGCCTGTCAGAATGTTTTATTAAGTCCTGCAGTCGAAACAGAAACAACTGCAAATGACGTCAACAGTGCGTTTCTTGGCGAAACTGTAACCACTGTTCCAATGCCAGAACCTACACCTGATGTAGCACCTGCTCCACAGGCAACTATACCAGTAATTGTTGAAACCAAAATAGAACCAACGTTTGATGTTTTACTTGATAAAACAGGTTGCCCTTGGGATGAACGAATTCATGCTAAAAGCAAAACACAAAAGTCTGACGGTTCTTGGAAATCGACAACAACCAAACATCTGACAGAACAAGGACTTGATAAAGGCAGTGCAAAAGCTCTTGAAGCTGAATTGCGTCTAAGCATGACTGGTGTATCTGAACCTGCTAACCCTTTAGACATTCCTGAAGCTTTTGATCAGCGTCCAGATGCACCAGCACCAGCTGCACCAGCACCAGCACCAGCACCAGTAGCAGCACCAGCACCAGCACCAGCAGCAGTAGCAGCACCAGCAGCAGTAGCAGCACCTGCACCTGTCAATGTTGGTGATGTCACACATGCTGAAATGATGACACAATTTGCAACAACATTAGGTTTGGGAACAGCAGGTATTACACACAAAGAAATTCCTGCAATCTGTTCAGCTTTTGCTATTCAATCATTTCAAGATTGTGCTGATGATAATGACCCTGCACAACTCGCAATCACAGCAGGCATCTATAATGTGCTTACTGGTGCAACACCGTTATCATGAGTGTTGAAACCCTAAGAGCAAGTGCTTCATCACGTTGGATGTTTTGCAGTGGGTCAGTTGGTCTTGAAGCCAATTTTCCAAACATTGACAACACATCTAGCCTTGAAGGTACAGCAGCGCATGAAATGGCAGAAAGAACCTTGAAAGGTGAAGTCAGTCACCCTGCTGAACTTGTGAACACACTTGCTGTAAACAATGTCATCATGACATCTGAAATGGTTGAACCTGTGTTGACATATGTCAATTTCATCAACAGCCACAATTCAGGATATTGGGTTGAAAAATTCCTTGAATTGCCGGGAACTCCTGTCAAGGGAACAAACGACAGTTCAATTTTCAACTTTGATGAACTTAATGGTATCTTGCGTGGCAATGATTTTAAGTATGGTTTTGGTCCTGTTGAAATTTTTGAAAACTGGCAAATGTTAATCTACATGATTTGTCTTGTTCTAGAACTTCAACACCAAGGCCACACTGTAAAACAAATCATTATGTCAATCATTCAACCACGCGGTCATCATCATGATGGACCCATCAGGTCATGGACAGTTTCAGTTGAACAATTACGTGATTATCAACGTCAGTTGATGAAACGTGTAAACTTGATTGTTTCAGGTGATCAAACCTGTGTATCAGGTCCACATTGTAGATATTGCAAAGCGCTTGCATACTGTGACGTTGCGAAAGCAGCAAGTATGAATGCTGTTGATGTGATTGGTGACAATCTACCTGATACAGAAACACCACAAGAAATTGCTAATTTGCTACGTGTTTTGAAACGTGCTGAAGATATGGTGAAGCATACAAAATCGGCAATCACAATGCGTGCTGAATCAATGATTTCAAAAGGTCAACAAATACCCGGGTTTGCTGTCGTACCCGGTACAGGTCATCGCAAATTCAGTGATGAAAAAGCAGCAATCGCAACGGCTAAATGTTTTGGTATTGATTTAACAGAACCAAAAATTGTTACACCAGCAGAAGCAGAAAGACGTGGTTTGAAAAGAGAAATCATTGACACCATGGCTTTTTCACCATCCACCGCACCGCGTTTAATTGAACACGATGCATCACATGAAATAAATGAGGCTTTTAAAAATGAGTAAATTAGAAATTTTGTTACCCCGTGGACGACTTGTTTCAGGTCATCCTATGGTCTTGGTCCAGTCTGAAAATTTCCAGACTAAACAGAAAGAATACAAAGAAGATGGTTCACCAAAGTTAGAGTGCTATTTTGAATACGCGGTTCCAAAAAGTGACCCGGGCTTAATTGATGCGTTCACGCAAATGCAATCGTTCACTGGTCGTGGTATGCATCCAGACCCACAATACCCCGGAAGTTTCATTCCAATTGAAGCTGGTTTTGCATGGAAAATGTCAGATGGTGACGAACAAAAGATTAATCCAGAAACTAATCAATATTACCCGCTTAAAGAATATCGCGCTGGACATTGGATTTTCTGCATTAAATCTTTTGGATGGCTTTCCAAATGCTGGTATGAAGCGACACCGGGAAATCATGAAGAAATCTTAGATAAATCTATGATCAAAACTGGTGACTACTTTAATGTAAAAGTTAAAATTGAACCAAATAATGCTGGTGGTTCGCAGGCAGGTATTTACATGAACCCTGTGTTTGTGCGTTTCAATGAAGCGGGTGCAGAAATTTCAAGAGGTATATCAGCCAGTGATGTCAACAGTCAATTTGCTGGACAACCTGCACAACCGATAGCACCAGTACCTGCACCAGCAGCACCAGCACCAGCACCAGCACCAGCACCAGCACCAGTACCTGCACCCGCTGCACCAGCACCAGTACCTGCACCCGCTGCACCAGCACCAG
>Ga0209345_10003242_pt1 | contig 16939 bp, 17 predicted proteins | sample Cruoilmetagenom7_FD_187294 | JGI IMG/M metagenome (GOLD analysis project Ga0209345, IMG submission 187294) | Oil polluted marine microbial communities from Coal Oil Point, Santa Barbara, California, USA - Sample 7 (SPAdes) (version 2) | ecosystem: Environmental > Aquatic > Marine > Oil seeps ...
CACCTCCTTAAAAGGGAGATGCTCTACCGGCTGAGCTAACGGGTCATATTTGTTAAATGGAGTGGAATTATAGTGAATTTTATTTTTTTTGTCAAGAGTTTTTTGACAAAATTTTGAAAATTGTATTTAAGGCTGTTTTTGCTGCTTGAATTTGTATCTCATTTCTGTTGCCATTAAAATTATATATTTTTATATCTTTACTGTTATCAGTTCCCATTATACCTATTACAACAGTACCAACCGGTTTGTTTTTTGTACCACCTGATGGACCAGCTACTCCACTAATAGCAATGGCATAATTTGCATTAAATTTTTTTAATGCACCTATACACATTTGCTCTACAACTTCACAACTTACAACCCCATATTCAATCATTGTCTCTTTTTTAACATCGAGTTCTTGCTCTTTTATCTCATTGCAATATGTAACAATTGAGCCTTTAAATATTGAAGATGAACCAGAGTTTTGTGTTATATATGAAGCAACGAGTCCACCTGTACAACTTTCAGCACAGGTAATAGTTTGATTTTTTTCAATTAGGAGGTTTTGTAAATCTAACATTTTAGCTTGGTTAAATATATTGTTAAACATTTAAACACCTTTTAAATCTTATTTGGGTACACTTTAGCCTATTTTAAATTACAGGATTATTAAAAATTATGTCACAAGATACACAATCAATAGATTATAAAAATACCTTACAATTACCAACTACAAGTTTTCCAATGAGAGGAAGCTTACCACATAACGAACCAAAACAATACAAGCTTTGGGACGATGAAAAAGTTTATGAAAAAATGAAACAAAATAGAGTAGGATGTGAATCGTTTACTCTACACGATGGACCTCCTTATGCAAATGGTAATACACATATAGGACATGCACTCAATAAAGTACTAAAAGATATCATTGTTAAATACCATTATTTTGATGGAAAATCAACTAGATACACTCCAGGTTGGGATTGTCATGGTTTACCAATTGAGCAAAAAGTTGAAGAGAAGATTGGTGGAAAAAAGAAAAAAGAGTTACCAAAATCAAAATTAAGAGAACTTTGTCGAAACCATGCTTCTAAATTTATCGATATTCAAAGAGATGAGTTTAAAGCTTTAGGTGTAATTGGTGATTGGGAAAATCCATATTTAACAATGGATTTTAAATTTGAAGCAAATATCTATAGAGAACTTATAGCTATTGCTAAACAAGGATTATTAATCCAAAGAAGCAAACCTGTTTATTGGTCATGGGCAGCACAAACAGCTTTAGCTGAAGCAGAAGTTGAATATGAGGATAAAGTGAGTCCATCTATTTATGTAGCATTTAAGTTACAAGATAAAGATGAAAGTGTAATTATCTGGACAACAACACCTTGGACACTTCCTGCAAATACTGGAATTGCTCTTAATGGTGAAGAGACTTATGTGAAAACAACTGATGGTTTTATAGTTGCAAAAAAACTTTATAATTTTTGTATTGAAAATGAGATTGTAAAAGGTGAAGTTATTGAAGATATTGATCCAAAAACTTTAGAAAATAGTTTTGCAATCAACCCATTAAATGGAAGAATATCTACAATTGTTTTAGGTGATCATGTATTAATGGATAGTGGTACTGGTGCAGTACATACAGCACCAGGTCACGGTGAAGATGATTATAAAGTTGGTTTAAAATATGGACTTGAAGTTATTATGCCAGTTGGTGCAAATGGTACTTATGATAATACAATAGTACGAGAGAATTTATTACCAAATCCAGAAGAGTTTTTAAATGTAAATGTATTTCAAGCAAATGAGAAAATCTTAGAACTTTTAGGTGATGCATTGATACAAAGAGTTGATATAACTCACTCTTATCCTCATTGTTGGAGAACACATAAGCCAGTTATTTTTAGAGCTACCAAACAATGGTTTATAGCTATGGATGAGCCTTATGGAAAAAAAGGGAAGACTTTAAGAGAAAATGCTTTAGATGCAATAGAAGATGTTGAATTTTTTCCAGCGCATGGTAAAAATAGATTAAAAACTATGGTAGAGGGGCGACCTGATTGGTGTATCTCAAGACAAAGAGATTGGGGAGTTCCTATTGCATTTTTTAGAAACAAACTTACTGATGAGATAGTTTATGATGAAAGAGTTTTAAACTATGTTGCGATGATTTTTGAAACTCACGGGTGTGATGCTTGGTATGATATGGAGATTAAAGATTTATTATTCCCAGGAAGTGGACTCAATCCTGATGACTTAGAAAAAACTATGGATATTCTTGATGTTTGGTTTGATAGTGGTTCTACACAAAATGCAGTTTTACGAAGTGGAAACTATGATGCAGGAACATATCCAGCAGATATGTATCTTGAAGGGAGTGACCAACATAGAGGTTGGTTCCAATCTTCACTTTTAACTTCTTTAGCTTCAAGTGAAATTGCACCTTATAAATCTGTCCTTACCCATGGTTTTACTGTGGATGCTAAGGGTGAAAAGATGTCAAAATCTAAAGGGAATGTTGTAGCTCCTGATAAGGTTTTAAAAGAGTATGGTTCTGAAATTTTAAGAATGTGGGTTGCAATGTCTGATTATCAATCTGATTTAAAAATCTCTGATGGTATTTTAAAGCAGATGGCAGAGCAATATAGAAAAATAAGAAATACTGGAAAAATTCTACTTGGTAATATCAATGATTTAGAAGAGATAGCATCTCTTGATACTATGAGTGAAGTTGATTTATGGATTTTAGATAAAGCACAAAAAGTATTTACAGAAGTTGATGAGAGCTTTAGAGAGTATGATTACAGCCGTGGTTTAAATAGATTGAATCACTTTTTAGTAGCAGAGTTATCAAATGTATATATTGATGTATGTAAAGATAAAATGTATTGTGATGGAAAAGATTCAACAACAAGAGTTGCAAGTGTAAGTGCTATGGCAATGATTGCAAAAGCTTTCATAACTACTTTAGCACCGGTTTTAACATACACAATGGATGAGTTGATTCAACACGCACCAAAAGTTATCACTGATGGTGTGACATCTATTTTTGATATGAAAAAATATTATTTACCTGAAGTTAAAATAAATCTTAATGAAATACATTTATTAGAAGCAAAAAGTAAATTCGCAGAAATAAAAGATAAACTTAACAAAGAGAAAGTTATAAAATCAACTTTAGAGTTAGTTATATATACAAATAGTGAAGATATATTAGCAATGGATAGTACTTTAGCTGAAGACTGGTTTGTTGTGAGTAAAATAATTTCAGATAAACAAGAAGATAATTTAGGTTATTTTGAAGTTGATGGAAAAACTTTTGAAGTATATAAAGCAAGTGAACATAAATGTCCTAGATGTTGGAAGTTTAGAGCATCAACTGAAGAGGCTTTATGTGGAAGATGTGACGGGGTTGTAAACTCTTAAATGGAGCAACCAGTTACAATAGAATTTGTATTTCAAACAATAGGTGTAATACTAGCTATTACGGCTATAGGGATAATATTAGTAAAATATAAAAGTAAAATATAAAAGGATTTTTGATGAGTATGCCATTTACAGATGAAGATTTACAACAACCTGTAAGTAATATCATTCAAAACAAGATTGCACCAATGTTGGCTAAAGATGGTGGAGCAATTGCATTACTTAAAATAAATAATGGTAAAATATATGTACAGTTACAGGGTGCATGTGTAGGGTGTGCTGCAAGTGGGAGTACACTAAAGTTTATAGTTGAAAAAGAGTTAAAAGAAGCTATACACCCTGATTTAGAAATAGTAAATGTACCTCAAGGTATGGAAGAAGAGATAAAATGATTAATGTAGAAAAATTATTAAAACAAGCTCATTCATATTTTAGTGCAAAAGAGTATGACAAAGCATTATTTTTATATTCACAAGTGTCATCAACACAGCCAAAAAATATAGAGTATCAGATTTATTGTCTTTTGTGTGATGTGGGATTTGAAAATGATAAAAAAGCACAAAACTTATTTGACTATTTTATAGTAACAAAAGATGATAAGTTTAAAGAAGCAGTCACTTATGTACAAGATGTTATTACAGCATATGATGGTGATAATGAAAAGATGATGGGTCTATTAAAAGATATGTCTCATGTAAATGTAGAAGCATTAGATGCAATAGAATATAAAGATTTTCAAGAGTTAGTATTAAGTCGTGGTTCATTTAGAGAAGCCTATCAAGATATTATGTTTAGTACAAAAGTTGCGATTACTTCAAAAGATGATTTGATTGATTTTATAGATAAACTTATTGAAAATAATTTTAGTAATACAGCTTATACATATTTAGATGGTTTTAATGAATTTTTCTCTTATGATGAGGAGCTTACAGCACTATATAAAAAACTAGAGAGAAAAAATATTGAAAATAACCAATAGGGATAGAGTATTTACAGACAATTCAAATGAGGCTACAAGTGAAGTTACTTTTGTAACTTCAAAACAAAATAAAAACTTTGTTCAAAGTGCAAAAGAAAACGGATGTACACAGTTTATAAAAAGTAGTGAGTTAAAAAACTATTTTGATTTTTCTACTATAAAAGTTGTTGGTATTACAGGTACTAATGGAAAAACTACAACAGCAGCTGCTATTTATTCTATTCTTTTAGATTTGGGATATAAAGTTGCTTTACAAGGTACTCGTGGCTTTTTTATCAATGATGAAAAAATTGAAGATTATAGTTTAACTACACCTGTTCAAATATCAAATTTTCTCCATATTCAAAAAGCTTTAGAAAGAGATTGTGATTTTTTTATTATGGAAGTGAGCTCCCATGCTATAGAGCAAAATAGAATTGAAGGTCTTGATTTTGCTTTGAAAATCCATACAAATATCACTCAAGATCATCTTGATTATCATAAAACAATTGAAGAATATATCAAGGTAAAAAATAGCTTTTTTTCTGATGAAAGTATGAAACTTATCAATAAAGATGATGAAAATATCAAGTTTAATATAAAAAACACTTTTGCCTATGGAGCTGAAAATCCAGCAACTTATAAAGTTACTGCCTATAGTTTAAAGAATGGGCTTCATGTAGCGTTACAACATTTTTCTAATATGGTTCATTTTAGTTCTCCTATGATGGGATTATTTAATGTTTATAATTTAACAGCAGCAGTTGCAAGTGTGAATCTTTTGACAAAAAAACCACTTCAAGAGATTTGTGATGTGGTTGAGTATTTTGGTGGAGTTGCTGGAAGAATGGAAGTTGTCTCAACTGAGCCTTTGATTGTAGTAGATTTTGCCCATACACATGATGGTATGAAAGAGGTTTTTAATAGTTTCCAAGATTATGAGATAATAAGTGTTTTTGGTGCAGGTGGAGATAGGGATAGAACTAAAAGACCTATCATGGGAAAAATGGCAGAACAATTTAGTAAAGAGATAATTGTAACAGCAGATAATCCAAGATTTGAAGATCCTGATATTATATGTGAGGATATCCTTAAAGGGATAGAAAATAAAGAGAATGTTACTGTTGAACTTAATAGAAAAGAAGCAATCAAAATTGCATTAGAAAAATCAAAAAACTATAAAAATCCTATAATTTTAGTTTTAGGAAAAGGTGATGAAGAATATCAAATAATATACGATAAAAAACTTCCACAAAATGATAAACAAATGATTCAAGAGATATTAAATGAGTACAAATAAAAAAGTTTTAACAATAGTAATTACAATGCTATTGAGTGTTTCTCTTGTAAGTATTATGGTGTTTATTTATAATTTTAAACAATTTAGTATAAAAAACACAACAGATAAAGCAATAAGCATAGCTCAAAATGTGAGAGATGGTTTAACAGCTCATATGGTAAATGGTACTATGGATAAAAGAGCGCTATTTCTAGATAATATTGCTACCAATCAAAAAATAGAAAATTTTCATCTTTTAAGAGCTCCTTCTGTTGTAAATCAATATGGAATAGGGTTTTATGGAGAGACAAGAATATCTTCACTAGAAGAAAAAGTTGTTAAAACAGCAAAACTACAAACTAAACTTATTGAAACTATAGATAATGTAATATTAAAAGTGAGTATTCCATATATTGCAAGAGCAGATGCAAAACCTAATTGTCTAGAGTGTCATACTGCTAAAGAGGGTGATGTTCTTGGGGTTATTAGTATGGACTTAGAGGTAAGTTCAACACGAATGGAAGGTGTATTTATAGCTTCTAAGATTTTGTTTATATTGTTAGTAATTTTAGTTATCTCTATTTTTGTAGCAAATTATTTTATAAGACCATATATAAAACTTTTTGATGATTTAGAAAATGGGATTTTACAAGCATATAGGGGAGATTTTTCCTATATAATTGATACAAAACTAAAAAATGAAGCTGGAAAAGTTGCGGACAGATTAAATGAACTATCTGAAATATATAGATTTAAAAAAACGATTGAATTAGATGAAAATAAAATTGTAATATATAATAGAATAGTACATATTCTTCAAAGTAAATTTAAAATAGGTAAATTTATATTTTTTGAGATTAATAATAAAACAAAAATAAGAGAAATTATATTCGATTCTGCTGATTTAAATGGGATAGAGTTAGATGATAATGCAAATATTTGTAGAGCATTTAGAACTGCAAGTCATGTGTACTCAAGTGACTTTGATGATTTATGTTTAAATTGTAAACAAAAGTTGAGTGAATATATTTGTTTAAATTATGACATAGATGAGGTAAACTCATTAGTTTTACATATACAATCATCATCACAAGAAGAGATAAAAAGAATAAAAGATGAGATACCCGTTATAAGTAACTATTTTGATATGGCGAAACCTGTTATTGAAAGTAAAATACTTATGGATATTTTAAAAGAGACAACACTTAGAGACCCAATGACAGGATTATATAATAGAAGATTTTTAAATGAGCTGTTGGATTCAAATATTACAAGTCGAATAGTAAATGATAATATACACGCTATTTTGATGATAGATGTTGATTTTTTTAAAAAAGTTAATGATAGTTTTGGACATGATGTTGGAGATGAAGTTATTAAAAGACTAGCAAAAATTATGAAAGAATCTACTAGAAATTCAGATATCGCTGTTAGATATGGTGGTGAAGAGTTTCTTATATTGTTACAAAACACCACAAAAGAAAAAACTTTAAAAATTGCAAAAATGATAAATGAGAAGTTTAAATCAGAGGTTTTTAGTGCAAATTCAACCACTTTTTCGAAAACATTAAGTGTTGGAATTTCTTATTATCCAAGTGATGCAGATACATTATGGAAAGCGATAAAATATGCAGATGATGCACTTTACAATGCGAAGAACAATGGACGAGATAAAGTGGTTGAGTTTGAGCTTTTTATGCATAGTGGAGGAGAGGATTACTAAAAATATCATTTTAGATAGTTTTAAGTAATCTCGGATAAAATTCGCGAATAAAATAAAATTTAAAGATAAACAAAGGAAATAAATATGGAAATGCCACAAATACCACAACCAACATTTTATATATTCAAATGTGAACAAAGTGCACCTCCTGGGATGCCAAAACCATCATGTGTAAGTGAACAAACAAGAGATTTGTTTAATCATATGGCACAATCAATGATGCAAAAAGGTCTTATGGGACCAGTGCAACCAATAAGAACAAGTTGTTTAGGAAGATGTCAAATGGGTCCAGTTATGCTTGTAGAACCAGGACATCACATGTATGTGCAGTTAGATAAGGAAAAAATAGATAGAATTATAGATGAACATCTAATTGGTGGAAATCCAATACAAGAGTATATTATCCCTGAACAATTCTGGGGTGAGCCTCTATCTTTGGCAAAATAAGGATAAGAATGACATTTGATATGTTGTATAGTAAAATTCATAGAGCTACAGTAAGTGACGCAAACCTTAATTATGTAGGTTCTATAACTATAGATGAAGACTTGCTTGATGCAGCAGCTCTTAGAGTTGGTCAAAAAGTAGAGATAGTAAATGTAAATAATGGTGAGCGATTTTCAACTTATGTTATAAAAGGGAAGCGTGGAAGTAAAGATATGTGTCTTAATGGAGCAGCTGCTAGAAAAGTTGAAATTGGTGATAAGATTATTGTTATTGCATATGCTTCATACCATAGTGATGAATTAGAAAACTATAAACCAATAGTAGTTCATGTAGATGAAAAAAATAATATAAGTGAAATTACAAACGAACTTATAGGGAGTGATCATTAATGTTTGAGGGTATTGATTTAAGTAAAATTAACCTAAATGAGATGATGGGTCAAGTGCAAGAGATGACTGAAAAAGCCAAGGCTGAAGGTGCAAAACAAGTATTTACTTCAAAAGTTGGTGGAGGTATGATTGAACTTTCTATTAATGGTAACTCTGAAGTTACTGATTTACAAATAGATGATTCTCTTCTTGAAGATAAAGATTCGTTACAAATACTCCTTATAAGTGCAATGAATGATGTAATTAAACAAAGTGATGAAGCTAAAAAATCAATGGCTATGAATATGATGGGTGGAATAAACCCTTTTGCAAAATAGGTAAAAAGTGAAGAGTGAAGAGTTACTAAATCAATTTGAAGAGTATTTATTAAATAATCTTCCATCTTCAAATACTTTTCATCCAATCTTTGAAAAAGCATTACAAGATATGCTCACTGCAGGTGGAAAAAGATTTCGACCTATGCTTATACTTTCAATTGTAGATGCTATAGAGCCTCTTTTAACTAAAAATGCACTTCCTGTAGCACTTGGAGTTGAGTATCTTCATACATACTCTTTAATCCATGATGATTTACCCTCAATGGACAATGCAGATTTAAGAAGAGGTCATCCAACTTTACATAAAACTTATGATGAAGTGACTGCAATACTAGTTGGAGATGCTCTCAATACACATAGCTTTAATCTTCTTGCAAATGCACCACTAAGCAATGATGTCAAAATAGAGCTTATTAAAACACTAAGTAGTGATGGTGGAATTGATGGGATGATTATTGGTCAAGCTATTGATTGTTATTTTGAAAATCAAAAAATTTCTTTGGATAAGTTAGAATTTCTCCATATTCATAAAACAGCAAAATTAATAGCTGCAAGTTTAAAAATGGGTGCAATTATTAGTAATTTACCTTATGAGCTTCAAGAGAAACTTTATGCTTTTGGTATCGATATAGGATTGTTATTTCAAATACAAGATGATATTATAGATGAGGTTCAAAGTGAAGTTCAAGCTGGTAAAACTACATCAAATGATTCAAGTAAAAATTCATTTGTAAATCTACTTGGTTTAGATGGTGCAATAAAAAGTGCTAATGAACTATCTCATAAATGTAATGCCACTTTAAATAACTTTGGTAATAATATAAATGAAAATTTAAATGAATTATTATCAAAATATCTTAATAGACATCTTGTCTAATATATAATAGATTAAATTTATTAATTATTAAGAAATATTATAATACTATTTAAAAATTGACCAATGGTCAAAAAAGGTGTTATATGTCTAAACAATTAAAAAAAATTAATAAAAGAAAAGCAATAGCAAAATCAACTTGTGATCTTTTTATAACAAAAGGTTTTGTTAATATCTCCATAAGTGAAATAGCCAAAGTTGCAGGTATCGGAAAAGGTACCATATATGAATATTTTACTAATAAAGAGGATATCATCTTTGAACTTATGAGTTGTTTACAAGAAGATTATGATCCTAAACTAAAAGAGAGTTTACAAAATAGTCAATCTATAAATGAAAAAATAAAATATCTTTTTTCTTTATATTTAAGTGATCATCCTACCGTTAAAACACAACGACAAATATATAAAGAGTTTTTAGCAGTAACACTCAATAATCCAAGTGCTGCTATTATAGAATATCAAAATAATATGATGGAAAAATATACGAATATTTTATTAGAGATAATACAAGAGGGTATTGAAAATAATGAATTGAAAGAAAGTGCTGTACATTTTATACCTAGTATTTTTGCTACGATGGATGGTTTTTTTATATCTCGAAAACCAAAAGATATTATTATAGAGTATATTGATAATTTATCTAATTTATTAAAAAAAGAGGAATAGGTGATGAAAACATTTTTTATAATACTTTGTTTACAACTATTTTTGTATTCTTATACAATAGATTTTAATGAATCATTAAATAAAACATTGGAAAATAATAAAGGTTTAAAAGCAAAACAATTAGAGATTGAGAAAGCAAAAATCTCTGTAGATGAAGCATCTGGTTATAACTATGGAAATCTTGTATTTCAAGAAAATATTAGTAGGACTAACAATGCTGGATATGTTTTTGGTATGAAATTAGCTTCAAGAGAAGCTGATTTTGGTGCTTTTGGTTTTAATGAGTTTATTTCGCAAATGGATACAATTACTCCAACTTCTCCAACTTATGATGGTGGAACAAAAATACTTGCTACACAACCAAATGATTTAAATTATCCAGGTTATAGAACAAATTATGAAACAAAAGTTGTATATCAAGCCCCAATATTTACAGGATTTAAACTTGATAGTGCAAAAAAGATGGCGCAGTTACAGTTACTTGCACAAAAAGCAAAATATATGTATGATGAAAAAAATCTAGCACTAGAGGTTATCAAAGCTTATAATGGAGCAGTAGCTGCTCGCGAGTTTATCAAAGCTACACAAAAAGCTAAAAAAGCAACCGTTTCTTTTGTGGAGTTTGCTCGGGCACTTTATGATGAAGGACTAGTAACAAATATAGATGTAAAACAAGCACAAGTGTATGATATGGGGGTAGAAGCACAAAAAATAGAAGCACAAAATAGATTTGAATTAGCTATAGCATATTTGAGATTTCTAACATCAGATTATGAGATAAGTGATGTGGGGGATTTTAAATCAGTTTATATTGATACTACTACAATAGAAGCACTAGAAAAAAAAATATATGAAAATAGAGATGATTATTTGTGGATGAAATATAATACTCAGACATTAAAATCAAAAATTGATTTTGAGAGTGCAGGAAAATATCCAACTATTGGAGTTCAAGCAGAGTATGGATATAACGATGATACCTTTAGTACAAGTAATATAGATGAAAAAGATTATTATATGGGTGCAATAGGTATCTCTTATACCCTCTTTGATGGTGGAGTCACAAGTAAAAAATCACAAAAAGCAAAGATAGAATATAATCAGATTCTGAATAATTTTGAATATATGAAAGATGGTATTAAACTTGAAGTTGAGAAAAATATTTTAACACTCAAAGCAAAAGAGAAAATGCTTAAACAAAAAATAAAAGCACAAAAACTTTCAGATGAGGTATTAGAGCAATCATCACAAATGTATAAAAATCATTTAATCAATATGAGTAACTTGTTGATGCAACAAGCAAATCAACAAAAAGCAAGTGCTCAAACAATTATGGCAAAATATGAAAAATCTTTAGCAGCAGCTCAAGTAAAAATATCTTTAGGGGAGAGTTTAAAATGGTAAAAAAAAGTTTAATAGCATTATTTGTTTTAGTTAATATATCTTTTGGACAAACATTAGAGTTAAGCTCTACTGTTATATCAGATAATGAAAAATTTATCACAAGTAGATTTATGGGTTTTATAAAAAGTGTTCATGTGAGTGAAGGAAGTATGGTAAAAAAAGGGCAAATTTTATATGCAATAGATTCAACAGAGATTGATAATAAAAAACAGCAAGCACTTTTAAGTGTACAAATGTATGAAAATCAATATCAAACTATGAAAAGAAATTATGAGAGATATAAAAGATTGTTTGAAAAAGGGTTGGTATCAAAGTTTGATGTTGAGCAATTAGAACTTGGAACAAAAAATCTTGAAGATATGGTAACTATTAGCAAATCACAAGTTAAAGAGGTAGAAAACCAATATAAATACCTTACAATAAAGGCTCCAAATGATGGGGTAATAATAAAAAAGAATATCAAAGCAGGGGAGATGGCAATACCTGGTATGCCAGCACTTGTATTGACAGATTTAAGTAGTTTAAAAATCACAGCTGAAATTTCAGAGAGTGATTTGTATAAAGTGAAGTTAAAAGATGAAGTAAAAGTATCAATCCCTTCGTTAAACTATGAAACCCAAGGGAGAATTGAGTCAATAATCCCTAGTTCAAACCCAATGACTCATAAGTTTATGATAAAAGTTTCATTTACCCCAAATGTTAAAGTATATCCAGGGATGTATGCAAAAGTATTTATAGAGGTTAAATAATGGAAGAAAAAAACCTATCACATATAAGTGTAAAAGATTATGCAGGAAAGTTAGCAAAAGCTTTTTTATATAGTCCACTTACTTCTGTATTGGCTATATTTCTCCTTGCAATTGGATATCTTTCTTTAGAGATTATGCCAAGAGAAGAGGACCCTCAAATTGCTATTAGTGGTGGAAGTATCATTATTCCAGCACCTGGGCTTAGCCCTAAACAAATAGAAAAAGTAATAGTAGAACCACTTGAACAGCGTCTACGAGAGATAAAAGGGGTTGAACATATTTACTCACAGAGTTCAAATAGTGTTGCTATTGTAAATGTAATGTATTATATAGGGCAAAATAGAGAAGTGTCAAATTTAAAATTGTATGATAAAGTGATGCAAAACATGGATCAACTTCCAAAAGAGGTGATGCAGCCATTAGTCAAACCATTTGATATTGATATAGATATTCCTATAGTAAATATTGCTTTTTATCAAAAAAAACACACTATTGATTACAATACCTTTGTAAAAAAAATTCAAGATTTAAAACATAAAATAAGTGAGATAGATAGTGTATCAAAAACACAACTAAAAGGTGCAAAAAAAGAGCAATATAATGTTGAAGTAGATTTAGCAAAACTTAAAGGGTATCATCTCTCACTAGGACAAATTGTACAAGCTATCAAATCTTTAACTATAAATGTTCCAGAGGTAAAAGCAAAAACACCACAAAATGAGCTCGTTGTCTTTGGTGTACAAAATGCAATTGATAGTATAGAAGATGTTCAAAATATTATAGTTGCTCAATATATGGGAAGTCCAATATACCTTAAAGATGTGGCAACTGTAAAAGATGGTTTTGATAGTCAAAATAAACAAAGTGCATCAATTATCATTAAAGAAGAAAATAGTTTTAAAAGTTATGAGCAAGTAACATTGACAGTTGCAAAATTAGGTGGAACAAATGCTGTTTTTGTAGCAGATGATATAGTAGCGTTACTTGAAGAGCACAAAGAGGAGTTGCACTCTAGTGGTATTGGCTATACAATAACAAGAAATTATGGAAAAAGAGCAAATGAAGCGGTAAATGAACTTGTACATCATTTGGTTATTACAATTATTATCATTGCTATTATGCTTATCTTTTTCCTTGGTTGGAAAGAGTCTTTAATAGTGACTTTTACAGTTCCGGCAATTTTAGCTGTGACCCTTTTTGTTGCATATTTAACGGATCAAACTATCAATCGTATTACACTTTTTGCCTTTTTACTCTCCTTAGGATTACTCGTAGATGCTGCTATTATTGTTATAGAAAATATTCATAGACATCTCCATGATCATAATAGTGAGTTCAAAGATATGGATGAGTTGCTAGTACGCGCAACAGATGAGATAGGAGCACCTACAAATGTAGCAACACTAGCAATTATTCTGACAATGGTACCTATGGCATTTGTTGGAGGGATGATGGGTGAATTTATGAAACCAATCCCTTATAATGTGCCAGTGGCTTTATTAGCTTCTTTAGTGATTGCATATATTTTTACACCATATTTAAGTAAAAAACTGATTAAGAGAAATGAAGATGGAGCACATCATCATGTGGAAAAAGGGAATAAAAATGGATAATCATAATACACATGTAACCACAAGGTTTGAAGAGTTTATTCATAATATTTTAGTAAGTAGAACACGAAAAATAACTGTAGTACTTATAGTAATTGCAACTTTAGTAGCGTCAGTGATGATGTTACCTACAAAGTTAGTATTAGCAAAAATGTTACCAGGGAAAAGTACAAATACTTTTTCTATATATATAGATACTCCAACAGGAAGTTCAATAGAACAAACTAAAGAGGTTTCACAATGTGTTCTCAATATTCTTCAAAAAGAGGAAGCGGTTACAGATTTAGAACTCTATTTAGCACAAGGTTCACCTTTGGATTATGCTGGACTTGTAAAAGGGAGTGGAATGAAACAAGGGGAAGAGTACAGTGAAATAGTTGTAAATTTAACCGATAAATCAAAGCGAGATGAAAAGTCATTTAATATGGTTACAAGATTACGACCAATGATACAAAATGAGTGTGCAACACTTTATAAAGATACAAATATAAAATTTATAGAGATGCCAGCAGGTCCTCCAACATTAGCTTCATTAGTAGTTGAAGTGTATGGGGATGATAATAGTAAAGTAGTTGATTTATCAAAAAAAGTAGCTACAATATTATCTCAAACAGATGGTTTAGTTGATGTTGATGTGATGAGTGATGAGGTATATAAAAAATATGAGCTAGTACCACTTACAGATAAGATTGCAAGAGCTGGACTTACAGTTGACCAAGTAAATAAGATACTTTATTTAGCATTTGAGGGTATGGTTACAGGTGTAAAAAATACAATTACAAATAATGATCAAATAGGTATTTTTGTTGTTTTAAGTGAAGAGACACAAATAATAGATAAAAATGAAAAAGAGTATTTACAAAATAAGTTAAGTTCATTAAGTCTTATGAATGATAAAGGCTCAATGGTACCATTAACCGAAGTTGTAAATATAGAGAACGGTTTTTCAAATCCTACAATATTTCATAAAAATTTAAGAACTATGGTAAATGTATTAGCTGAAACAAAAATGGTGAGTCAAGTATATCCACTCCTTGATGCACGAGACAAGATGATTGAAGAGTTTAGCAATGATTATGAAGTAACCAAAGAATCAGGTATGAGTACATTTATGTTTGATTTACACCTAAAAGATAAAGCAACTGGTGAAAAATATCTCTTACGATGGGATGGGGAGATGAAAGTTACTCTTGATACTTTTAGAGATTTAGGTGCTGCTTTTATAGCTGCTCTTATTTTGATATTCTTACTTTTAGTTGTGTATTATAAATCATTTGCAATAAGTGGAATTATATTAGGTGGAAGTTTCTTATCTATTATTGGAGTTATCATTGGACATTTTGTAGCTGATATTATTACAACTGAAACTTTCTTTTTAACTGCAACTTCATTGATTGGGTTTATTGCATTAATGGGGATAAGTTCTAGAAACTCTCTTTTACTTATTGATTTTGCGAAATCACTTATGGAAGAAAAAGGTATGGAGAAAAGAAGAGCTATAGCAATAGCAAGTGCTACAAGAGCAAAACCAATTTTACTAACAGCGATTGCTATTATTTTAGGTTCTGCACTTTTAGCATCTGATCCTGTGTTTGGTGGACTTGGAGTTGCTCTTATTTCTGGAACAGTTGCTGCAGTTATAGTGTCACTTGTTTTTATACCAGTTTTGATGGATAACTCAAAAGCTATTTAAGATTAAAAACTATGAGATGTCTTACTTGTCAATCTTTATCAATGAAAGCGATATGTAAAGATTGTCAAGAAAACTTTTTAAGCTCATCTTTTTATAAAAGGGAACTTGAAAAAGACTTTTTTGTCTATAGCTTTTATAAATTTGATGAGGTAAAAGAGCTTATAAATACCAAATATCAATTTTATGGAGATAGGGTTTTTAAAATTCTTTCTACCCTATCATTACAAAAGTTTAGTTCAAATTTTACTTTTCCCCATAAAATATATGCAATACCTATTGATGACCACACTTTCCATCAGTTTTCACAAACTGCAATCTTAACAAAATCATTGCAATCAAAATTTATAAAACCAATTTTTAATACACTCAAAGCAACAAACAGAGTTAAGTATGCAGGGAAAGATTTAGAGTTTAGAAAAAAACATAAAAGAGATTTTGTTTATGTAGGGAAAAAAGATATTCAAGTAATTTTAATAGATGATTTAGTTACTACTGGATTGACTATACTTGAAGCTAAAGAGTGTTTAGAAAAAAATGGGTGTGAAGTACTCTTTGCACTGACACTTAGTGATGCAAAAAATTGATTATAGATTAACTAGCTTTTTTAACATTTCCACCAGAACCTAAAGTATCAAAAAAACCTTGTGTAGAAAAAGAGCTATTTAAAGACTTATTTGCCATATATGAGTTAAATCCAAAAGAGCTATCTTTAAAAAATGGTTCTTTTTTCTCATAAGATTCTTTTTCTTCATCTTTCTGTGTTGTTTTTTCTTCAGGTTTATAGTCAACCTCAGGAGTCATTTTATCAACCATGTTGATAAGATAACCATCTTTCTTATCCATATAAATTTGATTTTGAATCGCTGGTGTTAAATTTATAGTCATGACAACCTCCTTTATAACTTCTACTTATCTAATTATACTAAATATTGATAAATTAATCAAGTTAAGTTAAATTTAATCTATTTGTAAGAAAGTATTAATGTTAATTATGCATAAAAAAGAGAATTTTATTTAACCAAATACGATGTTTTTTTATAGTATAATCCCAACAATAAAATAGAAGGTTGATATATTGGTTGCAATAGTTGATTATAATATGGGAAATTTAGCAAGTGTTTATAATGCTTGTAAGCTAATAGATGCAGATGCTACAATAGTAAAAGACCCAACTAAATTAAAAGATTTTAATAGAATAATACTTCCAGGTGTTGGTGCTTTTGGAGATGCTATGGAACATTTAAAATCTACAGGGATGTACGATGCAGTAAAAGAGTTTGCATCTAGTGGAAAACCAATTATTGGTATCTGTTTAGGTATGCAATTATTATTTGAAAGTAGTGAAGAGTTTGGTGATACACAAGGTTTAGGACTAATTCCTGGGAAAGTTGTACCATTTGATAAATCAAGAATGGAT
>Ga0209345_10003243_pt1 | contig 16936 bp, 18 predicted proteins | sample Cruoilmetagenom7_FD_187294 | JGI IMG/M metagenome (GOLD analysis project Ga0209345, IMG submission 187294) | Oil polluted marine microbial communities from Coal Oil Point, Santa Barbara, California, USA - Sample 7 (SPAdes) (version 2) | ecosystem: Environmental > Aquatic > Marine > Oil seeps ...
GTGTTAGAGTGCGTGAAATGTGTGTGTGGGCATGATTTTCCGGCCCGAAGTGTAGTTCACACTACATGAGGTTCAGAAAAGCATGACTACACGCGCAGTTCATGCACTATAGCGCGAGTGAAACGGTTTTTGTCGACAGGATTTATGCAACATTAGGGTAAAGTTGGCATTTCTCCCAGCCTCCTCGCGCCCTCCCAGCTTCCCAGCCCTTTCAACCGTCTGTCAGTCTCGCTCGCCCCGCCTGCCCAATGGAATGCCTCTGTAGTTGTTATTCCGACCGTCTCTCCCTTCGGCTTTAATCCCTGTCTGTGCCTGTCTGTGTGTCTGTGGCCCATTTCAAGCTTTTTCCGATCCCTGATTACTGATCCCTGATCACTATCCTTTATTCGCCGGCCGTCCCATTTTCATATTATTGTTGACGTCATCTTCTGGAAGGTTTAACTTAAAGTTGAACCTGCTTAAAAAGGAGCTGATATTTTGAAACATGTAATCAATACTAAGGAACTGCGTGCCTCTTTATCAGAAATAGTAAAAAAAGTGCAACGAGGAGATCAATACACCGTTTTCTATAGAAGCCGTCCTGCTTTTCGTATTATAGGGGTCAACACCGAAGAACAAATAACATGCCCTTTGTCCGATGATCCACTATTCAGGGCAGAGGCTGTGGGGGCATCTTCGGACGGTTTGAGCGGCCTCGATCATGATGTCACTCTTTATGGGGAATAGGTGCCCTGATGAGGAGACTTTTTATTGATACTGCGGGATGGATGTCCATGGCAGACAGAAATGATCCCCATCATATGGATTCCACTCAACTACGAGATAACTGGCTTGAGGAGGGGGGAATACTGGTGACATCAGATTATGTCATAGATGAGACGCTTACTCTTATCAAGATGAGACTTGGCATAGATGCGGCTGAAAAATGGTGGAGCGATGTTTCTGATAGCCCGAGATTAAAGGTGGAATGGATCAATTGGGAGAGAGCTGAGAAGGCAAGACGGTGGTTCTTTAGATGGAGGGACAAATTATTTTCGTTTACGGATTGCACCAGCTTTGTCGTGATGCGAGAACTTCGAATAAAGAAGGCATTGACAGGGGATAGACACTTTATCGAGGCCGGATTCGAAATTTACCCTTAGGGCTCGCGCAAAAATAAATTCACATTTTGCGCGAGCCCTAAACCATCTGCTTTCATTCTGTGTCATAATTGAACAACCTGATTTATTTAAGTGTTGGTCGTACCGGCCGTCGGCCTGAGTTGTTTATAGGGAATCGGTATCTACCCCGTGAAATGCTTTATTTCAGTATATTTCATTGGGGCCTCCCGATTCTCTATGAAAATAGTCTACTCTGTGTTCTCTGAGCCTCTAGGAGCCTTCCTACTTAAATTTATTCGTTTTTTGAATAAACCCTTTTGGGCCTAACGGAAAGCCTAGGCTTCGGAACCCGGATTTTCAGGCTTCCGTTGATCGGTCATGAGCGGAAACGGATTGGCCCTGATGTCAGGTGGGCGAAGATAGATAGGTTCGAGAGTCTGAGGGTCATCAACGTCATTGCCATGAAAACGCTTGAGACCCAGTGCCCCGACTGAAGAGGCCTTAAGATTCCAGCAGTTAGGAGGGGCAAGATGAACAAGGGAGCCAAGCGCTTCATTTAATAGATGACTCTGGTTTTTGAAATCATTTCCAATGAACCGTGAGGACGTGTTGAAAATAGAAGGCAAATCATCAATTTTTAAGGCCATGTCATCCATGGTTCTTGTGAGTTTGTGATCGTCATTTCGGATGAACTGGGCGGTATAAACCTCTCTTTTCCTTGAATAGAGGACCGGAGTTATGGGCAGATCCGAATACGGTAACTGGGATGCCAGCGCTTCGAGACCTGGGATGCCAATGATAGGGATTTCAAGTGCGTGGCATAACCCTTTTGCAGCTGAAAGCCCGACCCTCAGACCGGTAAAGCTGCCCGGCCCTGTTGCTACGGCAATGGCCTTTTGATCATGGATGTCGGCTTTCAGTTTTGAGAGCAGGAAGTGAAGGGCAGGGATGAGACTTCCAAAACCCTTTTCCCTGGACATAAAATATTCAGCCAGGATTGTCCCATCGTGACCCATTAACGCAAGGCCGAATTGTGGGGTGGATGTGTTAATGGCGAGGATCATCCAATAGGTCCTCTTGTCACATCGTTATAAAGCACAATAACCATCAGCAGGATTAAAAGAAAAAGGCCAACCTTCTGGGCTAATTCCTGCTTCTTGATACTCAGGGGTTTGCCGATAATAAGTTCTATCAGCAAGAAGACAATAAGACCTCCGTCAAGGATAGGGATCGGGAAAAGATTCAATATGCCTAAATTGATGCTGATAATGGCCATGAAAGGAATAATAAATCCGATATTTTCCTGAACTATTTGGCCGGTCATTTGACCGATAAGGATTGGGCCTCCGAGTGTTTTTATCGAAATGTCTCCTATCAGCAACTTGCCGATAACAAGAAATGTTAGTTTTACCCACCTGGCCGTTTCTTTTAAGCTTTCTTTTGCAGCCCGCCATAACCCCAGTTCCATTTTCTTGAATTTCCCGGCGTCTTTGATGCCGATCATTGATGCTTTGACATCTTCTCCAAATTCATTTTGTACGATCGTCTCCTCCGGGGTAACAGACATGGTTGCATATTGGTCGCCCCTTTTTACCGTGACGCTCAAAGATATCCCTGCCTTGTCTTTAACAAGCTCTCTAAGCTCGGACCAACTTTCTATCTCCTTGCCTTCAATGGCTGTAATCAAATCTCCTTTTAAAAACCCTGCATTTTGAGCTGGAGAGTCCTTTGTAACTTCTCCTATCTCTGGCAGCCTAACATCAACGCCGGATACAAGGTAAAAGCCGAAATACAGAAACAACGCCAGCACCAGATTAAATGTGGGGCCTGCTGCTACTATGGCAATTCTTTTTAATGGATGTTTATTGCTGAAGGATCTCGCATCTTCTTCAGGCGGCAAGTCTTGGCCATCTTCCTCTTCGATGCCTTCCCCCAGCATTTTGACAAACCCACCCAAGGGAAAATAGCGGATGGAATATTCGGTTTCTCCCACCGTCCTGCCTACGAGCACCGGGCCAAAACCGAGTGCGAACTTGAGGACTTTAACACCGAAATATTTTGCAACAAGGAAATGCCCCAGTTCATGAAAGAATATCATGACACCCAGGACTACGACAAAAGGGATTATGTAATATTGAATGAAGTGAACAGCGTTTAAAATTACATCCATTTATTTAACACCTCTTTGGTTTTATCTCGTGCCCATCTGTCAGAGGCTAAGACCGTTTCAAGATTGTCGACCGCCTGTTGTTGATGGGCCTCCATGGTTTTTTCTATGAGACCGGGGATGTTCAGAAACCCAATTTTTCCTTCCAGAAAGGCCTCAACGGCAATTTCATTGGCACCGTTTAAAACGGTTGTCATGCTGCCGCCAATTTCTGCGGCCTTAAGGGCAAGACCAAGACATCTGAACCTGTCTAAATCGGGTTTTTCAAAAGTCAGCGTTCCCACCTGATCGAGCTCAAGGGGAGGAAGACTGTTCTCCTCATGACGCGGGTACGAAAGAGTATATGAAATGGGGATAATCATATCAGGGATACCCAACTGGGCGATAACAGAACCATCCTTATACTCAACCATGGAATGCACAACGCTCTGGGGGTGAATAAGAATGCTGATCTGATCCATGTCCAGGTTGAAGAACCATTTCGCCTCGATTGCCTCGAGGCCTTTATTCATCAAGGTCGCTGAGTCAATAGTGACCTTTTTCCCCATATTCCAGTTGGGGTGATTCAAGGCCTGATCCGGCGTTACCCTGCCCTGTTCATCGATGGACAAATCTTTGAAAGGGCCGCCTGATGCAGTCAGAATCACACGCCTTATGTCTTCCCTGGGATGACCCTGGAGGGATTGAAAGATTGCGCTATGCTCACTGTCAACAGGAAGGATGGATGCGCCCTGTTTTTCTGCTTCTGCCATGATAAGGGCGCCCGCCATCACAATGGCTTCCTTATTGGCAAGGGCAATATTTTTGCCTGTTTTCACTGCTTCATACGTGGGCAACAGCCCCGCTGCGCCTGTCATAGCCGAGATGACAGTGTCCACTTCATCCAGCGTAGCCAGATGAATAAACCCCTCTGTCCCATAGAAGATCTCGGGCTTGAATCTGTCTTTAAGCTGATTGTTAAGATCGGATGCAAGCTTTTCATCAAGAACACAGACCGCCCTGGGGTGAAAAGCATTAATTTGCTTTACGAGAAGCTCAATGTTTCTGCCGGCCGCCAGACCTATGCACCGATACTTATCGGGATTGGCCTGGATTACCTTGAGCGCATTGGTCCCAATAGAGCCGGTAGAGCCTAAGATGGTTATGTTTTTCATCCCCATGGTCTGATCCGATTTCGTAGCGCTAAACTGTTACCACAAATTCAACAACTCTAAAATTGACTGAGTCGTCACAGATTTTTTGTCTTATTGCAGTCCCTTTCCCAGTAGACGTTCAAACAATACGAAAATGAAAATACATATATAGAACAGGGATTGCGAATAACAACCCGTCTATCCTGTCCAGGAGACCCCCGTGTCCGGGCAGAATGTTGCCCGAGTCTTTTACTCCATGACTCCTTTTTAACATGGATTCGGCCAGGTCCCCGATCTGTTCGACTATGGAAAGCGCCACTACGAGAGACAGTATACAAAGATTGATCTCATGCAGGAGCAGTAAATGTAAGAAACAGAGCGCAACGATAATGCTACTCAGCACTCCGCCGACTGCGCCTTCCCAGGTCTTGCCGGGACTGAGAGTTTCATGGAGCTTGTGCTTTCCAAATAGCCTCCCGAAATAGAAGGCGCCTGTATCGCTTGCAAAAATGACGGCAAGGAGAAAAAAGATCCACAAGTATCCTTGTGGATGCCGATCCATTATCATGAGCATCGACAGGGGGAGGCATACATAAATCGGCCCCAGCAGTCCCCTGCCAATTTCTCCCGCTGAATGCGGTGTGCGGGAATGGGGAAAAAGCACAAGCAATGTCATGGGGACGAACGCCAGAAGCATGATGGCAACGGGGAAAAGATAGAATTTCCCTGTATAGATCAAGAGGAATAATGCCAGAGAGAATACAAAGCAGGACCATCGGATAATCCTGGGCAGATCGGGCGCGGCGATTTTGTAAAATTCTGTCAGGCCTGCAGAAGAAACAAGAAAGAGGATTAAATAGAAAACCCATCTGGGGGCAAAGCCTATGGCATAAATCAGGATCGGCAGTGCGATTATACTGGTAAGCCATCGCTTCAAATGCATTTTGTCCTCATTTTCCAGTTAACCGCGAACCCTTAATGAGTTACAAGGAGAGATCCAGCTTTCTGCCACGGACAGCTGACAACGAACAACGGACATCACCTCATTTTATGTACCCCCAAAACGTCGTTCCCTTTTCTGGAAGTCTTCGATAGCTGTCAAATACTCATCTTTACCAAAGTCAGGCCACAGGGATTGTGTGAAATAAATTTCCGTATAAGCGATCTGCCAGAGAAGGAAATTGCTTATGCGATATTCGCCACTTGTCCTGATCAGGAGGTCAGGTTCAGGCATTCCTGCTGTGTACAGGGAATCTGTGATAAGTCCCTCTGTTATTTCGCTGGTGGTTATTCCGCCCTTTTCAACTCTAACGGCGATTTTCCGGACAGAATCCATGATTTCCTGCCTGCCCCCATAACTCAGGGCCAGTGTCAGCACCATGTCTTTGTTACCGGCGGTTTTTTCAATCGTGTCAAACAGCGCTTTTCTTACGTTTTCCGGGAGCTTTTGAGTCCTTCCAATAACCTGAAGTCTTATTCCATTCTCTTGCATTTCCGCCAATTCACCCTTAAGGAACTGCTTCAGGAGATTCATAAGGGCGGAAATTTCTGCCTGTGGTCTCTTCCAGTTCTCTTCGGAAAAGGCATAAAGGGTAAGCCATGAAATTCCGATTTCGCGACTTATCCTCACCACATCCCGGACCGCATCCGTTCCCTTCTGATGACCGCGGATACGGTTCAAACGCCTTTTTTTTGCCCACCTGCCATTACCATCCATGATAATGGCCACATGCTTTGGCACTTTCTTGGGATCAATAGATGTCATGTGGTAGTTTTGTGGAACAAAGTCGATTGGTTGCTAGGAGGCTGTCCGAGAATAGCAATTTTTTCCAAAATCGAGGAATAACCGAAAAAATTACCACAGGCATATAGTTGATATTCCGAGGATAATTTTTTCGGGCACGACCTGTCTGCGTGCAACGCACAGGCAGGCGAAGAGTTTGGGGGAAAGGGCATTCTCGGACAGCCTCCTAGGAAGATTGTCTGTCAAAGGTTCACTATTTTTTTCACCGAATTTTGTGATGGCCGCCAACCGGGAAACCATTAACGACTTCGGATAGCTGAAAAAAGAATGGGACGCTGAACGAATTCGCGGTTCATTGCAGAAGGGGTTAGAATTCTACTATCTCCTTTTCCTTTTCAGCGGTGATCTCATCAATTTTTTTGATAAAATCGTCTGTTATTTTTTGCACATCATTGTAGGCCTTGTGCATTTCATCCTCAGAAATCTCTTTCTCGTTTTTCAACTCCTTGAACATTTCATTGGCTTCGCGTCTGTGGTTACGGACAGAGATTTTATTATCCTCGGCCATTTTCCTTGCCAGCTTCGCAAGTTCTTTTCGCCTTTCTTCGGTAAGTGGCGGGATTGCTATTCTGATAATCTTGCCGTCATTCATGGGAGTCAGGCCCAGCTCAGATTTCAGGATGCCCTTTTCAATATCGCCGATTATAGTTTGATCCCATGGCTGAATAACAATGAGTCGGCTTTCAGGCACAGAGATAGAAGAAACCTGATCAAGCGGCATTTGGGTATCATAGCAATTGATCTTGATGCCGTCCAGCAGCGCTGTAGAGGCCCGTCCTGTTCTTATCCTGTTGAATTCTTTTTTGAGGGCATCGACGGATTTTGCCATATTATCTTGTAGTTCGGAAAGGATCTCATCCTTCATGATTTGTCTCCTGTGATTAATGTCCCCACTTTATTCCCGGAAACTGCTTTTGTTATGTTGCCGGTCTTCCCCATGTTGAAGACAATGATCGGCATTTGCCGGCCCATGGCCAGAGATACAGCCGTAAGGTCCATGACCTTAAGGTTTCTTTTTAGAACCTCATCATATGTCAGCTCAGAAAAAGGCATGGCAGAAGGCTCCAGTTTCGGATCGGCATCGTAGACGCCGTCCACGTTGGTTGCCTTCATAAGAACTTCTGCTTCTATTTCCAAGGCCCTTAGCGTAGCAGCAGTATCGGTTGTGAAATATGGGTTTCCGGTTCCAGCGCCAAAAATGACAATGCGCCTTTTGGACAGGTGACTGATGGCTTTTTCCCTGATATAAGGCTCGGCAACCCTGCTGATATCCAGGGCGCTCATGACCCTTGATTCAAGACCGAGCCTTTTGACGGCTTCACCCAGTGCAATGGCATTTATGATGGTGGCCAGCATTCCCATGTGGTCACCTGCAACGCGTCCCACTCCGAAGGTGTCCGCCTGAAGCCCTCGGAAAATGTTCCCGCCGCCGATCACGATCCCCAATTCGACTCCGAGTTTATGGATATCCAATATCTCGGAGGCCACAGCTTCAAGAACAGTGGGATCGATCCCGAAGGATTGATCCCCCATGAGCGCTTCCCCGCTTAATTTCAGCAGTATTCGCTTGAAATGGGGGCGGATATCATTCACCGGACTCTCCAAGCTGGTAACGGGCAAAACGACTGATTACAATGTTTTCTCCTGTTTTGGCTATTATCTCGTTTAAAAGATCCTGGACAGTAATGTCCGGGTTCTTGACAAAGGCCTGTTCCAGGAGACAGGCTTCGGAAAAAAATTTTTTCATTTTTCCTTCAACAATTTTGTCTATGATTTTTTCAGGTTTTCCTGATTCCTTTGCCTGGGTTGCATAGATATCCTTTTCTTTTTCCAGCACATCATCCGGTACAGTTTCCCGATCAATGGAAATGGGCGCGGTGGCTGCGACCTGCATGGCTATATCTTTTGCAAAATTTGTAAAGTCTTCGGTCTTTGCTGTGAAATCGGTTTCACAGTTTGCCTCCACAAGTACTCCGATCTTGCCACCGGCGTGGATGTAGGCCTGCACCTGGCCCTGGGATGTGGCACGGCCCCCTCGCTTCCGGGCGGTTGCAATCCCCTTTTTCCTCAAATATTCAATGCCCTTTTCAATGTCGCCATCGCATTGCTTCAGGGCCGTTTTGCAGTCCATGATGCCGACCCCGGTTTTTTCTCTTAATTCTTTTATCAATGAAGCAGATATTTCCACTTTTGGTCCCCCTTCGTTATTCGATTGGCTGTTTACCAATCGTCAATACTCAATTAAAAACCTACTCAGAGGCTGACTCTTGAGCGTCCTGATCTGTTTCATCTACGGCCTCTTGCTTTTCCTGCTTTGGCAGAACAATGACCTCAGGTCCTCCCTCTTCATCTTCATCAGAGGCAGGTGAAACAAGTTCAGCTTCCTGCTGTTTTTTCTGCAGTTCAGCCTCTGCTCTCAATCTCTCCTCAGCCAGGTCATGGCCTTCAATACAGGCATCTGCAATTTTGGAGCATATCAACCTGATGGATCGTATGGCGTCATCATTTCCGGGAATAATAAAGTCTATTTCATCCGGATCACAGTTGGAGTCACCGATTGCGATCACCGGAATTTTAAGCAATCTGGCCTCTTTTACAGCAATTTTGTCCCTTTTGGGGTCAACAACAAAAACAGCTCCAGGCAGTTCATCCATGTCTTTGATGCCGCCAAGGTTTTTTTCCAGTTTGACCAACTCTTTTTCCATCTTCAGGATTTCTTTTTTCTTGTATCGGTTGATAGACCCGTCTCTTTTCATGGCTTCAAGCTCTTTTAATCGGGCGATACTTTTTTTGATTGTCTGAAAGTTGGTCAGCGTTCCTCCGAGCCAGCGGTTCATTACAAAGAACATGCCGCAGCGCTCGCTTTCTTCAAGAACGGAATCACGACTCTGTCTTTTCGTCCCTACAAACAGAACCGGATAGCCTTCGGATACCATCTTGACGACAAATTTATAAGTGGTTTCAAAAAGTCTGACGGTTTTTTGAAGATCGATAATATGGATCCCATTACGCGCACCGAATATATATGGTTTCATTTTCGGATTCCAGCGACGTGTTCGGTGTCCAAAGTGAAAGCCTGCCTCCAAAAGCTGTTTCATTTTAATAACTGCCATTAAATCCTCCTCATTTTTAAGGAGACCCTTGCTGGTCTCCAAGCCGCGGTTTTTTTCCTCCGTTCGGGATGTCTTGCACCCTGGGGCTTACACAGGGCACCGGGCGATAGTTCGCGAACGTGTGTGCTATGAGACCGTTGAAAAGGTCTCGATGTTTAAAAATACTTCCTTGCGGTTATCGACCCAGACTGATATATAAGGGTGATCATGTGGAAGTATTGTCAATTCCGGAAGATCAAAGCCCGGGCACGAATACGTTTCTTGCCGCGAAAAATCAAAAAAGGGCTTTGAAACCCGTAACCGCATTTAATTAGCATCGATATCCTCTTTTTGCAAGTAAAAAGTCGAATGCTTATTGTGTGTGACTTTGAATCTTTTTAGAGTGAGAGACCCGTCCACCATGGAGCAAGAAACCAAAAATAGCCTGAAAAAAATAGCCGAAGAAGCTGAGATGAGAGTTGCGCGATCTGTCTTGCGTTGGAAATACAAAAAAGAGGGCAAACAGGTTCCTCTGGATTCTCATCTCGAAGATGAGTCCCGCCAGGTTGCCGGCCGGGCCCATCAGGTCATAGCTGAAAGAGGCAAAAATGTCTTTAATGAGCTGAGAAAGGTTTATAAAAAAAAGGGTTAAGGTATAGGGTACAAGGTTCTCAGTGGAGGAGGGTTAGCGCTTTTTGTAACCGTTTACAGGTTCAGTGGTTCACGGTTCAAAGGTTCAAGGTTAAAGGAACTGAAACATTTATTGAATAAAAACCAAACAGTAGAGCCAGGTTCCATCTCCAACAAACCTGTGTTCCTTGGCGCATAAGATATTGAAGGGGAAAATAACGCCACCCTTTCGTGTGAATTCCGTACAATAATCGGTTCAGTTCTTCGTTCAACCCTGAACCGTGAACCGTTGAACCCGTGAACGCTTACCGCTTTTTTCCTTTACCGTGCACCTTATACCTTATTAATAATTGGAGGACCCGAAGCAGTGAAGGATAACGAGTTCCTGTTTAATATAAGAAAGAAGCTTGACGATAACGAGGAATCCAGGCTTTCTCCAATGGCGTCTCTGAGCCGCTATGCAATACGGAGAACAGAGGATGAAGAGATAGTAAGGGGGCACCGACAGAGCTTTTCTGTCGATGCAGACCGGATCCTCCATTCTCTGGCCTATTCCCGCTATATAGACAAGACCCAGGTATTCTATCTCATAAAAAATGACCATATTACCCACCGTGTTTTGCATGTGCAGCTGGTGTCAAAAATTGCAAGGACTGTAGGGCGTCTTCTGAGGTTTAATGAAGATTTGATCGAGGCCATAGCCCTCGGGCATGACATTGGACACACCCCTTTCGGGCATGACGGTGAGAGAATCCTTTCCGATCTTTGTGAGGCGCATGGCATTGGAAAGTTTCTCCATAATATTCAAAGCGTTAGGTTCCTTCAGGAGATAGAACGAAAAGGAAAGGGGTGGAACCTCACCTTGCAGGTCCTTGACGGGATACTGACCCATGACGGGGAGCTTCATTCTCAGGCGCTGGAACCTCAGAGAGACAAGGATTTTGATACCCTGGATGATGAAATGAAACGGAAAGGGGATGATGCCTCGCTGGATTTATGGCCCATGACCCTGGAGGGATGTGTTGTCAGGATGTCTGACACAATCAGCTATGTTGGCCGGGATATTGAAGATGCCATCAGACTTGGTTTGACAGAAAGGGGAGATATTCCTGAAGTCTGTAGGGAGATTCTGGGAGATACAAACGGAACAATCGTCTATAACCTTGTGGAAGATCTTGTCGGAAATAGCCTGGATAGGGCATACGTATGTTTTAGCGACAAGGTGGGAGATGCCTTGAAAAGACTCAAAGGATTCAATGAAGAGCGAATTTACAGAAATCAGAAGGTCAAAAAACAGACAGGCAAGGTCAAACTGATGTTTCAACTGCTTTTTGAAAAATACCTCAATGATATCGAAACGGAGAACCAGGCTTCTGACATTTTTAGCGGGTTTCTTGACGGCATGTCTTCGGAATATAGGGAAAAAACCCCACCTGTGGGCATTGTCCGAGATTTTGTTGCCGGCATGACAGATGAATATTTCCTGGATCAGTGCCAGGAGAATCTGATGCCTCGCATAACTACCGGATTTTAATTGATATTAATAGGTTTCTAGAAGCCCTTTTTTGAGTCGGCATCGTGTTCGAAGTGCAAATTTCGACCGGATGCTTTGTCGGTTTGCAGGCCAAAAAAAGGGGTTTTTTTTCTTGACAAGGCGCATAATAAATAATATAAAAACAAGCGCTCGTTCACATTGATTAAGCACCATGGAATTTATGGCGCTCTTTTTATTTTTTTGTGGATGGGCACGATCTAACCATTATAGAACACAATACTGTTGTTACAATATCGATGAAAGGTAATGAAAGGTAAAGGAACAAAAGAGAAAATTATTGAAGAGGCGATTGAGCTTTTTTATGAACATGGGTTCACGAAGGCTTCAACCAGGCAGCTGGTTGGGAAAGTCGGGATGACCAGTTCCGCCATCTATAATCATTTTTCCAACAAAGAAGAGATCCTCTTCAATATCATTAAAAATGCTGGTGACAAGGTACTGACTTCGCTGAACAACGCCATAGAAAAATACGATGACCCGGTTGAATGCCTGAGGCAGATGATATCCAGCATGCTGTATCTTTTCAGCGACGGCGGAATGCGAAAAGAGATTGCGATCTTCATAGATGAACTCTACCAGTTACCTGAAGACTTAAGAGAATTGTGCAACAGGCAGCACCGGGAGGTCTTTAAGCTTTTCCATGACAAAATATGCGAGATAGGGGCCGTAAATAAGATCAATTCCATCGACCATACGGTGGCAGCCTTTGGCGTGCTAGGCGCCATGCTCTGGGTGTATCACTGGTTCAGAGACAACGGCAGACTCCCCATGCAGAACATATCGGATGAGCTTACGAAACTTTTGTTTGACGGGTTGATGAAGCGCAAATAATCAGAAGCACCGTGAGGCAGGGCATTTTTGAGTGGTCGGATTTTTGAGAGGTTAAGTCGTTAATGTTCGAGCAAATATCTGAAGGCCTTAAACTGATTTAACTGAGAGAGAAAAATGATCGCACAGGATGTCCTAAATATAAAAGTAGAAGACAACGTTGCATATATATCCATAAACCGCCCCAAACAGTCAAACTCTTTGAGCCAGGCCGTTTTTGTGTCTCTGCGGGAAGAATTGGAAAAAATGGAGTTTGATGACAGTGTCAGGGTCGTTGTGATCACCGGTGAGGGTGAAAAGGCCTTTTGTGCAGGGATCGATCTTAAAGAGCGGGCAGCAATGCCGAAAGATGAGATTCAACCCTACAGGGAAAAAGTTATCAGACCCTTTTTTAACACCTTAGGCAATTTTCCAAAACCCACGATCGCAGTTGTAAATGGGGTGGCATTCGGCGGCGGCGCCGAAGTGGCCCTGGCCTGCGATATCAGGATCGCATCTTCCACTGCAAAGTTTTCCCAGTCAGAGATCAGGTGGGGTATGATTCCCGCCTGCGGCGGCTGCCAGCGTTTGAGGATGATCGTCGGAATCGGCAGGGCAAAAGAGCTGATCTTTACCGGAAGGGTCGTTGAGGCTGAAGAGGCGGTGCAGCTGGGAATATTCAACAAGGTCGTTCCTCCTGAGGATTTGCAGAAGGAAGCGAAAAGATTGGCAACCGAGATCGCCAATAATTCTCCCTTGGCCGTAAGACAAGCCAAAAAGGCCATTGATGTGGGGGCCGATGTGTCCGAGGCCTTTGATTATGAATTTGAGGTCTCCAAGGCGTGTTATTTTGCAGGGGATGCAATGGCAGGCCCGGAGAAATTTAAATAAATCATCCAATTTTTTTACACAAAATTTTAAAACTCATTAAATAGGATGGAGGGGAAATATGGATTACGAAAAAATACTTTTTGAGGTTAAAGATGGTATTGCGGTTTTAACGGTCAACCGGCCCAAAAAAATGAACGCCCTGAACTTTCAAACCATGGATGAAATCCAGGATGCCATAGCCCAGGTTCACGGTGATGATTCCATCAGGGCATTGATCATTACCGGAGCAGGAGACAAGGCATTTGTGGCAGGCGCTGATATCTCCGAGTTTACGGAACTGGGTCTGAAGGAAAGCTACGATTTCATTAGAAGGGGAGCCAAGATTTTCAGAGATCTTGAGGCCCTTAATGTTCCCAGCATTGCAGCCGTAAACGGTATGGCTCTGGGAGGCGGATGTGAGCTGGCCATGGGCTGTACGTTCAGGATTGCGGGCGAAAATGCGCTGTTTGGCCTGCCTGAAATTGGTCTGGGTGTTATCCCCGGCTATGGTGGAACACAGAGGCTGGCAAGGATTATTGGGACGAGTCAGGCCATGTGGGCCATGCTCACAGGGGAAAACATGCCTGCCGACAGGGCGCTTGAGCTGGGACTGGTCAATCAGGTGGCAAAGCCTGAAGAGCTTATGGACACTGCAATGAAGGTTGCCAGGAAGATCGCCACAAAGGCGCCGCTGGCAGTAAAATTTTCTATGATCGCCACGAAGTTCGGTTCAGGCGTTGATCTTGAGACCGGGCTTGTCCTTGAGGCCCTTGCTGCCAACCTGGCCCTTGCAAGCGAAGACAAAAAGGAAGGGGTGGCAGCGTTTCTGGAAAAGAGGAAGCCCTCTTACACCGGCAACTAATAGAATTTTAATAGCTTGCCCAATCGGGTTTGAAGGATGGGCATAATTTGTTTTTCTGTTCTGGAGGGGCTTGTGAGAGAATTTGGAAAAGCCTTTCCAATGGAAATCAGACATGGAGGGGAAAAATGATAGAAGATTTTAAGAAGATCTATGACAACAGGCACACATACATGCAGGAGTGGAAGGAAAAAAATCCTGACTGGAAAGTCATGGGTTATATGTGCAGCTATATGCCTGAAGAAATCCTGTATGCGGCCAAGGTCCTTCCTGTAAGGATGCTGGGCGGTCATGAACCTCAGAACGTAACAGAGCCCCATATCATGGGTATGTTCTGTCCTTTCTGCAGGGACGTTCTGGCCCAGGGGCTTTTGGGTAAATATGATTACTGCGATTGCATCGGCATTACCCATACCTGCAAGCATTTAAACCAGGCATATGAGAGTCTGATACTGCACAAAGGTATGGAACATTTCTTTATTCCTATGCCAAACAAGTTGCAGTGCAAGCAGGCCCTGCCCTACTACTCAGGCATATTGGGTTTGTTCAAGAAACAAATAGAAGAATGGACCGGCAATACGATTACGGATGACGATCTCAAGAGAGGAATCGAGATAGTTGACGAAAACCGCCGGCTCATGCGGGAGGTGTATGAGGCCCGTAAAGCGGAAGATCCTCCCATATCAGGCGTTGATTCCATGGTCATGGTGTGCGCCTCACAGATGTATGACAAGGTTGAGGTCAACAAAATTATAGCGGACGTGCTCAAGGATGAACTGCCCGGCAGGCAGGCAAAGGATGACCCGGGAATCCGTTTGATGATCCTGGGAAGTGAAGATGATGATGTTAAATTTCTCACCATGGTCGAAGATGTGGGCGCCTCTATTGTTATTGATGATCACTGCACGGGTTCAAGGTATTTCTGGAACACAACGGAGCCGGGCGATAACCTTATGGACGTGATTGCAGACAGGTACCTCAAGAGACCTCCATGCCCCATCAAAGATATGCCGCATAGGACCCGTATCCCGCATATAGTCGGATTGGCCCGAGAATGGGATGTCGCAGGCGCTATTGTCATTCAGCAGAAGTTCTGTGACCCCCACGAGTTGGATAAGGTGGCCGTGGTCAAGGGGCTGGAAGAGGCGGGTTTCCCCAGCCTGTACCTGGAGTTTGATGTTACCGTGCCCTTAGGACCGTTCAGGATTCGGGTGGAGGCATTCCTTGAGACCCTGGGGTCGGAAGACCTGTTCTAATTGCAATGTATATCTCCCTTTGTTTATTAGGGGAGTTAGACTAAATAACAGACTGAAATTATCATAGAATATATATGGAGGCCTAATATGGGAATATATAAGACTGAACCTCTGAAGTGCTGGGGTAAGGCCAAGGAATTAAGACTGAGTGTCTATGAGGGCATTCAAAAGGCAAGAGATGAAGGGACAATGCTGGTTGCCGGTGGTACGGAGAGCGCTATTGCCCTTCCTGCCGGGTTTGACTTTGATTTTTTGGGTGGTGAGCCCTATGGCGCGAGCTGCACATTTGCCGGTATCCATGATTCCAGTTGTAACAGGGGTTTTATGGAGACTGCAGAGGCGGCCAGTTACCCCAGGGATATGTGTGCGTATATGCGTATCGGTATCGGGTCGTTGCTGTCGGACAGGTTTGTTTTCGGTGGGAAGTATCCTGTCCCTACATTTAATCTTCAGACCCACATCTGTGACACCCATGGTAAATGGTATCAGATCATGAGTGACATCGAAGGTGTACCCTATGAAGTCGTTGACTATATCCCCTATGAGTGGGAGACGGAAAACGAGAGCGAAGAGAGCAAGACGCTCAAAAGGACCTATATGAAAGACCAGATGCTCGAGGTCATCGAGTGGATGGAAAAGCAGAGCGGCAAGACCTTTGATGACGAAAAATTTATCAATGCCGTGAACTGGGAGTGTGAGTCAACCGCTCTCTGGGCACAGTGCTGTATGATAAACCAGTCCATACCGGCTGTAATGGATGAGAAAATGATGTATTCTCTCTATATTATCGCCGTGTTGATGAGACAGCAAAAGGCGGCGGTTGAATTTTACAAGGTGCTTCTGGATGAACTGAAGGACCGGGCCGACAGGGGCATTGCCGCATTTGAAAATGAGAAGTTCAGGATGATTCACGACAGCCAGCCTCCCTGGCATGCCCTGCAGATCTTCCGATATCTTGAGGAATTCGGCGCTGTTTGCATCGGCGCCCACTATTCTTTCAGCCTGTCCGGCGGCTGGGCATATGACAAAAAACAGGACAAATACCTGCCGGCGCTGCCCCCCAAAGAGGCGGGTGTTACGCTTTCCACCAGGGAAGAGGCCTGTGAATGGTATTCCGAGTGGCTGCTTGCCTACCATTCCCTTTTAAGGTCTCTCAGATACTCAGGTCGCGGCAAACACAAAAGGATTCAGGATATTATCGACAACTGGAAGATAGACGGCATGATGATTCATTTAAACCGTGGTTGTGAAGGCACGGCAGTGGGGCAGATGGAACTTAGGAGATATTTGGCGGACCAGGATATCCCGGCCCTTACCTATGAGGGCAACCTTGCCGATGTGCGTGAGTTTGATGTTGAAAGGACAATCGACAAGATAGACACATTTATGGAAACAGTTGGGCTTGAAAAGCTGTAAAAGAAAAATAATAATCTTCAGTTGAGTTGAAAAAGGTTGAGTCGGCAAACGGGGAAAAGAGATTTATTCCCAGCCGTTCAACCACTCAACGACAAAAAGTATAAAGAAGGAGGGATTTTCCATGATAACAGCAGGAGCAGACGTAGGATCAAAGACCGTTAAGATCGTTATCTTGAAAGACGGTACGATTGCAGGGAAGGGGATCGCGACGGGAGGTCTGGAGGTCGAAGGCGCCTGGGACGAGGCT
>Ga0209345_10003245_pt1 | contig 16936 bp, 12 predicted proteins | sample Cruoilmetagenom7_FD_187294 | JGI IMG/M metagenome (GOLD analysis project Ga0209345, IMG submission 187294) | Oil polluted marine microbial communities from Coal Oil Point, Santa Barbara, California, USA - Sample 7 (SPAdes) (version 2) | ecosystem: Environmental > Aquatic > Marine > Oil seeps ...
CTGCTTATAACCGAACGGGGGGAGATTGCCCACACCATGACCCGAGGGAAATTTTTGGAGTTGTTATTCGAGGTGGTCAGCGCTTTTGGTACAGTCGGGCTGTCTACTGGGGTTACGCCCGGGCTTTCTGTGGCAGGGAAGCTCATTATTACTATTGTGATGTTCGTTGGTCGCCTTGGCCCTTTAGTGATCGCTATCGCGGTGAGCCGACGAAGCGTACGACGATATTATTATGCAGAGGAACATATTATGGTTGGATGAGGTATGAGATGAAGCAATTCGCTGTCATAGGGGCTGGTAATTTCGGTTATTACTTAGCCACGCATCTTTACAAAAAAGGGCACGATGTGCTGGTCGTTGATAAAGAACCTGCTCGAGTGCAGGAAATCAAAGAGGATGTGAGTCAGGCCGTGGTCGCCGATGCTATGGACCGAAAAGGCATGGAGGCCCTTGGGTTAAAGCAAATGGATGCGGCAGTAATCTGCATTGGTTCGGTTCTGAGCGACTCTATTCTCGCCACGCTTAATCTAAAGGAAATCGGGGTCGAGCCTGTGCTTGCCAAGGCCATGAGTGAGGCTCACGGGCGTATCCTCCATAAGATTGGCGCTTCAGAGGTATTTTTCCCGGAGAAGGACATGGCTATCTCGTTAGCCGAGCGGTTACACAATCCGAATATGCTCGATTACTTACCCTTTCTCGAGGGTTATAGCCTTGTACAGTTGGCTCCGCCCAAAGGATTTATTGGAAAAAGCCTGCGCGAACTGAACCTCATCAATCAATATGGAATCCAGGTAGTTGCGATCAAAGAGATTGTCCCTGACCGCATGAAGTTGATTCCCACGGCGCGGTTTATAATAAAAGACAGCGACATCATGATTCTATTGGGACCGAACGAAGCGCTTGATAAACTTCGTGATATAGACTGATGTTTAGGATTAGGGACGCGGAAAAAAATAATCGTCCCAAGGGCGCTAGGATTTAGGTTGATTTTGTTCGATCACAAATTTCAAAAGGCGAAGGAATAGTGAATTATTTCAAGGTGTTTGGAATTTGGGATCGAACAAAAACAGCCTGAAGCAGGGATGATTATTGGGATGATTATTTTTTTCCGCGTCCCTTAGAAGGGGTGTAAGTGACCCGTCGACACAGGGACCGGAGGTTAAGGGCTCGCGCCAAAATGTGAATTTATTTTTGCGCGAAACCTTAATTGTTGATACTCGAAGGTAGCCGAAATTAATGACTGCGATCCCCTTCACCATTTCACCGCTTCAGCAGTTTGCCGATCTCGTACCCCTCTCATGTGGCAGCATAAAAATAAAGGGAATCCCGAGCAACCCCATGCCGGCGCTGATAAGATATGTGTTATGCAGCCCAATGCGGTCGGCAATCATCCCGACAAAAACCACAATGAACGATCGTGCGAGAAACGATACCATCATAAACAGCCCGTTTGCTGTTGACGGACTGTTTTTGGCATTTTCCTGGACCATGGCAAGCATGACAGGCGTCGTAGACAGGAGTGTAAAGCCGGTAACAAGCAGCATGAGAAAGCGCAGAGGACCGCTGGTTAATACAAACAGGAACAGACCTATGGGGGCGCCCAGAAGCGCGATGAAAAGGATTCGTCTGCGACCGATGTAATCGCTCAATGTCCCGGATGAAAGCACTGCCACAACGCCGATCCCCTCCAGAGCGGTAAGCGCGAATCCTGCAAGCCAGATATTGCCCGTTTCCTGCTTGATAAATGTGGGCAGAAAGGTTGTCAGTGAGGCGTGCATGAATCCCCGTGCCATGAGTATTGCGGTAAGCGGCAGCAATATGTGCCGCATCTCATAGCATGTGGAAAGCAGGGATGCCCTGACCGAGTTGTTTGTATGCACCGGGACATCGCGAAACCTTAGGTGCAGCCAGATCGAAGCCAGGATGCCAAAAATCATTATTGGATAAAAACCTTCGAGGCCGAATACGGATACTGCCCCAACTGCAACCAAAGGCCCAATTGTCCTGGCAGATTCACCTCCTGCCATGTAGAAACTCATGCCCTTGCCCTTTTTATCACCGGACAATTGTGAAATCATAACCGGTGCCGGGACATGAAAACCAGCGACACTGACACCTGTGATAAACAGGAGAATCAACAGCACGGCATAACTGGGGGCCAGCCCTGTAAGACTCATTGGCACGGCTGTTGTTACCGGGGCAAGTATGATAAAATAACGGACGCTTTTCCTGTCAGCCAAGACCCCTATCAGGGGGTTGAGCAGGGATGGAATCTGCATTACCGTGGAAAGAAAGCCTGCCTGGGTGAGAGACATGGAGAGCTTTTCGATCAAAAGCGGAAGCAGCGGCGCAAGAAAACTGGAATAGACATCGTGAATGAAATGACAGGCCGAAAGCGTGAGGACCTTTCCTGTCCGGAATGTATCAGCGGGTGATGTTTGTGAGTTTTTATTTTCGATTTCGGTCATAAGAACTTGGGAACGTGACACAGAAGCTTAGGGCTCGCGCAAAAATTGAACCGCCGAATAACGAATGACAAATTACGAAGTATGGAATCGCTTCGCTCTATGATTGATTTGTTACCGCCAAGAACGCCAAGTGACGCCAAGTCTATGACTGAAAAGAAGGTTAAAGAATTATATTTATCTTTGCGTTTCTTAGCGACCTTTGCGGTTAATGAATTTTGTATAATTGATAAAAAATCCTTCCTTCGTCATTCGGAATTCATGTGATCGATATTCGCTATTCGGTTTTAACCTGCCACGCAAAATTACTAACCGGTGAAACTCATTGGGCATTCTCTTGAGTTAACGACATTGATTATAGGGTTTATATTATCTCCATACTATATTCAGTTCTGTCCGTTATCAGGCGTAATGTAAATTTTACCTTCTTTCCTTTCACAAGATACGGTTCATATTCTTTTCGAAGCTTGCGGAAATCGGTTGATTCAAGGAATATTTTCAGCATCTCAGCCTTTTGCTCAAGTTCTACCTGTTCCTCAGGGGTTTTAAGGAGTTCCTGCACTATTCGTTCGTGTTGCTTCCTGGACAGTGTCTGGATGCAGGTGGAAAGACTGGGCTCGAGGTTGATTTCCGTCATTGGATATCTGCTTTGCAGGTGGCCATTGCAGTTCACTACAGAGGATAAGAAAAAAGGTAGATTAGTCCAATCTAATCAGCGAATTATAAATCTTGCCTTTTAATAAAGATTTTTGTCAACAGGAAACACCCATTTTTAAAAATTTGGAGAAGGACAAGAGACACACTGCTGTTTGAAGATGCGGAAGGCCTTCATCAATAAATGTTTCAAAATTAGCTTTATAACTTTTTGATATCAAATGGTTAATATGATAGTGATAAATAGTGGGCTTTCATGGAACACCCACATGGATTAATTTTTCAAAATGTTTATGCATTTTGCCCATAATCTTCTTTGTCCAATCAATTGAAAGGAGATATCTTTTGATACACGAATTTGAAACAGTTGTTATTGGGTCCGGGGGAGCAGGATTGTATGCGGCCTTGGAAGCCGGTAAGGCCTCCAAAACTGCCGTTTTGTCAAAAATTTACCCAATGAGGAGTCATACGGGCGCTGCCCAGGGCGGAATCAGTGCCGCATTGGGAAATGTGGAGGAAGATAGCCCGGAATGGCACGCCTTTGACACGGTCAAGGGTGGGGACTATCTGGTTGATCAGAATGCGGCCATGATTTTGGCAAGAGAAGCGGTTCAGGCCGTTTATGATTTGGAAAACAGGGGCCTGCCATTTAATCGAACCCCTGATGGGAGAATTGATCAGCGCCGTTTTGGAGGGCATACACGTAATTTTGGAGAAGCGCCGGTAAGGAGGGCCTGCTATTCTGCAGACCGAACAGGTCATATGATACTCCAAACCCTTTATCAGCAGTGTATCAAAAATGAGGTTACCTTTTTCAACGAGTTCCAGGTCATCGACGTGTTAGTGGATGGGAAAAAGTGTGGCGGTGTGATTGCGGTGGAGCTATCCAGCGGGGACATACATATTTTCAAGGGAAAGATCGTGGTTTTTGCTACCGGCGGTTTTGGGAGAATGTTTAAAATCACATCAAATGCATACGCAAACACAGGAGATGGGCCTGCAGTCTTAGCCGGAAAAGGTCTCCCCCTGGAAGACATGGAGTTTTTCCAGTTTCATCCCACCGGCATAAAGGGACTTGGGATTCTTATCTCTGAAGCCGTACGCGGAGAGGGCGGAATCCTTAGAAACAATATTGACGAACGTTTTATGGAGCGATATGCCCCAACCTTGCTTGACCTGGCTCCCAGAGATATGGTGTCAAGGGCGATTATGATTGAGATCAAGACAGGGAAAGGCATGAGAGGGGATCGGAAAATCGACGACTTTGTTCATTTGGATGCCACACATCTGGGCAAGGACACGCTGGCTGAAAAACTGCCCGATATCTCGGAGTTTTGTCGGGTTTATCTGGGGATCGACCCGGCAGACAAACCGATTCCCGTACTGCCCACAGCGCATTATGGCATGGGGGGTATTCCTACCGATGTTTATGGCCGGGTTATGCTGAACAATAAAGGGGATATTTGCGAAGGTTTGTATGCGGTTGGCGAATGTGCCTGCGTTTCGGTCCATGGCGCTAACAGGCTGGGGACCAACAGTTTACTTGACCTGGTGGTATTCGGCAGAAGGGCCGGACAACATATTGCTGAACAGGTGAAACATATAGACCCCATGCCTGTCAAAGAAACTGTTTCTGATGGGGTAAGGCAACGGATTGAAAAATTGACTGATGGCAGGAAGGGGCCGAGCCCGGGTCGTATTATGGAGGAAATGCAGATCACTATGACGGAAAATGTCGGCGTGTATCGCAATGAGGAAGACATGCGTCTGGCGGTTGAAAAGATGAAGGACTTGCGCCAGCAATACAAAGAGATCCGCATTCAGGATACAAACAAATCCTTCAATACAAACCTCCTGGATATCCTGGAATTGGGGAATCTGCTGGATCTTTCACTTATCACTGCCGAGTCCGCCAGAATTAGAAAAGAAAGCAGGGGCGCTCACGCACGGGAAGACTATCCCGAACGCAATGACACAGACTGGCTCAAACATACACTGGCTGTTCTGGATGGAGAGGGGGTTCGGACAAGCTACAAGCCTGTAGACACATCAATCTGGGAGCCCAAACCCCGTGTGTACTAAACCCTAACGTTGCATAAATCCTGTCGACAAAAACCGTTTCACTCGTGCTATAGTGCATGAACTGCGCGTGTAGTCATGATTTTCTGAACCTCATGTAGTGTGAACTACACTTCGGGCCAGAAAATCATGACTACACACACATTTCACGCACTCTAACACGTTTTTATTCGAAGTTTTATGCAACGTTAGGGTAAAGTCTCGCGCAAAGGAGTTAATGATGAAAATCCTTTTGAAAATACAGCGGTTTAATCCAGAAAAGGACGAGGAATCCACCTATCAGGGCTACACTGTAGAAGTTGAGCCCACTGACCGCATCCTTGATGCGCTGATGAAGATCAAACGGTTTCAGGATGGCTCACTGGGTTTTCGAAAAAGCTGTGCACACGGGGTTTGCGGTTCTGATGCCATGCGTATTAATGGTAAAGACCGTCTGGCATGTAAAACTTTAGTTAAGGATGTGGCTGAAAGCGACGGTGAGGAGGTACTTATTGATCCATTGACGCACTTTCCTGTTCTGAGAGATTTGATCGTTGATCAAACCTCCTTTTTTGATAAGTATCGATCCATTAAACCTTTCCTGATTAATGATTTGCCTGTGCCGGAAAAGGAGCGGATTCAGTCACAAACCGAGCGTATGGCCTTTGATGACACAACCAACTGTATCCTTTGCTCTGCCTGTTTTTCTGCCTGTCCCGTGCTGAAAGAAAACCCCGATTTTCTGGGGCCTGCTACTATTGCCCAGGCCTTCAGATTCCTGGCCGATTCACGTGATAAAGGCTTTGAAGAGCGCCTTCCTGTACTGGATCAGCCTAATGGTGTGTGGCCCTGCCAGAACCATTTTGAATGTACCCGGGCGTGCCCCCGAGGGATCAAAATAACAAAGAGGATTAATGAAACCAAGAGGATGATTAACGCACATGGTGAAAATGAAGTAAAATAATTCAGGGCTTGTTTGAGAATAAGTTCATTGACGACTCCCTTGGAAAGGGAGTAAATTGCTCAATGTTATGTTTCAATCGCTTCCATGACGAAACACCCCATTTATCTCTGACTTTGGAAAAACAAAATAATGGTGAAACCAAAAACCTTTATCCGAACAGGGGTCACCCTCTCATTTCTGGCGATTTTTTTCATTACTCTGGGTTCGCATCTCCTTCATCCATTTTTCCATAATCACAAGCCTGCCAACAGTCACAGTGCCGATCATTCAGTTCATTATATACATTTAACACCGATCAAGGCAGCTGAGAACTGTCCCATATGTCTGTTGTTCAGTTTAGCGCAGCTGTTTGACAAGACCTCTGCAATAGCGAAGACGCCATTGCCCCCACCGATCAAAAACGCAGGGCAGTATCAATTCTCATCTGCGCAAAATTCTTATTATCAACTATTCTCTTCAAGGGCGCCTCCCTTTTCAACTGTTCCCGGAATGTCCATTTAACCTATTAAAAATACATGTAAATATGTGGCAGTAGCGCCTCGCTGATGTGGGATATGTAATCCCTGCAATATGTCTGCATCTGCGTGTATGCTTTAATAAAAGGAGGAATTATGAAAAGGGAGCTCCTTGTTTTTCTTTATATATTCGGTTTTCTCTTTACGCTTGGAGCCAATGGTTTTGCTCAGGAAAGAGGGACATCAGAAGCGGTCGTCAACGAACTTAAACAGGAAATCCAGAAACTTCGTGATCAGATGGAAGCCGAAAGAAGGGTTTACGATAAAAGGCTTCAGAAAATGCAGGAGAAGATTGATGCTGTTTCAAGGCAGATTCTGGAGAAGCCTGCTGCAGATGCAGAGGAGGATCTGGAGTCTGAAATAGCCAAGTCCCAGACCGAGATTCCATCTTCAAGCTTAGAAGGGGCTTGGTCCGGAGTCGGGAGAAGCCTGCAAAGCCTGAATCCGGAACTCTCCGTTATTATTGATACTTATTACCAAAACAGCCATTTCAGCGGCGCTTCGGATGGCGAGATGTCTGACATATATGAAAATATGGCAGGTTTTGGCCATTCACATGGCGACGATCACGGCCATGAACATGGGGGGTTAGATGAAGGATTTAATCTCCGGCATCTGGAACTCTATTTTGCAGGTGAGGTGGATCCGTATTTCAAGGCATATGCCATTGCAGCAATTTCTGAACATGATGCTGAAATCGAAGAGGCCGTGATCCAGACAACCTGTCTGCCCGCCGGTTTCCAACTTCAGGCGGGTAAGTTCTTCAGCCATTTTGGCCGTATCAATCAGCAACACTCGCATGAATGGGATTTTGTTGATCAACCACTTATTTATCAGCTGACACTGGGGGATCATGGTCTGAATGAAAAGGGAGTGCAACTTTCCTGGCTGGCTCCGACACCGTTCCATTTGCTTACAGGGGTTGAAGTATTCCAAGGGGAGAATGAGCTTCTTTTTAACTATATCGGAGGGGATGAACTCCCGGATAAAGACGGTCCGAGGCTTTGGGTTGGATGGTTGAAGTTCTCTCCCAACCTTACCCGGAAACACGGATTTCAGGCTGGTCTTTTCGGGGGCAGAGGTATTGATCAGGAAGCTCATGACGGCAATCATGATGGCACAAACGACCATTGGCTGGATGGGCATGGCATATTTATCGGGGCGGATTTTGTTTATAAATATGATCAGAATTATGCGTATGGATTAGGAGATTTCACCCTGCAGGGAGAATACTTCCGGCGAAAAAAGGATCTGGACCTTTATAATACCGATCCGTCATTGGGTGGTCCGCCCACAGCCTTAATTGGCCAAGACCGTATTGACAAACAGGATGGTTATTACATTCAGGCGGTATATGGCTTGTTCCCCCGCTTGCGAGCCGGGCTTCGCTGGGAGCAGGTGGGTCTGACTAACGAGAGTGAATTTCCAAATGGCACAGACGAGAGTTATGATAACAGTTACCGTGTGGCCGGCATGTTGGACTTTAGCCCGACGGAATTTTCACGCATTCGGATTCAAGCGGATAAGGGAGATTATCTTCTAAATAGCGGGGACCAGGGTGTCTGGCAGATCTTCGTGCAGCTTATGGTATCGCTGGGAACCCACGGCGCCCACAAGTTTTAGATCGAAGATTTATGCGCCTCGCATCTTTCGACGTGGCCTAAAGGATATACTGCAATGAAAACAAAGCATTAAAGGAGCATAAGTCATGAAAAAAATAAAAAGTAGGGGGCTTAAACCCTTGTGGGCCGCGCTCTTCTCCATGGTTTTAATTGTTTCGGCCTGGAATGTGACAGAGGCAGGAAAGTCAGATATTCTGACCACCACAACCGATTTGGCTTCAATTGCCAGGGCCGTCGCAGGTGAACATGCAACGGTAAACAGCATCTGTAGCGGCAAGGAAGACCCCCATTTTTTGCAGGCCAAGCCCAGCTATATTGTCATGGCACGCGAGGCAGACCTGTGGATCCGTGTAGGCATGGAGCTTGAAATCGGCTGGGAAACACCGATACTGGATGGCGCCAGGAACCGTACCATTCGTGTTGGAAGCAAAGGGCATTTGGACGCATCAGAGCGCGTTAGGAGGCTGGGTGTTCCAACGACTCGGATTTCGCGTGCCATGGGTGATGTCCACCCTCAAGGAAATCCCCATTACTGGCTGGGCCCCTTAAACGGCAGGATTGTGGCCAAAAGTATTGCAGGCCGGCTTGAGCATCTTTTCCCCGAAAATGCCGGCGAGTTTCGCGAAAACCTGAAAGCGTTTCAAAAAGCGCTTGATGAACATATGTTCGGTAAAGCGCTCGTAGAAAAACTGGGTGGGGCAAAACTCTGGACCCTGGAACTGAAGAAAGAATTAGACCCATTTCTCAAATCTCTTCAAATGGAAAGCCAACTGGGTGGATGGAAAGCAAGGATGGGACCTTTTCAAGGGGAAAAGATCATCACCTATCATCAAAGTTGGGATTATTTTGCCAATCGCTTCAATCTCGATGTTGCGGATGAACTGGAGCCGAAACCCGGCATTCCGCCCAGCCCTGGGCATGTTCTTGAAGTGCTCCGAAAAGTAAAAGAACAAAACATTTCCGTTCTTCTGATGGAGCCTTACTACAGCCTCAAGGCGCCGGAGCTGATAGCATCCAAAACGGGAATCCTGGTGGTCGTAAGCGCAAACACAGTGGGCGGCCAACCTGTGGCGAAAGACTATTTCTCGATGATCGGGAATATTGTAGACAAACTGGCAACCGCCTTTGAAACAGCCCGGAAAAATAAGGGGAAATGAGAAATGACAGGATTTATAGAATTGCTCGCCGCACCCTTTGCGGTTTGTATCCTGATCGCCGCGCTTCATTGTTACATGGGGTTGCATGTGGTCAAACGCGGTGTGATTTTTGTCGACTTGGCTCTGGCCCAGATGGCGGCGCTTGGCACGGCAGTTGCACTTCTCCTGGGGCCCATGTTAGATATCCATCCGCATGTGCATGAAAACGCCCATTCATTTTACCATGATACAGAGATGATCAGTAAGTTACAAGTGACCGATGAATCATTTGGCGTAGATATCGACCATGGGCAACATGCCTACATTCATGAGGAGGGTGAGGCGGGCCATGATGCAGGCGTCACCCATTGGCTGAAGAAAAATTTTCCATACATCCTCTCGCTGCTCTTCGCGTTCATCGGCGCGGTGATCTTCTCGCTGGGGCGCTTTCGCGATGAACGTGTGCCCCATGAAGCGATAATCGGCATTGTCTTTGTCGTATCATCCGCGCTGGCCGTGCTTGTTTTGAGCAAAGCCCCGCATGGTCACGAGAAAATGGAGGCCATGCTTGTGGGCAGCATTTTATTTGTGAGCTGGCGCGATGTGCTGAGCATGCTTCTGCTTTACATTCCACTGGCCATTTTCCATTTTGCGATCCGTGGCGTACTGATGAGAATCTCAGAAAATCTAAGGGAGGCGGAGTCCGCGGGAATACACGTACGGGCTTGGGATCTTTTATTTTATGCGAGTTTCGCCTTGATGGTCACACAGTCAGTATCCATAGCGGGGGTGCTGGTGGTATTCAGTTATCTCATCATACCCGCGGCTTGCGCGATCATGTTTGTGGATAGCTTCTTATGCAGCCTGCTAATGGCATGGGGAATTGCACTGGGGGTGAGCTTGTCGGGCCTTGCTTTTTCCGCCTGGAAGGATTTACCCACCGGGCCGTCGCTGGTAGCCACCTTTGGCGCAGTGCTGATATTATGTATTGCAATTAGACTACTTCTGGTCCGGTTTTTTAGTGGTGTTTCTAAGCAAGATCCTTGAGGGCCAAACTAAAGATTGCAGCATTGCAATCTTTACCAATTCACAGTATTGCAATAAACAACGAATGCAATACTGCTCAGCATCACACCGAATATCCATCCTGAGAATTATTCCCTTATATTTTAAGTAGTTATCTTTTTTTGGATCAATGCACTGAATCTGGCACGGAAAATGCGTTACCATTTGCAGTTTTGAACAGTGGAGTAGCAATTAGAGCCTGGATATTTGATTGACAGGGCGTGCTGCATTTGTTATTTTTTTCACAATGTATGGCTTCGCCTAAGGAAAAAACCTGAAGCGAATGTGTTGTTGGCAGGGGAACTTGACAGTACCCTCGCTTGCCACATATTGATTCAACACAGATCCTGTTATGACACACCTTCTTGGGAAAGACCGGATGTCTCTCGATGACAGGGTTTATGCATTTCTTGGTTTTATTACAATTTATGATTAGATGAAGGAAAAGGAACCTATGAGCTTTCAAAAACAGTTGTCCAGAGGTGAATTTGTGGTTTTGGCTGAGATGGACACTCCCAAAGGGGTTGACATATCGGATCTGATAACAAACGCTCGCCGCGTTAAAAGTCGCGTTGATGCTGTTATCATCCCTGACATGGGGGACGGGATGATGAGGATGAGTGCTTTGGGTGGCGCCGTGGTCATGCAACAGCAGGGCATAGAGGCGATCATCCACGTCTACTGCCGGGACCGTAACAAAATGGCCCTGCAGGGGGATATCCTTACCGCACATGTTCTGGGTATTCAGAATCTGTTGGTCGTTCGCGGAGAGGATATGGAGTATGGCGACCATCGCGATGCCAAGCCGGTCAATGATCTTGATGAACTGTCTTTACTCGGTGCAATCCAGTCCCTACAGGAGGGGGTGGATGTGGCAGGCTTTGATCTCAACGGCATTCCCAGTTTTACGGTGGGTTGTACAATCGCACCGTATGCAGATGATAAAGCCCTTGATACGGAGCTAGAACTGGCCAAAAAAAAGGTTGAAGCGGGCGCCCAGTTCATCATCACGCCGCCCGTCTTTGATTTGGAGCATTTCTCTGCTTTTCTCGAAAGGACAAAGGGACTTGGTGTGCCCATTATCGCGACGGTTTTTCTACTGAAATCGGTCGGAATTGCAAGATATATGGCAACCAACGAACCGGGTGCCCATATCTCAGAACAGTTGATCCAACGCATCCGCAAATCTCCGGACCGGGAGACTGAAGGTCTCCGGATTGCGGGTGAAGCGATCTCTGATCTCAAGAATATCACTCAGGGCGTTCAGATCGTGACATTAGGATGGGAGTATCAACTTCCATCCATCCTGGACTATGCCGGCCTGTGATACCCGCCCCCTATTAATGATAAAAAACAAAAAGAAGACGAATTGAAAAGCAAATGAATAATCAAGATATAGATCAATCGAAAAATAAAGTACTTGTGATTGGCGGCGGAGTTGGTGGTATTAAGGCCGCCATGGATCTGGCTGAAGGCGGCAAGAATGTGCTGCTGATCGATAAAGCGCCCTCTATCGGTGGTCTAATGACCCAACTGGATCGCACTTTTCCTACAAATAACTGTGATTTATGTACATTGTCTCCTCACTTAGCCGAAAGCGCCAGACAGTTCCATATCGAACTTTCAGCGCTGACTCAGTTGATATCGGTAGAAGGGGAGGTGGGCCACTTCAAAGTCAGATTGAAAACCGAACCCCGTTTCATAGACCTGAATAAGTGTACGGCATGTGGGGATTGTCTTAAGGCCTTTCCTGAATGTGTCCGGTTTACACCGGGACTGGATCATCGTGCACCCACATGCATGCGGTATCCGCAGGCAGTGCCGGGAGCCTTTTCTATTGATATGGAAAAATGCACCGATGTTGACCAGCTGGTTCAGGTATGCCGGGACGGGGCTATCCTGTCGCAGGACGAAGCAAGAATCCGGGAGGTGGTGGTCGGGGCCATTATTCTGGCCACAGGGGCTGAGCTGTTCACCGGCAAGGCGCTGGCCAGTTACGGATATGGGGCCTGTCCCAATGTGGTCACCGGAATGGAATATGAACGCATCCTGTCCGCATCCGGACCGACCCAGGGAGAACTGATACGTCCATCCGATGGAAAAAGGCCCAAAAAGATTGCATGGGTACAGTGTGCGGGGTCCCGTAATATCGGCCCCGGCGACGTCTCCTACTGCTCCAGTGTCTGCTGTATGTATGCGCTGAAAGAAGCCATCGTAACCAAAGAGCGGTTTCACGACGATATTGAAGCCTCTGTCTTTTATATGGATATGAGGACATTCGGCAAGGATTACGAGTTGTATTATCAACGTGCCAGAGACGATTTCGGCGTCCGTTTTGTGCGCTGCCGTCCCCACACCGTTGATTTTCATCCCGAGGAAAACGACCTTTCCATCAGCTATGTCACAGACGGAGATAGTTCCGTTGAAAAAGAGACGTTCGATATGGTCGTCCTTTCAACGGGGTTTTGTATCTCGGCCGATGGGATCAAACTGGCTGAAGACCTTGGAATTGACTTAAATGAACATCATTTTGCCAGGACAGAGGCCTTTAGCCCAGTGACCACTTCAAGACCCGGAATCTATGCGTGCGGTCTCTCTGAAAGCCCCAAGGACATTCCCGAAACCATTGTTCAGTCAAGCGCAGCCGCCTGCATGGCATCCAGGGATCTGGAGTCCATCAAAGCAGATGCCGTCCCCGACGCAGAACTTCCCCCGGAGCGGGATGTGAGCAATGAAGAACCCAGAATCGGAGTCTTTATTTGTGACTGCGGAGAGAATATCGGGGGGACCGTCGACGTCTCTGAGCTTGTGGAATATTCCACATCCCTACCCCAGGTGGTTTTATCCGAATCGGTGGGGCATGGTTGCTCGAGGGACTCCATGGAACATATCAAAAAGGCCGTTACAGAGCAAAATCTCAATCGGGTCGTGATTGGGGGATGTTCTCCCAGGACCCACGAGACATTGTTTCAGGACACGGTTCGTCAGGCCGGACTGAATAAGTACCTGGTGGAGATAGCCAACATCAGGGACCAGGACACCTGGGTGCATAAAAACTATCCACATATGGCGGCGGTGAAATCCAAAGACTTGATCCGGATGGCCGTAAGTAGCGCGGCCCTGGCCCACCCCCTCACAGACCATGTTCTTCCCATGAATAAGGATATTCTCGTAGTCGGCGGAGGGGTTACCGGGATGAACGCGGCCCTGAGTCTGGCAGATCAGGGCTTCCGGATTTTCCTGGTTGAAAGATCAAGGGAACTGGGCGGAGTGGCAAAAAAAATCCACAGGACCCTGGAGGGTGAAGACGTCCAGGCCTATATGCACGATCTGATAGAAAAGACCTTAAACCATGACCGCATTCAGGTCCTGACCCATGCCATTATCGTGGACCACACGGGTATGTTGGGCATGTTCAAGACAGGCCTCCAGATCGGTCCGCGTATGGCCTATCGTCAGATTACCCACGGCGCCACCATTCTGGCTACCGGCGCCCTGCCCAATCGGCCCAAGGAATACCTCCTGGATAAACATCAGGCGGTTGTAACCCAGCTTGAACTGGATGCTCTTCTCGAAGATCAGAAGGAAAAGGCCACAACATGGCAGGATGTCGTCATGATCCAGTGTGTTGGGTCTCGCTGTCCGGAAAACCCCAACTGCTCCCGGGTTTGTTGCCAGTCTGCGGTGAAAAACGCACTCAGGATACTGGATCTGAATCCTGAAGCGCGAATCTATATCCTTTATCGCGACATGAGAACCTACGGCTTTCAGGAAGACTATTACCGTATGGCCCGTGAGCGCGGGATCACCTTTATCAAGTACGATGCTGAAGATAAACCTCTGGTGAAGGAAGCGGGTGATCGGGTGTCCGTCACATTTCATGAGCCGATACTGGATCGAAAGGTAGAAGTCCTGGCCGATTGCCTGGGTCTGAGCACAGGGCTTGTGGCTGACGATGAGGCTACCGAAGATCTGGGGATAATTTTTAAACTGCCCAGAACCTCAGATGGATATTTCCTGGAAGACCATATCAAACTGCGCCCGGTAGACCTGCCCGTGCCGGGGTTTCTGGTGGCCGGCACGGCGCATGCCCCAAAGACCATACGCGAAAGTATCGGACAGGCCCAGGCGGCCGCAGGACGGGCCTTAACGCTTTTCGCCAAAGACACAATAAATCTTGGCGCTGCCGTGGCCAGGGTAGACAGCAAAAAATGCGCTGCCTGCCTGATCTGTGTCAGGGCATGCCCATATGATGTCCCCTTTATCAATGCTGACGGATATTCAGAAATTGACCCGGCCAAGTGCCATGGCTGCGGCGTCTGTGCTGCGGATTGCCCGGCAAAGGCAATTCAGCTCATGCAATATGAAGACGACCAGATCATGGCCAAAGTGGACGGGCTTTTGGAAGGTATGTTATGAAAAAAGAATTCGAACCTGTCATCGTGGCCTTTTGTTGTCACTACTGTGCTTATACGGCGGCTGACATGGCCGGCAGTATGAGACTCTCCTACCCCCCTAATGTAAAAATCATACGGGTTCCCTGCACCGGCAAGGTGGATGCAATCCACATCATGAGAGCACTCCAAAAAGGGGCGGACGGTGTGTATGTGGCCGGCTGCCTTGAAGGAGACTGCCACTTCAAGAACGGTAATATAAAGGCGGCCCGGCGAGTGAAGTATGTGAAACAGATCCTGGATGAAATCGGCATTGGCAGGGACAGGCTGGAAATGATCACCATGTCGGCCGGAATGGGCGGACGTTTTGCCCAGACCGCGACTGAATTTACGGATAAGATTCGTGCATTGGGACCGAATCCGACAAAAAGGGCCTCAATAGACGAACTTCAGGAAGCGACTGGTTAATTGTCGGATAAAGGAGAAATTCAAAAAAATGATTACCGCTGAACGTAAACCCATGGAAGAGATTATTGCATGCGTAAAGCCCTATCAACGCATCCTGCTGATCGGTTGTAACGAGTGTGTCACCGTGTGCGCTGCAGGAGGCCGTAAAGAGGTCGGGATGTTGTCTTCCGCCCTTCAGATGGCGTTTATGCAGGCCGGAAAGACCCTTGAGATCAAGGAACTCACCCTGGAAAGACAATGTGATCCGGAATACATTGAGGAACTTGTCGGATACATTGACCATGTAGATGCCGTACTTTCAATGGCCTGCGGTTGTGGGGTTCAGGAAATTGCGCGGCGCTTTAAGGACAAACATGTGTACCCCGCGGTGAACACCAAATTCATGGGGGCTTCCGAACGCCAGGGCATGTGGGCGGAACGATGCCAGGGTTGTGGGGACTGTGTCCTGGGGATAACCGGGGGAATTTGCCCGATTGCCCGTTGCTCCAAGCGACTTCTGAATGGTCCCTGTGGCGGATCAGGCAATGGAAAATGCGAGATCAGCCCGGATGTGGACTGCGCCTGGCAATTGATATGGGACAGGCTGAAGGCCCTGGGTATGGAGGACAGATACGAAGAAATTATGGAAGCCAAAGATTGGCGAACAAGTCGGGATGGTGGTCCCCGCAGAATCATAAGAGAGGATTTGGCATAATGAAAACCAAAAGTGTGCTTGAAAAAGTTCTTGAATCGGGTCAGTTCGCAGTCACATCGGAATGTGGCCCACCCAGGGGGGCTGTTCCTGAGAAAGTAAGAGAGAAGGCCGAACTGCTGGCAGGGCACGTGGATGCCGTCAATGTTACGGACAACCAGACAGCAGTCGTGCGGATGTCCAGTCTGGCCGCCTGTATCCTTATCAAACAGCAAGGCCTCAACCCCATCTTACAGATGGTGACGAGAGACCGGAACCGGCTGGCCCTGCAGAGTGATATTCTAGGTGCTTACGCCCATGGCATAGACACCATGCTGTGTCTGTCAGGCGATCACCCCTGCTTCGGCGATCACCCCATGGCAGCCAATGTGTATGACCTGGATTCAATTCAACTTATTCAGACCGTAAAAAAGATGCGGGATGAAGGAAAATTCCAGGGTGGAGATGACATCCTTAACCCTCCACAAATGTTCATCGGGGCAGCGGCCAATCCCTTTGCTGATCCCTTTGAACTGAGGGTCGCCCGCCTGGCAAAAAAGGCTAATGCAGGTGTGGATTTTATCCAGACCCAGTGTATTTATAACCTTGATAAGTTTAAGACATGGATGGAAGGTGTGCGTGCAAGGGGGCTTCATGAAAAGGTGAGCATCCTGGCCGGTATTACCCCTCTTAAATCCGCCGGTATGGCGCGGTATATGAAAAATAAGGTTCCGGGTATGGATGTCCCGGATGAACTTATCAAACGAATTGCCGGCGTTCCCAAAGAAAAACAGGCCGAAGAGGGCATAACAATCAGCGTAGAGGCCATAGAACAACTGAAAGAGGTGGAAGGCGTGCGAGGGTTTCATATTATGGCGATTGAATGGGAGCAGAAAGTCCCTGAGATAGTAGAAAGAGCCGGACT
>Ga0209345_10003246_pt1 | contig 16935 bp, 16 predicted proteins | sample Cruoilmetagenom7_FD_187294 | JGI IMG/M metagenome (GOLD analysis project Ga0209345, IMG submission 187294) | Oil polluted marine microbial communities from Coal Oil Point, Santa Barbara, California, USA - Sample 7 (SPAdes) (version 2) | ecosystem: Environmental > Aquatic > Marine > Oil seeps ...
AAAAACGCGCATTGGCCAAAGTTCTAGGCGCAACCGACACAGTCGATGCAGCAGCCCAAGATGCAGCCCAGCAAATCATCGATCTGACCGGCGGCGGGGTGCATCACGCAATCGAAGCGGTTGGGCGTCAAGCCAGCAGTGATCTTGCGGTCAAGGTGCTGCGGCGCGGCGGAACTGCAACAATCCTCGGCATGATGCCGCTTGATTGCAAAGTCGGACTTGGCGCAATGGATTTGCTCAGCGGAAAGAAATTACAAGGCGCTATCATGGGGATGAACCATTTTCCGGTCGATCTGCCGCGCTTGGTGGATTTTTACCTGCGCGGGCTGCTCGATCTAGACACGCTTATTGCCGAGCGCATTACACTGGACCAAGTAAACAGCGGGTTTGACAAAATGCGCGCGGGACATTCCGCACGCTCCGTAATTGTGTTCAACAGCTAGGGGACGGGGCAAATGGACTATGAAAGGGAAATGGTCGGAACGATCGAAGTGCCCGGGAAGGACCGGCTGGATGAAGCCATCTTGACCGCATGGATGCAGGAAAACATTGCCGGTTTTTGCGGCCCGCTGACCATGGCCAAGTTCAAGGGCGGGCAATCCAATCCAACCTACCGCATTGATACACCCGCCCAATCCTATGTCCTGCGGCGCCAACCATTCGGCAAATTGCTGCCTTCTGCCCATGCGGTTGACCGTGAATACAAGCTTATGGCCGCACTGCACCCGACCGGCTTTCCCGTCCCGCGCGCTTATGGCCTGTGCGAAGACCCCCAAGTGCTAGGGTCAAAATTCTTTATCATGGGCCTCGCCGATGGGCGGTCCTTGTGGAACGGGGCGTTGCCCGATTACCAGCGCGATGATCGCCGCGCTATTTATCATGCCATGATCGAAACCATGGCCGATCTACACCTTAAAAACCCTGACGAAATCGGCCTGTCGGATTTTGGCAAGCCAACCGATTATTGCGCCCGCCAGATCGCGCGTTGGTCCAAACAATATAAGCTGTCTGAAACGCAGCTGATCCCTGAAATGGACAAGTTGATAGAATGGCTGCCAACCACCATTCCCCCGCAACATGGCAATGCCATCGTGCATGGTGATTACCGGTTGGATAATATGATCTTTCACAAAACACAGCCGCGTGTGATTGCTGTGCTGGATTGGGAATTGGCTACGCTGGGCGATCCGATTGCCGACTTTTCCTATTTAATGCTCAATTGGGTCACCCCGCCTGACGGGCGCGCCGGGATCGGCGGGCTGGACCATGCAGCATTGGGTATTCCAACGATGGAGGCGGCAATCGAAACCTATGTCGCGCGCACCGGTTTTCCTGTTCCGCCGATGGATTGGTATTTCGCCTTCAATCTGTTCCGGCTCGCAGGGATCATCCAGGGCATAAAGAAGCGGGTCATTGATGGCACCGCATCAAGCGCGCATGCCAAAGAAATGTCCAAGCAACTTTTGCCGCTAGTCCAAAATGCCTATCATTTTGCCCAGCGTGCAGGGTTGGATCGGTAATATAAATGCGGTTGATACACTGTTTATCAGCCCGCCCAAAAAGGGGCCTGCCGCGCGGATAATTCAGCCCCGCTACCGCATGGCCCCGCCTCGCGGCGCGTCAGCTTGTGTATAGGCGGGCCGGGCAGGAAAACGGCGTCCAAAGAACCCAATTTGACGTGTGGATCACTACTCTAAGCTTATCTCTACCCTAAGCGGATCTATGCCCCTAAAAACCCCGCGACCATTTGATAACCACGCCCTTATCATCAGGGATGCTAGCATAATGACCGGGGTCTTTACGGTAAAACACACTTGCTGCAGCCTGACCATTCCATAGTCCCCCGCGCCAGGCCATTTCACCGATCAACTCGCGCCCTTTGGGCGCCAAGGACACATGTTGGGTATCAAACCCCGCATTTTGGGCGGCGTAATCGTAACTGACCGGCAGATCGAGATTAAGCCCGCCGCCGCCCACTCGCAGCGGCTGTGCAATGCGCAATCCGATGGTATCGCCTCCACTCAAGATATTGCTGCGGGTGATATCGAATGACCATGCGCGGCTGGAAAAATCTGATCCTGCCCCCACAAGCCCGCTTCGCCGGGCGCGGGTAAACCCCTGACGCATTTCAGCGCCCATGTGCCACCCGCGCGCAATTTTCGCTCTAAAGCTGGCATCTGCAAACAATGTATCTGCGCCCGAAGCGCCCAGCGCATTATGGAAATAGGCCCCCAAAATGGTGTCGCTTTCACGCATCCAGCTCAGCCCTAGGGCGGCCTCGATCGGCCCGATCCGCCGGTCGCCGGACACTGAAAAACTGCGAACATCGCGCCGGTCATCTTGATGCAAGCCAAGATTATTGAATGTACTGCTCTGGCCCAGCCACGCCTGCGCATTTTCCATGCTGAGGGTCAGCCCCCATGCCCCGATCTGCTGGCGCAATGCGGCGGATGCATCGGTATTGAGGTGAAAGCCGCTATCGCGGGCAATGCTGCTGGCAACCAGAAAGGCCGGGCGGGTTTGCCCCTGCAACTGCGCGGTCAAGCCGTTTGCCCCTTCAGCAAAGCCAAACGCCAATTGCATGTCGGGCGCCAATTGCAGGGCCACCCGCGCGGCCAGCACCTGTGCAACATTGGCATCTGCCGGGGAAAGCCGCAATTGTTTCTCGGCGCTTAGATCATCACCTGATTGGGGCCCATCCCCAATGGTAAACGCCATCGACAATGCCCTATTTGCGGTGACAACGCGCCGGCTGCGGGTTTCAACCGCATCGATCAATTGGGAACGCACCGCTGATCCTGTAAGGCGGCTGCCAAGATCATACGTATAAGCGCGCGCATATTTATCGGTGATAACCGCGTTAATCGTCACATTGCTCAGCGCATCGCCCATTGGCGTGGATGCGACACCGGTTTGGCCGCCCAGCGCGATTGCAGCTGTGCTGCCAGCCAAGGTGGTTGTTCCTTGCGGCGACAATGCGTTGCCAATATCAAGAATGCCCTGTCCAAACACCGCATCGATACCATTGGCCCCCGCATCACGCGCGGTGGTCAACAAAATTTCAACAATTTCTGCGCCCGACAGATTAGGAAAAGCCTGTTTCAGCAAAGCGACCGCGCCCGACACCTGCGGTGCGGCAAAACTGGTGCCGGAAATAACAGTTACAAACCGGTCGCCATTGGAATCCGTTATGATCTGCAACACGCCATCTTCATAGACGCAGCAAATCTGCTCGCCCCGCGCTGACAGGAATGATGATGCATCATCACCTGCCCGATTGCTAAAATCTGAAAAGCCGCCAACTTCATCAACCGAACCCACAATGATCACATGCGATCCGGCTGCTGCCAACAGGCCACTGGCGAAGGGGTCTGGCTGATCGGGATCGATTGCAGGATCGGTGGATCCGCCATCATTTCCTGCTGACACCACAATCACCACCCCAGCGTCAGCCGCGCGCCGAATGGCAGCGATCAGCCCCGCACTCGGATTTCCGCCGCCAAGGCTCAGATTAACCACACTCGCGCCGGATGCCACTGCGCGGTCAACACCGGTGGCAATATCACTGTCAAAAAACTCGCACCCCTCAAGCGAGGCGCCCGTTCCTGCAGTGCAGCTGCCGGGTCGGTCGGCGCGCAGGGCCAAAATATCGGCCTCATAGGCAATGCCGACCACGCCTGCACCATCGCGCGCTGCAGCCGCCACCAGTGCCACATTGGTCCCGTGATCATCGATGGAATCAAACCCGCGGGCCCCCGCTACATCAGCCGAATCGGTGCTGATCCGCCCGATGAATTCGGGGCTGTCACTGTCAATTCCGGTATCGATGATGGCGATCGTCGCGCCCTCACCTGTGATCCCGCTGCTCCACGCAGCGACGGCATTGTGAAATTCAGGGCCGTCAGACCGGCGAAATTCCGCAGTGTCAAAATTGGTCGGGGTCGGGGTCGGGGTGGGGGTCGGTGTGGGCGTAGGCGTGCTATTCACTCCGCCGCCCGATGCGCCCCCGCCGCAGGCAGACAGCAATGCCAAGGCGCCAAATGCACAGCCAATACGAATGCGCACCGCCGCGCGAGGAGCAAAAACCATAATCGGACCCTCCTGATCCTCGGCACATATCTTATGGTCGCAAAAGTAACCATATGCTGAACATTGGGCAAGGTACTGCTGCAAGCTTGAAATCTTTGCGCGGCTCTCTTGCCCGGCGTGCACCATGCCGCTAGCAGCCTGCCTAGACCTACCGCAATAAAAGTAAATCAATGACCCAGAAACTTGAAACCGCCATCGAAGCTGCGTGGGAAGATCGCGCCAATGTCACACCCGCCAGCACTAATGTGGGCGAAATGGTGCGCGAAGCGCTCGAATTGATCGACAGCGGCGCAGCCCGCGTGGCTGAACCGGATGGTTCAGGCGGCTGGAAGGTCAATCAATGGCTGAAAAAAGCGGTCCTTCTGTCTTTTCGCCTCAATGAAAATGTGGTGATCGAAAACGGCGCAGCTGGTGCGCCCGGCTTTGACAAAGTGCCTTCGAAATTTGCAGGATGGGATGAAAACCGTTTCCGCGAGGCCGGTTTCCGGGTGGTTCCGGGGGCTGTTGCCCGCCAAGGCAGCTACATTGGCAAAAATGTGGTTTTGATGCCCAGCTTCATCAATATCGGCGCCTATGTCGGTGATGGAACAATGGTCGATACTTGGGCATCAATCGGCAGCTGCGCGCAAATTGGCAAGAACTGCCATATCTCGGCCGGAACCGGAATTGGCGGAGTGCTTGAACCAATGCAGGCCAACCCGACAATCATCGGGGATAATTGCTTCATCGGCGCGCGTTCAGAAATCGTCGAAGGCGTGCAGGTAGGCGAAGGCTGCGTTGTGGCGATGGGCGTGTTCATCACGCAATCGACCAAAATCGTGGACCGTGCCACGGGCAAGATCATAACCGGCCGCATCCCGCCCTTCAGCGTGGTGGTGCCGGGCGCATTACCAGGCAAACCTTTGCCAGATGGCAGCATGGGGCCATCGCTTTATTGCGCTGTAATCGTGAAAACCGTCGATGCCCAAACCCGCGCCAAAACCGCAATTAATGAATTGCTGCGCGATTGATTGCCAAACCCGCTGTCTTGGCAGCAGAGCGTGCAATCAAATAGCCGGTAAAGCCCGCATGGGTTGAGTGTATTTCTGCGCGCTGGCGGCGCTCTGGCCGCGGCCTGGATATTCGCTTCAGCCGCTGCTTGGGCGGGCTATTTACGGGCGGCTACTGGCGTTTCGATTGGCGGCTGGCCTATTTGGCTTGCCGCGTACAGCTCTGCGCTGCGCATCACGCGCATCATATTGCGCGATGCAATCTTCTCCAGATCGCTTTGTGAATATCCCCGCCGAGCAAGTTCGGTAAACAGCGCAGGATAGGCTGAAACGTCATCCATTCCGGCAACTGTGGTCGGGATCCCATCAAAATCACCACCGACACCAACATGGTTGATGCCCGCCACTGCACGAATACGGTCAATATGATCGGCCATTTCAGACAATTGTGCTTGCGGCATGGGATGCGCCTTGTCCCACAGGGCAAGGCCTGATGCTGCCTGCTCTGGGCTGCCGGGCCACAAACTATCCTGCCGCGCGGCTTCTGCTGCACGCCGGCCAATATATTGGCGCACCTGTTCGCTGACAAATGTGGGATAGGCCGCCACCATCACCAAACCCCCATTATTGGGCAACCGGCGCAGGACATTATCGGGCACATTGCGGGCATGACCGCTGATGCCGCGCACGCCCGAATGGCTGAACATCACCGGTGCACGGGCCACATCAAGCGCATCATGCATGGTTTTCTCGCTGACATGGCTCAGATCCACCAGCATCCCCATCCGGTTCATCTCGCGCACCAAATCCTTGCCGAAATCCGTCAGTCCATCATGTTCAGGCGTATCGGTTGCGCTATCAGCCCAGGGCGTGTTTTTTGAATGGGTCAGGGTCATATACCGCGCGCCCAATGCATACATCTGGCGCAGCACCGCCAGGCTGGAATTGACCGAATGGCCGCCCTCCATCCCGATTAAAGAGGCAATTTTGCCCTGCGCCATTGCACTTTCCACCTGATCGGCCGTCACCGCCAGTGACAGATCGGCGGGGTAACGCGCGATCAATCGTTTGGTCACATCGATTTGTTCAAGCGTCGTTTGCACCGCCTGCGCCCCGACGAGGTAGGCTGGCACATAGACCGACCAGAATTGCGCCCCGACCTTGCCCTGACGCAGGCGGGGTATGTCAGTATGCATCGCACGACCGGCCGGATGATCGGGAGCTGCGGCGCTGGTATCGTTAAAATCGAAGGCGCCAATTACATTGCGGTATAGTGCACGCAATGCATAGGGCACGTCATTATGGCCATCCCACACTGGCGCCTGCGCCAAGGCCCTCTGCGCTGTATCCTGCGCGCTTTGCCCGGCTTGCACGCTTTGCCCGGTTTGTGCAGTTTGGGCCGTTTGCGCGGCCACAGGCGCGGCAATCAGAGCCAGCGGCAATAGACAGGCAGAATATTTCATATCCGGTTCTCCACAAACAATGGGCAGGGCGTGAAAATCAAGGGCCCTAACTTGTAAGGGGAAGATCGTTCCAGACAAGGCGAAAGCCAGCATGACCCAGGCGGGATGGAGGATGGTATGATGAACGGCGCAGGGCGGATTTGCTGCCATTGCCAAGGATAACACCGTCTGCGCCGCGGGAAACAGGGCATTCGGGCTGGATCACTGGGGGCAGATCACTGAGATTAGAATACTGAAATCGGGCCAGCTGGGGTCGAAACCACGGCGGTCTGGCCGGCGCTTGGCGCGCTATGTAACCATCAGAAAACTGGTGTCATTTTTTAGAAAATATGGCCTGCACCCTTGGCAAGGCCTGCCATCCCATCATCATACGCTGGAATGATCGCCGAAGCGGGCCATCACCTATTCTGCACTTCTGGGGAACCAAACAGCCCCGCAGCCATTCTCCCCCAAAGATTGAGCGGAAAACTATGCCGATGATGGATCAAGGGGGGATGGATCAAGGGGGCGGGCCGAAACCCGCCCCCTGAAAGCAATTATGTGAGGTGCTTTGACACCGCAGCAGTCATCTTGAACATCGAGATCTGATCCTTGCCGATCACTGCTGCCAGCTTGGCATCAGGATTAATCTGGCGCTTATCCGCGCTATCCTGCAAATCATTGGCCTTGATATAGACCCAAATCTTAGACGTAACCTGCGCACGGGTCATCGGGCCCTTGCCGATCACATTTTCGAGATCCCCCGAAAGAGTTACAGGTTTCTGCAATGCATTGTTCTTGCCAGCCATTAGTTAGTCCTTTCGCTTTTTTACAATTAAACCTGGTATCGGGCCAGTTCGTCCAGCCTTCTTATCAAGTATCATCCTCATCCCACGCTTCTTCTTCGTCTTCGTGCCGGGCGTAGGTTCCGGTAAGTACTGCTGCGCCGATGACATGACCTTGCATGGCAGCCACCAGTTTTGCCCGATCAGCGCCTGGCAACAAAATTAGCGGCAGATCGAGAGCATAAATCTGAAATACATAATTATGCGGCTGCACCCCAATCGGGGTGTCAGGCAATAACCATTCGGATTTCTTCTGTGAATTCTTGCCCACACGGGGCGGCGCCTCGCCTTCCAGCAATTTGCCTTTTTGCGGCTTCAAACCCCAAACCAGCCAATGACAGACAGGCGATGGTGTAGAGGTGTCTGCATCTTCAACGATGACCACCAATTCCTGTGTCCCGGGCGGCGGCGCATTCCATTCCAGCGGCGGGGCGACAGCATCTTCTTCCTGCGCGGTAAAGCACGGGTCCAACGCCTCTCCATCGGCAAAGGCTGGACTGGCCAAGGTGAAACCCGAGCGGCCCAGCTCACGCTCGCCAGCCAGCGAAGCGACCGCCAGCCGATCATGTCCGCTGCGGACATTTTTCATTGCATTGGCAAGCCATACCGGGGCCGGTGCGGACATTAGCGATTTCTCCCTCTTCCCTTACGCTCTAGTCCCATTGGCGGCGAGCCGCGAGGCTTATCCGCCCAAAAAACGCTGTTTTCCACCGAAGTAGGCCGAATTTACGCCTATTTATGCCTTGCCGCCATCCGTAAACAGAAAAATCCGGCGCCCACGCCTGATGGCCAACCTGTCATGCAGCGATGCTGACCCGCTGGAATATGCAGCGACAAAGTGGCCCAGCCCCCACCAAGAGCTGTTCTTTTACCTAGAGAGGCCGGCTGCCAAAGAGGCCGCGGGCTCCATATATTTTGGGATTTTTGGGATTTTGGCACATTACCATCATCCACATTTTCAGCGCTTGGCCTACTAGAACTTAGCGCGCATCAAGACGGTCGGCGCGAACCCGCGTCCGCGTCAACTTAGCTATCTTGAAATTGGTCAGAGTTAAGCCAGCTATTCAGCTGGCTCAGCGGCTTCCAATTTGGCGGCAGCGCGCAATTCAGCGGCGAGCGCCTCGGCTTCGCGGCGTTCGGCGCGGGCCTTGTCAGCGATCTTGCGTTCACGATCAGTTTCGCGGGCACGATCAGCCATATCACGCCATGCAGATTCAGAGCGCAGAGCACGTTCACGCACATTTTCCAATGTCGCTTCACTTGCTTCTCTGGCCGCAGCTTCGGCGCGTTCCTGGTAGAATTCGAAAGACTGGCTCATTCGGTACTTTCCCGGGAGGTAGCAGTTCAAAACAGTAAGGTAGGAATCGGAGGAAGCAGAAAACTGCCGCCCCCGATTCCTTCAAAGCCGATTAGGCGTTCGTCAGGTTAACCGCAGAGGTTTTCCCGTTACGGCCTGTTTCCAGTTCGTAATTAACGCGTTGTTCTTTATCCAGCGTCTGCATCCCTGCAGCGTGCACAGCAGTGATGTGCACGAATGCGTCGTCGCCGCCATCTTCAGGCTGGATGAAACCAAAACCCTTGTCAGTATTGAAGAACTTGACTGTTCCAGTAGGCATATTTGTTTCCCTTCGAGAAACGGAGTGCATCTACGCGCAGAATTGCAGCGTCGATGGTGCTTCGGGTCGTATCGAGAAAGGAAGTCGTCGCTGTTGGCCATGCGTTTCCACCGGGCCGGTTTCGTCGAAGTCCGTCGGGTTTTCGACGTCAGCGTTATTGTCTTACCACAGTTTTCCTTCAAACCCTAATACTTTAGGTAGCCTGCCCGCCGGGCCGCACAAACGCGCCGCTGGCCAAAAGGGTTGATTGCGCCAGTTCACCATTGGTGCCGGTGCCCGCATGAGATAAGGCTGCGCCCAATTTAATCGGCCCAAGATGAGCGATCCTGAAATGAACGATGAAGATTACGTCTATGATGAGGCAAGCGGGGAATGGCTGCCTGCCAGCGAGCTGGCCGAAAAGCTGGCATCCGATGATAGTGATGATCTGGTGGTGCGCGATGCCGTTGGCAATGTGCTGTGCGATGGGGATCAAGTGACCTTGATCAAGGATTTGACTGTGAAAGGCGCGGGAAAAACGCTGAAGCAAGGAACGGTGATCAAATCAATCCGATTGACCCATGATGCCCAGGAAATCGACTGTAAATATCCAGGTATCAAGGGGCTGGTACTGCGCGCAGAATTCGTCAAAAAACGATAGGCATCTGCTTTTGCAGGCCAGCGTTTAAAACCGCGCTAGGGAATGGCCATTCCGGCCCAGGGCCGGGCATCAGTCCAGCCGCAGCCTTCGCGAATATCGCCTGCCAGCCGCAATGTTACTGTTATGGGATAAGTGCGATCTGACATCCCATCGCTGCAATCACCCGGGGTCACGACCATATCAAAAGGTTTTGCCCCCAAGACCCCGGATATTCCCAATCCGTGATTGCCCGCAAACCGTTTGACGGCAATCATTTTGCCTTCTGGTGTTTCAGGCGTTGAATAGGTCAGCTTTTTTCCTGCCGTTTGCCCGCCCCAAAATGGCTCTGTGCCGGTGAAATAGATCGTTTCATATAGTCCAATGCCATCAAAAGCGGCTTCTTTCCTTCCCCCACCCTGCCCATCTGACACCTGACAAGCGGCAAGAGACAGCATGATAGCACTGGCAAATATAGAGGTCCGTTTGATGGCAAATCTCGGGTGCGTTTTAGACAAATTGCGCATGGCAAGCATAATGCCCCCGCCATGCCCGATGCGCAAGCAGCTGCGCGCCAGACAGCCGCCGCCCCGCCCCTTCAATGGCTGATTTAAGGGCCTGATCGGTTCAATGATGCGCATCGCAAAAGCCTGGCGCGCGCAGTGCCCTTGGAAATATGACTGCCGATTGATCGACACATTGATCGACACAATGATTGACCTGCTGGCCCCAGCGCCGCACAATTCATGCGATGTTGATCCAGCTGATAATTTCGACCCTGATGGTTTTACTGACCGTGGCAATACACGGCGCGGGATTGCTTTATTTAGCTCGGCTACTCAGGCTGGAAAAACGCGATGAACAATTCGAACATATCTCGCCCATTTCATTGCAGGGGATTAGCGTAACTTTTTGCGTGGTGATTGCCCTGTTCGTGCTCCACGGGATCGAGATATGGCTTTATGCAGCCCTGTATTTGATAGTGCACGCCATGCCTGATCTGCAAATGGCGGTCTATTTTTCCACCATCACCTATTCCACCATCGGCTATGATGACGGGGGGATATCCGCAGCATGGTCGCTGGTTGCCGCGATCGAGGGGATCAACGGCGTCATCCTGCTGGGCTGGTCCACCGGGTTCTTTGTATCTCTGGTGGGCCGGCTGCATAGCCGTTAACAGGCAGACTGATGACAGATACCCAGCCCGCCCCTGCCGCCATTCGTATTCTGGTCGATGCTGATGCCTGCCCAGTCAAGGATGAGATTTACCGGGTTGCCGCCCGCCACACAGTTGCGGTCAAAATTGTCAGCAACAGCCCCTTTCGTGTGCCAGACAGCGCGCTGGTGCAGCGCATAGTGGTGTCAGACAATTTTGATGCAGCCGATGATTGGATCGCAGAACAAGCCGATCCCAATTGCGTGGTCATCACATCCGATATCCTGCTTGCAGAACGCGCGATCAAGGCTGGCGCCCAGGTATTGGCGCCCAATGGCAAACCCTTCACCAGCGCCTCGATCGGATCGGCCATTGCGGTAAGGGCGATCATGGCCGATTTGCGCGCCGGAGCGGACGGCATCACCGGCGGGCCGCCGCCTTTCTCCAAATCCGATCGTTCCCAATTCCTGCAAATGCTGGACCAAATTCTGGTCAGGCTGGCCCGCAGCAAGGCAGGCCAGATACGCTGATCCTGAATGGGCCAAACCATTCGCCGGGCGTTAGCCTGGGATAAGCCCTAGGCAGAAGCCGCCCCGCCCGGCCAAAATCACCATCAAAACCCGTTTAGCCGGGCTTTTGCGCCTTATGTTCAGCGATCAACACATCCAGCGCGGCGATCCGGTCGCGCTGCGGCGTGCCCTTGGCCAACCCCTTCAGCCGGCAAGTCGCCCACAGCGCCTTGCGTTCAGATTCCAGATTTTTAAGATAAAGATCGGCCATGATGCATCCTGTATGTTGGCCTGCGCTGATAGAGGCCCTGAACGTAATAAAAAAGGGCGCCCATTACGAAAGGGTGCACGATACAAAAGGCACGCCCGCGCCGCAAAGCGTCAAGGCCAATCGGCTACCCCCGCAAATGATCCCGCGATTGCGCTGCCTGCGCCCCTATGCGCCCAATCAGCCGCCGCCCCGGCAGGCCACAATGCCCGTTTCAATATATCAAGCTGTGCATCACTCTGTGGGAAGATAAAGTTCGCCGCCCTCGCCCTTAAATCGCTCTGCCATCTCGCGCATTCCTTCTTGCGCGGCAGCCTTGCTCGCCGCTGCGGTTTCTGCGCCCCATTTTTCCGACGCAATAAAGCCATCCGCCGACTGGTTTTGTTTGGCCGCAAAATCGCGGACTTCCTGGCTGATTTGCATTGAGCAGAATTTGGGGCCGCACATGGAACAAAAATGGGCCGTCTTTGCCCCTTCTGCCGGCAGTGTCTGATCATGATATTCCTCTGCTGTATCAGGATCGAGGCTGAGGTTGAATTGATCGCGCCAGCGAAATTCAAAACGGGCCTTTGACAATGCATCATCGCGCATTTGCGCGGCCGGATGACCTTTCGCCAGATCAGCGGCATGGGCCGCCAATTTATAAGTGACCACGCCCACTTTCACATCATTGCGATCAGGCAGGCCGAGGTGTTCTTTGGGCGTGACGTAACACAGCATCGCAGTGCCATACCAACCGATCTGCGCCGCGCCGATACCGCTGGTAATGTGATCATACCCCGGCGCAATATCTGTAACCAAGGGGCCAAGCGTATAGAAAGGTGCCTCGCCGCAAACCTGCAGCTGCTTTTCCATATTCTCCTTGATCTTGTGCATCGGGACATGGCCTGGCCCTTCGATCATTACCTGCACATCGGATTTCCATGCCCGGTGGGTCAATTCGCCCAGCGTATAAAGCTCTGCAAATTGCGCTTCATCATTGGCATCAGCGATGCTGCCCGGGCGCAGGCCATCACCCAGACTATAGGCAATATCATAGGCCTTCATGATCTCGGTAATATCGTCGAAATGTTCGTAGAGGAACGATTCCTTATGATGCGCAAGGCACCATTTCGCCATGATCGAACCGCCCCGGCTGACGATGCCTGTCACGCGCTTTGCGGCCATCGGGACATAGGGCAGCCGCACACCGGCATGGATGGTGAAATAATCCACCCCCTGTTCAGCCTGTTCGACAAGGGTATCGCGGAAGATTTCCCAAGTCAGATCTTCGGCCACGCCGCCAACTTTTTCCAGCGCCTGATAAATTGGCACCGTGCCAATGGGGACAGGGCTGTTGCGGATAATCCATTCGCGCGTGTCGTGAATATTGCGCCCGGTAGAAAGATCCATAACTGTATCGGCGCCCCAGCGGATCGACCAGACCATCTTGTCCACCTCGGATGCAACATCAGATGCCACTGCGCTGTTGCCGATATTGGCGTTGATTTTGACCAGAAAATTACGCCCGATCGCCATCGGTTCGCATTCCGGATGATTGACGTTGGAAGGGATGATCGCCCGGCCCCGCGCAACTTCGTCGCGGACAAATTCAGGGGTAACGTCAAGCGGGATTGATGCACCAAAACTTTCCCCGCCGCTAGATGCTTCACGCGCCATTTGACGGCCCATATTCTCACGCTGGGCAACATATTCCATTTCCGGCGTAATGATGCCCTTACGGGCGTAATGCATCTGGCTGATGTTCGCCCCGGCCTTGGCGCGCAAAGGGCGGCGCAGCGCAGCGGGAAACGGGGGCACACCGCCAGAACGATCCGGGCCTAATTGCCCATTATCCTCCGGCTTTACCTCGCGCGGGGTGTATTCTTCCACATCACCGCGCGATATTTGCCAATCGCGCCGCAATGCAGCCAGCCCGGCCTGAATGTCGATACGCACATCGGGATCGGTATAGGGACCAGATGTATCATACACCCGCAGCGGCGGTTCACCGCTGGATGGTTCAAGATCGATTTCGCGCATGGCAACTTTATGAGGGCCGATATGAACCTTGCGGCTGCCGCGGATTGGCCCCGTGGTAACCCCTATTTCAAGCGTATTGTTATTATCGGCCATGATGTTCGCTCCACTTCAGGCGGGCAGGGGCGGTTTCATCTTGCAAACCGACCCTTCCCTCCGCCCGTCTTAACAGGTTCAGGTTCAACGGGTCGGGCGCTGCGAAACGCCCCTCTCAGCCAAGCGGCTCCCCGGGGTATGGCCGCTATCTAGGCCAGCGCGCAGCTGAGGTCCAGCGCATAGCAGCAAGCATAGCGGCTGCGTTGGATGGATTTAGGCGCTGGGCCGCCGGGCCATCAAAAACACAGCTATCACCAGCAGCAAAGTGGCCGCCGTGCCAGCCGCGCCAGCCGGAAAAACTCCGTCTATACCCTTGGCCATCGCAGCAAGGTTCAGGCTCATCGCCGCCAGCCCTGCCAAAATTGCCAGAGCGCCTACCCCTTTGCCTAGCGCCCTATCGGATTCAAATAAGCCAACCCCGAAAAGAATTGCCGCAAAACCGAACAGGAACTTTCCTGCAAAATAGAGGAAAAATGCGCCCGCCATGATCGATTGGAAGACCGGCGCCATAGCTGCGCCAGCGTCGGACACCGGTTTGAACATCGCCAGACCCATGCCGACCTGAATAACATTGAGCATTCCGCCCACACTGATCGCAGCCCAGCCCATTGGCGATCCGATCCGCCCCCACATCGCCACCAGCGCCGCCACTGAAATCCCAAGAAATGCGACCGCCTCGATCGTCCAGATGATCCTGGAATCAAATTCGATCCCGAATTTGCGCATTGCAATATAGGCAATCTGGGTAAGGCAAACCGCCAAGAGAGACAGGGCCGCATAATTTGCAGCGTTGCGGGCGGTACTATCCATGATCAATGCTCCTGATTACCAAGGGCATTCTAACACCCCTGATCGCAGTCCGCACTAGGCTGAATGCGTGCCGCCCGCTTACCGCGCACCTGCCGCCCCAGTCACATCTGGCCGGCAATCCAATTGTCAATTTTGCGTTCGAGCACCGGCAAGGGCAATGCGCCGGTCCCTAAAACTTGGGCGTGGAACCCCTTAATATCGAAATTATCGCCCAGCGTGTCTTCTGCTTTTTTGCGCAAACGCTGGATGGTCAGCGCCCCAACCTTATAGGCCAGCGCCTGCGTGGGGATCGCGATATAGCGTTCAACTTCGGCGGTCGCATCTGTCAGACCCATCGCAGAATTGTCGGTCATATATTTGATCGCCTGATCGCGGCCCCACCCCTTTGAATGAAGCCCAGTATCGACCACCAGCCGCATTGCGCGCAGCATCTCGTCATCCAATGTCCCCAGCCGCCGGTAGGGATCATCAAACAGCCCCATTTCATAGCCTAAGGTTTCAGCATATAATGCCCAGCCTTCGACATAGGCAGTATTGCCGCCGAACCGCATAAAGGCTGGCAATGCCTCGTTTTCCTGCGCCAGACTGATCTGGAAATGGTGGCCCGGCGCACCTTCGTGAAGATAGAGCGTGGTGATCCCCGGTGTTGTGCGGCTGGGCAGATCATAGGCGTTGAAATAGAATGTGCCTGGGCGCGAACCATCAGGCGCGCCAGATTGATAGGAACCGCCCGCCTCGAATTTCTCGCGAAATTCCTCATAGGGTTTAATCTCTAGCGGGCTTTTGGGAACAAGGCTGAACATTTGCGGCACCTTGGCATCCACAATCTTGCCGACATCGTAATAAGCCTGCGTCAGCCCTTCGCGGCTGTCGGGCTTGAATTGCGGATCAGTGCGGATGTGGTCAAAAAATTCCTTGAGCGTGCCTGCAAACCCAACCTCTGTTTGAACCTGTTTCATACCGGTGCGGATGCGCGCAACTTCAGACAAGCCAAGATCGTGCAGATATTCAGCAGTTAAGGGCAACGTAGTCGTATTTTCGATCATCTGTAGATACAGCGCGGCCCCGCCCTTCATCTGACCAAGACCAACGGAGGTGCGGGCCACGGGAAGATATTCATCACGCAAGAAATCACGCATCCGGCGGTTGGCATCAAATAGATCCTGTGTGACGGACCTGTATTCCCCAGTCAGCCGGGTTTTTGCCTCTTGCGAAAAACTATCGGGAAAATTCTGCACTGGCCCCCAATAAGGCGATTGTTCCAGCGGCATGGCCAATTGTGTATCAAGCTGTTCGACAACATTGCCAATGGTCAGCGCAGTTTCAAACACGCCGGCCTTCATCCCTTCGCGAAACTTGCCGATCGCGCGATCGTTGATCGCAATATAATCTGCATGGCGGCTCAGATTGTTCTCATAATCCTCCACCGTCTTGAACGGTGCAGCACTTTGCCCGCTGGCAAAGGTTGGATAAAAAGTGTGCAGGCCGCTGAAATGATTAACTGGCCGCACATCGGTCAGCGCCAATATTTCAGGCGTATTTCCCTTAAGCGTTTCATCCTGATTATATTTAAAAACATCATAGGCAATCTGATCGACGCCGCCTAGCTGGGCCCGGTCGATATTGGCCAGCGCCGCCAAATTGGCTTTGGCATCGGCAATCGTTTGGGCGGTATGCTGATCAGTCAGATATTCACCCAGCTTGCCAGCATATCGCATGTCCCCGCGAAACAATGCGCCAATCGGATTAAGCTTAAGATCCGCTTCATCAGAAGCCGCGAAAATTGCCAATAATTGATCGTGCTGCGCAGCAGCCTTGGCCAGATGCGCTTCTGCGCTGATCATTTTGCCATTGGCCTCTTTTACCCCAGCATCAGGCATATCGCCGTGCGTAGTTGCGCATCCAGCCAAGGCAAAAGCGGTTGCACCAAGCAGTGCGGAACGAATTAAATTCATGACTACTCCTTAAAAATACTGCCATTCACTTATGGCGCGCCCCATCACCAAACAAGGTTTGCTCGACCAAATACATGGCTCAGTCGGCCAGTGCAGCCGCCCGCGCGCCATTACCGATCTTGCATTGCAATCATGGCGCAATCATCCAGCCGTTCGCGCAGCAAACAGATGGTGTCGGCTGGACGGATCAGGGCAATGCGCACCTTGGGGTTAAAACGTATAACCAATTCCAACCACGCCCAGCAATTGGCCGCCCCGGCCACGAATGCTGGTGTAAGGTGTGTTTTTGGCATCACCAAACAATCGGGTGTATCCAGTAATCAGCAATCCAGACAGCCCGCCATTTTCCAGATTTCCATCAAAATCTGCTGCCAATAGCAAGGTCGCGCCAGCCGATTGGATCCCGCCATCTGCTTGATAGGCGGGAAGACCGCTGGCCGCGCTTTGCGCCGGAGAAACCGAATAATAATAATCGCTGAAATCATCATCGCTATGCTGCGCATAGACTGAAAGCGATGCCGCCAT
>Ga0209345_10003247_pt1 | contig 16934 bp, 18 predicted proteins | sample Cruoilmetagenom7_FD_187294 | JGI IMG/M metagenome (GOLD analysis project Ga0209345, IMG submission 187294) | Oil polluted marine microbial communities from Coal Oil Point, Santa Barbara, California, USA - Sample 7 (SPAdes) (version 2) | ecosystem: Environmental > Aquatic > Marine > Oil seeps ...
TATGAATGACACCCTCAAAAGGATGCGAGCGCTTAATTGATTCGCCACGACTGTTGAGCGTTGTAAAATTGATTGACTCGTCGCCGCTTCCAAACAAAATAGCGTGTTGGATGTCTTCTGAGTAAGAATTAAACGGTTCTTCAGGGTCAAATTGATAGTGCTTGGCGAGCGACATCACCATTTGATAGTAATACATATTGCGCTTATCCCAACCGCGGATAGCGCCACCGGCAAGGCTAATGTCGGGGCTATGCAAAACTTGTTTGGAATCTATGTATTGTTTAACGCCTAAGCCATCGCAGCTTGGACACGCCCCCTTAGGGCTATTAAACGAAAAGCTTCGTGGTTCTAATTCGCTAATGCTGTACCCGCATGTTGGGCAGGCAAAACGTGCAGAAAATAGAATTTCCTCGTCATCATCCATGCTGCTGATAACGGCGATACCTTCGGTCAGTTTTAAGGCGGTTTCAAAGGATTCAGCCAGTCGGGTCGATAAGTCGTCACGAATTTTGAAACGATCAACGATCACTTCTATGGTGTGTTTTTTCTTTAACTCTAATGGAGGAGCGTCATCAAGTTCAACCACTTCACCATCAATACGTGCGCGAATGAAGCCTTGGTTACGTAAATCATTTAAGGTATTAAAGTGCTCACCTTTACGCTCTTGGATAACGGGTGCCAACAACATCCAGCGCTTTTCAGGATTTAAAGCGAGAACAGAATCAACCATTTGAGGAATGGTTTGGGCCTCTAAGGAAGTGCCGTGCTCGGGGCACTGAGGGATACCGGTTCTGGCAAATAATAGTCGCAAATAATCATAAATTTCTGTAATCGTACCGACCGTGGAGCGTGGGTTATGAGAGGTAGACTTTTGTTCAATGGAAATGGCCGGCGATAAACCTTCAATATGATCAACATCAGGCTTTTCCATGACCGATAAGAATTGTCTTGCGTAGGCAGACAATGACTCGACGTAACGACGTTGGCCCTCAGCGTAAATGGTGTCAAACGCTAAAGAGGATTTACCTGAACCTGATAGTCCCGTGATGACAATGAGCTTGTCCCGAGGGAGGTCGAGGTCAATATCTTTTAAGTTGTGGGTTCTAGCGCCACGAATTTGAATGGTGTCCATTTACGTATCTAATTAAATTGCCAAACCTGTTAATATACCCCTCTTTTTAAAGGCTAGGCAAAGTAATTATGGCTGATTCTTCAGGCCAATCATCAGTAATGAGTGAGCAAGAGAAAAGAGCAAGCTTAGGTTTGGCGGGTATCTTTTCAATGCGCATGCTTGGCTTGTTTATGATTTTACCTGTGATGTCATTGTATACCGAACATCTTGATGGGATAACGCCCTTACTACTAGGCTTGTCTATCAGTGTTTATGGTTTAACGCAGGCATTATTCCAAATTCCGTTTGGTTTGATGTCAGACCGTTTTGGCCGCAAAAAAATTATAACGATAGGGCTGTTGCTATTTGTTGCTGGTAGCGTGGTGGCGGCCATGTCTACGACCATCTATGGGATTATTCTTGGGCGAGCATTGCAAGGCAGCGGAGCCGTCGCAGCGGCAATAATGGCATTAGCTGCCGATTTAACATTGGAGCAAAACCGTACCAAAATAATGGCAACGATTGGTATTAGCATCGGCATTTCATTTGCTGTCGCGATGGTGTTGGGGCCAGTATTAGCATCGGTTGTGGGGCTGCAAGGCATCTTTTGGTTTACTGCTACTTTGGCGATAATGGGTATTTTCATTTTGCATAAGGTGGTGCCTCAAGCAAAAACGCTATCAACACATAAAGATGCAGAGCCTATTCCCGCCTTAATGGGTAAGGTACTAAAGGATGTCCAGTTACTACGCCTTGATTTTGGTATTTTTTGCTTGCACCTAGTGATGACCGCGATGTTTGTTGTGCTGCCGCTAATTATGCGAGGAAAACTAGGCATTGCTGCCGATGACCATTGGATGGTGTACCTGCCTGTGTTGGGACTATCAGTGATAGCGATGGTGCCGTTTATCATTCTCGCAGAGAAAAAGCGCAAAATGAAAGTCGTGTTTGTGAGTGCGGTAGGCGCTTTATCGCTAGCTAGTGCGGGCTTGTATTTATTCAGCGAACACTTATGGGGCATGCTGGCTTCTTTATTTATATTCTTTACCGCATTTAACTTATTGGAAGCCAGTCTGCCATCATTAATTTCTAAAATAGCCTTTGCTGGTGGTAAAGGAACAGCGATGGGCGTTTACTCAAGCTCGCAATTTTTTGGTGCTTTTTGTGGTGGCTTAATGGGTGGGCTAGTCTGGAGTACCTATGGCTTAGCGACGGTGTTTTTAGTGTGTGCGGGTATTTTATTTATTTGGTTTTTGGTAGCGCTAAGCATGAAGGCCCCACGGCATATGAGCAGTTTACTAAGGCACCTAGAGGTTGAAACGGCTGAGCAAGCAAGTCAAATAACTGATAAGCTATTAGCGGTAAAAGGAGTGTTAGATGTTGGTATATCAGTGGATGATTCAACGGCTTACTTAAAGGTGGACAATGAGCTGTTAGATGAGGCAGGGCTAGATATGATTCTTCCTAACCTCCAAAAGGCTTGAGTTTTATAGAGTAGATATTGAATTTTAAATGCCCCATAGGGGCAAGAACAAGCGGAGCACGACATGGCAAGTAGAGGCGTTAATAAAGTAATTTTGGTGGGAAATTTGGGTAAAGACCCAGAGATTCGTTATATGCCGAGTGGCGGAGCGGTTGCGAATGTAACGGTTGCAACATCAGAGTCTTGGAAAGATAAAAATACAGGCGAACAAAAAGAGCAAACAGAATGGCACCGGGTGGTGTTTTTCAACCGCTTGGCTGAAGTGGTTGGTGAATACCTTAAAAAGGGGTCTAAAATTTATGTAGAAGGGGCTTTGCAAACACGTAAGTGGCAAGACCAAAGCGGGCAAGATCGTTACACTACAGAAATTAAAGCCAGCACGATGCAAATGTTAGATAGCCGAGGCGGCGGTTCTGCTGAATTTTCACCAGCAGGTGGAGCACCTGCAGCTAAATCGAGTAACTTTTCCTCAGCACCTGCGCAACCCACTGCGCCAATGGATGATTTTGATGATGATATTCCGTTCTAATCCCCACCTTTTTAGTTTTGTATAAATAAAATACACGAGCCCTTAATTTATTGAGGGTTTTTTATTGCCTGGAAGAATGTATTGCACGATCTGAGGCTTTTATTGTCACGCTTGAATGAAGAGGGATGTTGGTTTTATTATTTTTGGTTTAACAAGGTTGGCGTGGTGCCAGTTGCGGCTATCGGATTGATTTTTTTATACGGAAGAGGGCAAATCTAAAGTGGCTGTTAGTCAGCAAACATTTGTAAGGCTCTATTTGTATGCCGTTAAAACTAAAAAAGCCCCTATTAAAGGGGCTTTTTTAGTCTAAGTGTTTTTTATTGGTTCAGGTTATCCATTGTGCCTTTTGCTTCGTCTAAAAGGCTGGTGGTTGCACCCTCTGCTTCTGCCGCAGTTTCTTCTGCATCGGTAGCGGTGACGCTAGAAATAGCATCATCTTTCATTTCTATAGCGGAATCAATTGCTGCAGATGTCTTGTCTTTAACTACGTCTGTTATTTCAGTAGTGGCTTCTTTTGCTGACTCTATAACATCAGCAGTAGCTTCTTTAGTTGCATTGACTGCCGTGTTTGCAACTTCAGTTGTCGCTTCACCTAATGAAGTAGCCGTTTCAGTTGTTGCATCTACAGCATCGGATGCCATGTCTTTTGCAGAATCCATTGTGCTAACAGTGGCTTCTTTTACACTAGAAGCAGCTTTGTCGGCTTCCTCGCAACCGGTTAAGAGTAAAAGACTGGCAGCAAGTGTAGCGATAAGTAAAGTTGAGTATTTCATTATTTTCCCTGAATTTATTGATTTCTAAAAACTGTTAAACGAAATGTGCAACAGTGAGTCGATTATAATGATATAAATTAAGTCAGGACAGGTTAAATAGACAGTTTGTGTTTTATCAAGGCTATTTTGAATGAAGTGTGAGTGAGTAATTATGAATAAAAATCAACCAGACTGGCTAAGCCCAGAAGAATATCAAATGATTGTTGGTCCATCGTTGAAGGTGGCAGCAGAACTTGCGGCAAGCCGTGGTGACCCAACGTTATATCAAGACCTCCCAAGCATGCTATGTTTAATGCACTTGGTGACAAGCCTTAAAGATTACTATGTTGATGAATGGGCGGTGATGAGTGCAATGTCTAGTCATGCATCGCTAGAGAAAGCAGCAGAAGCGGCTTGTATGATGGTGTTAACTGAGGCGAATGTTAGTAAAGATGAGTTGGGGCTGATGATTAGCTCGCTTGGCAGGGCCTATCAACAGATCAGTGAGGCTGATATAACGTTAGAGTCTGATACGGATATTAAACGAGCTTGGGAAGCGATGAAACTGAGTGAGCATGAGCAGTTTCTAGCGTTATTAGAGCAAGCGGCGAAAAAATTTGTTATAGCCATTGATAGTTGGGAAAGAGCGAGACATAGTGCGTAGGCTTGTTTTACTTAATGTTGAGGCATCTCAACTTTATTCGGTAAGTTAAAGTAGAAGAAGACTGATGTGCTCAGATAAAAAACGACTATTTATTAAACAAGAAGCAAAAAACTTAATCAGGTTTTAGTGGAAAGGTGATGCGCCATAAGTATAGAAAAATAATAGTTGTGTGTGCGTTGCTTATACTTCAGTTAGGTTGTGCAACGACGCCGCCTAAAAATCAAACCGATCTGTGTTCTATTTTTTATCAGAAAGATGGTTGGTACGCGGCAGCATTAGATGCGCAGAAAAAATGGGGAACACCCATCGCAGTCCAAATGGCAATCATTCATCAAGAGTCTCATTTTCAATCAGACGTTAGGCCACCAAGGGATTGGTTTTTGGGTATTATTCCCTTGCTCCGTTCTTCAAGTGCGTACGGTTATGGTCAGGCGCAAGATTCAACGTGGGATTGGTACATAAAGTCAACCGGCAGCTATGGTGCCGATCGAGATGACTTTTCTGATGTGACCGACTTTATCGGTTGGTACACCAATGTGTCACAACGAAAACTGGGTGTGTCAAAATGGGATGGCGAAAAGCAGTATCTGGCTTATCACGAGGGCCATGGAGGTTACAGTCGCGGTAGCTATTTAGCAAAACCTTGGTTGCAGCGTGTGGCCAAAAAAGTAGGTGCTGAAGCGAAGCGTTACGCTTCACAATTGAAAAGGTGTGAATCTAGTTTAGATACAGGCTGGTCTTTTTGGCCGTTTTAGAACGGATGAGAAATTAAGTGAAAAGCGTATGTAATGTAGTATTTTTGGGGCTCTTGTTAGTGTTGTTTTCTAGCGCACTATTGGCAAGAGATTCAACAGTCTTTCCGCTGCCTAATACATTAAAACCAGATGTGAATTTTTGGTTAAAAGTATATACAGAGGTTACAACAAGCGAAGGCTTTATTCATGATAATGAGCACTTAAACGTTATATACGAGCGCTTGTCTTTTACCCCAGGAACGAGCTATAAGACTCGTCAAAAAACAATCAAACAGAAGAAAAAGTACTATCAAGATATTTTGCTTTATCTTGCGGTTAACTCAAATAAACGCCTTGATAAAGCACGTTATAGACATGTTAAAGCCTTGTGGCCAACAGGAACTAGCAGAAAAGAGTTTAAGAAGGCGGCAGATCGGTTACGTTTTCAGTTGGGGCAATCAGACCGATTTAAACAAGGTTTAGTAAGATCAGGTCGATGGCAACCGTATATCAAAGAAGAATTCAATAAACTGGGATTACCCATGGAGTTGGCGTCTTTGCCACATGTGGAGTCATCTTTTCGTTCCGATGCAAGATCGCACGCGGGTGCTGCCGGTTTATGGCAGTTTACACGTTCAACAGGCCGGCGCTTTATGCGTATAGATCATGTGGTGGACGAAAGGCTTGATCCGTTTCTAGCAACAAGGGCGGCAGGTTTATTATTAAAAAATAATCATGAAATAACGGGGACATGGCCGCTTGCCCTAACTGCTTATAATCATGGCGCTGCAGGGATGAGGCGAGCAGTTAAGGCAACAGGTGGAACAGATATCGCGAAGATTGTACGTGAATATAAAGGACGGACATTTGGTTTTGCCTCACGAAATTTCTACAATGCTTTTGTAGCAGCGCATGATATTGATCAACGGCCTTCAGCTTATTTTGGGCAAGTACAACGCGATAAACCAATGGAGATTCAAGAGGTTAAATTACCGTCATATTATACGGCGCAAGGTTTAATGGCGGCGTTTAATATGAAGAACAACATCTTTAAGTCACTTAACCCTGCATTACAGCCCTCTATTTTGGCCAATAGTAAATATGTCCCAAAGGGTTACCGGCTTCGAGTACCGATTGAAACGCGACAGGCCGAACATGGCGCTTTAATAGCGACTATTCCGTACGATGAAAAATCGTCAAAACAAAAACCAGATGCCTCTTACAAAGTAAGACGAGGCGACTCCTTATCTAAAATTGCTAAGCGCTTTAAGGTGCGAACTAGTCAGTTGGTGGCGATAAATGGCCTTAGAAGCCAGCATAAAATCCGTATAGGGCAAGTGTTAAAACTACCCAGTGCGGCTAAGCAACAAATGAGAGGCGCACATCAAGTGGCCGAAGGTGCTGTTTTTTATACTGTGAGAAAAGGTGACCGGCTGTCTGTTATTGCGAGTCAATCGGGGGTATCCGAAGCGAATTTATTGGCATTGAATAAACTTAAAAACAAAAACTTTTTATATGTGGGGCAGAAGCTCAGGTTAAGGAAAAACCCAGATGTTTTGTCGGTTGCGGCTAATGCGAAGGTGCTTGACCCAAAGGTGACGGTTAAAGAAAATATTTTGCGAGCCGACCCGAGCAACTATTCGGTGGCCAAGGATCGCTCAGTTGAAATTCAAAGTCAGGAAACACTGAGCCATTTAGCAGGCTGGTTAGGCTTAAGCACGGCTGATCTCAGGAAACTGAATAAAATGAGTTCTAAGGGTAGGCTAATCGTTGGGCAGCGCCTCCTGCTTGATTTTTCGAGAGTAGAAAAAGCGGTATTTGAACGGCGAAGATTAACCTATCATCAGACCTTGCAAAATGACTATTTTAAGCGCTATAGAGTGCTTAAAACGGAGGAGCTAGTTTATGCCAAAGGGGACTCGGTTTGGCTGCTCGCGCAACAACGAAACATCCCGATGTGGTTGCTCAGGCAATATAACCCCAGCGTCGATCTAAACCGTGTGAGCGCAGGTACACGCATAATGGTTCCAACGGTTGCAAAAAAGAAGAAGTAGCTTGGTTTATTTTGCAGAAGGGCAAATAACTAACTCTCCAGCCACTATCTTAAAGTCATTATCACCTTCGAGTGTGGCAATCAGGTCGTTGCCAATCATTTCTTGACGCCAGTCGCTGAGTAAATCAAGGTCACGCTGGCCTTGAATAAGCTGGATTAGCTCTTTACGGTTGGTAATCGATGTTGGGTTAACGTTAGCCTTGGCGGCTGCTAACCTGACTTGGGCCATTAAAACATCTGCCAAAGCCTCATCGTTTTCGCTGATGCGCGCTGATTTTTTTTGAGTCGTTTGCGGGGTTGGCTTTTTATCAATGGCGGTGTTGATAATTTCAAGCACGGTGCTGCCAAACTTTTCTATGAACTTAGCGGTTACACCACGAATGCTAGATAAGGCATGTTGGTCGGTCGGCTTAAGTTTAGCAACTTCTATTAAAATGTCGTCTTTAATTAACCAGCCGCGAGGAATATTCTTTTGTTGTGCTAACGCTTCGCGCCATTCGGCTAATTTTTGCAAGGCTGATAAAGAGCCGCCTTTTAAACGTTTTGCTGCACGCATCCGTTTCCATGCTAACTCTGGTGGGTTGGCGTAAAGGCTTGCTTTGCAAAGGTCAGCAAATGCCGGGGCCAACCAATCTAGGCGTTGTTTTTCTTTAAGTTGATTTTCTAAAAGAGGATACAGTTTCGCCAAATAGATCACATCATCGGCAGCGTAGGTGATTTGCTCCTCGCTCAGTGGTCGGCGTAGCCAGTCGGTTCGAGAGTGTGCTTTGCTTAACTGTACGCCCAATATATCATCCACTAGACGCGCATAACCGGCTTGCTCGGGGTGGCCTAAAATGGGTGCGGCTATTTGTGTATCAAACACGGGCGCTAAAGGCTCGCCACGTAGATCATAAAAGATTTCTTGATCTTGGCGCGCAGCGTGGAATACTTTTAAAATACGTTTGTCGTATAAAACATCCAATAAGGGGTTGATGTCGCACGCTAGCGGGTCGATGATAGCGACTATATCGGGCGTGGCGATTTGTATCAGCGCCAGTATTGAACGGTAGGTTTTTTCGCGCTGGAACTCTGTGTCGATAGCTAACCAAGGCACTTTTTTTATGGCTTCACAAAGATTTATGAGTTGTTCAGAAGAGTCGATATATTGAGGATTAGTCATAACAGCAAGGGTTGTAGGAATTGAGGCAGTGTAAACGATGATTAAGGTTTTTTCAGCGCAAAATTTTATCGAGGTTGCTTTTTGGCGAAATTATCTCGAACAACATGACATTGCCTGCCAAATCAAGAACGAATTTCTTGGCAGTGCGGCCGGTGAGCTGCCACCAATAGAGTGTTGGCCAGAATTGTGGATTAATGATAAGGCGGACGAGGCATTAGCACGAGAATATTTGGCCAGTGATCCGTTGGGCGAACAGGACCTGCCTGCATGGACGTGTCGTTTTTGTGGGGAACAGAGCGATGGCCAGTTTACAGATTGCTGGAATTGTGAAAAAGAAAGATTGATTGAAAAATAGAGGAGCATTAAATGGCGAGTATGGCATTATGGGAGCAACTAGCACTTGGAGCAGTCGCATTATTAGTTATTTTCTGGTTTAGACCGGGCATTAAGGCAGCGCTTAAGCAAAGCGAAGAGGCAGAAAAGGACTGGGCTGGTATTTTGCTACCGATAGCAGCAGTCATTCTATTCGTTATCTTTTTGGTGATGACGGCTTAGAAACGTTAACCTTGAAGCGGCTAAGGTTTCAGCAATAAAAACAGATTGTATTAAGCCAATGTATGGCTAATTTGGTAGCATGTGTTCACTGTTAAGTTGGGTTGGTAATAAATGAACGAAGAAGAAGCAAGAGCGGCAGAGCTAATTAGCAAAACGCAAATTAAAAAAGAGGCAGATGACCTAGTAGCCTTAGGCAAAAGGATTGCAGATTTATCGCAAGATCAGTTTGAAGCGATGCCATTGGCTGATGACTTGAGAGAGGCTGTTATGGTGGCCCGAAAATTATCTAAGGGCGGGGCCATTAAGCGGCAATTTAAATATATTGGCAAATTACTCCGTAGTACCGATGTAACGTTCATTAATGAGGCGTTGGAGCGTCAATTAGATAAAGACAGAGCAGCTACGTCTCGCCTACATATGATGGAGCAATGGCGCGATAAATTAGTTGAGCAAGGTGATGCGGCACTCAGTGAGTTTTTAGCAAGTTATCCACAAGCGGATCGTCAACATATTCGGCAACTGCAACGCAAAGCAATATTAGAGTTAGAGAAACAAAAGCCACCTGCCGCAGCCCGCAAAATTTTTCAATATATAAAAGAGCTTTCAATAACAGATTAAGCGGGTATTCATTTAATGCCGTCTATAGTGACCACCATTTACATCAATAGGAGAAGATTATGCTAGGAAAAAAATTAACACTGAGTCTCTTTATCGTGCTCTTTTTAATATCGCTTGGCGCAGCGCAAGCCGCAAAGCCTGAAGAAATGCAGGCCGGAAAAGCGGAACATAATGAGTCGTTTTGGGATCGATGGTTTTCCCGTTCTGAAAAGGTTGAAGCGAAGCGTGAAAAAGCTACTAACACTGATAAATCAGATAGATATCAGAAAGAAAAAAGAACTGAGCAAAAGAAACAGTCTGAACATTACTTTAGTAAATCAGAGCGGTCTCATATAGAAGACTATTATCGTCGTGACCGTGATGATCATGGCGATAAGAAGGGCAAGAATAATAAGAAAAATAAAGACAAGCATTTACCCTTTGGCCTTCAAAAGAAGTTAGAGCGTGGAGGTCAATTACCTCCAGGTTGGCAAACAAAAGTAGCACGTGGTGAAGTGTTGGATGATGATATTTTAAGACACTCTGAGCGTATTCCTCACGAGTTAGCCAGGCAACTGCCTGAATTGCGTGACGGTGAAGAAGTTCGACGAGTAGGGAATAAAGTTGTCCGTGTTTTAGAAGGAAATGGCACCGTTATTGATGTGATTGACCTCGGGGATGTTCTATTGCGTTAAACACGTTTTGCTCATGTCTGGTCGCTATCAAAGCGGCCAGACATAAACAATAAGCGGTACGGAAATCAGGGTAATAATAATCTCCAGCGGTAACCCCATACGCCAATAGTCACCAAATTGATAACCACCGGGTCCCATCACTAGCGTGTTTGACTGGTGGCCGATAGGGGTTAAGAACGCGCAAGAAGCACCAATCGCAACAGCCATTAAAAAGGGATCGATGCTAACGCCTAGTTGGTTGGCAATGCCGACAGAAATAGGGGCCATGACTAGGGCGGTGGCGGCATTATTGATGATGTCTGATAAAAACATCGTGGTAACTAGAATGAGTGTTAACACCATATAAATTGGAAGCCCATCGGTTATATTGACAATGCTGCTAGCGACCAGTTCAGTCGCCCCTGTGCTTTCTAATGCGCGGCCAACAGGAATCATTCCACCAAGCAAAATAATAATGGGCCAGTCGACATCACGATACACATCTTTTCCGGGTAAAAAACCCATTAATGCATAGATGAGAATGGCTAAAATAAATGCGCCTGCCATGGGTAAGATGTTCATAGCCCCTAAGCAAATAGAGCCAATGAAAATAGCTAGAGCAATCAGCACACGGCGTTGCTGCCCTATTTGAATGCCCCTTTCGGCCAACGGTAATAAGTTAAGCCCATTGAGCATATCTGCGATAAAGGCTTGCTCGGACTGTAAGAGTAGAACATCGCCGGTGTTGAAGTTGTGGTTACGCAATCTTTTCCTAATGACCATTCCTTCTCGTGCAAGGCCTATAACAGCCACAGCATTGGCCGTTCGCCTGCGTAAATAAGAAACATCTCGGCCTACAAGTGGTGAGTTGGCGGTAATGATGCATTCAGTCAGTGCCAGATCTCCCTTAGTTAAATCATCAAAGGCTTTTCCACTAGCGGTTTGAAATTCTAGATTTGAATCGGAAAACTTACTTTGCATGGTGAGAGGGTCACCACGAAGTATTAAAATGTCATTTTCTTGTAAGGCGTAGTTAGGGTTTGTGTTTAGCGCAAAGCGATGGCCGCGGGCAACGCCAACAATGCCAATATCCTTACTTTTTAAGTCTTCTATGTCATGAACCGCAACACCTATTAATGGGCTATCCGCCATGACTTTAACTTCAGTCAAATAACCACTGACTTCAAATAGTTTTTCCGGTTGGTTTTCCTCAAAGCGTTTTTTTGGGATTAGCCGCCAGCCAATTAGGGTGATGAAGATAAGGCCAATAATAGCGATAGCAGAACCGATAGGTGAGAAATCAAACATACTAAATGCCGTACCTGTAACATCAGCGCGGTAATTAGCAATAATGATGTTGGGTGGGGTGCCGATCATCGTACTCATGCCGCCTAAAATACTACCAAACGCCAATGGCATTAATACCATAGCAGGTGAGCGCCCATTTTCTTTAGCGGTTGCGATGGCAACGGGTAGTAGTAAGGCAAGTGCGCCTACATTGTTCATAAAGGCTGAAAAAAACGTCACTATGCCAGTTAACAAGGCAATGTGAATAATAGCGTTGCTGGTATGCGGCAATAAATAGGCGGCTACAACATCCACTACACCGGCATTTTTTAGTGCTTGGCTAATGATCAGTACCGCTGCAACGGTGATAACAGCAGTATGACCAAAGCCAGCGAAGGCTTCGTTGGGGGTTACTAAGCCGAACAAAAGCACGGCCGTCATCGCGGCTAAAGCAATAATGTCGTATCGCCATTTGCCCCAAGCAAATAACACTAAAGTGGCAGATAAGATTGAGAATATTAGTATTTGTTCAGTTGTCATGTTTTTTTGAGTAATGTGTCTTTGGCATGGTTTATTTGTGCGGCTAGTTCCTCAGAACCACCTTTATCAGGATGCATTTTTTGCATGAGTCGTTTATGAGCCTCGATAATGTCATTTTTAGAGGCTCCTTTTTGAAGCCCAAGAATGCTGAGCGCTCTTTGTTCGTTCATCGCTAAGGTTGAGTAAGCTGGGCTGTGATTTTGCTGGCCGGTTCCGTTTGATTTTATTGCCTTGGCAACACCTAATAACCGAAGAATATGCGGCAAATATCGTGCAATTAATGGGATAGCTGAACCAATAAACGCGAAGATAATATTTAATTTACCGGTAACGGCAAGAAAGATAAGCCCTAGGCCCAATAAAAGCCAAAGTGACTTTCTGATATTAGCGGCAACGGTTTCAGCCGGCGTGGTGAGAAACCAGCGAACCAGATACAGGGCACCTAAAAGAACCGCTAGCAATAATATAAGTCTAATCATGGAGCGTTTTTTTTAAGTTCATTTATGTTGAAAATTGCATTATTGAGTATATTTAAGAAGATGCTCATCGAAAAGCTAAATTTTTGTGAGTCTCATCTTGCCTTCGCATCACTTGGTTCACTTTCCCCACCGAAAAAAAACGGCGGTTAGAGTAAAGCTGGCCTGTTGTGATTCTCAATGGCCAGTTTGGCTTAAGTGATGCCCTTGTTAATCAAGTAAGATTCTAAATATTCTATAGCAATCTCTAGTAAGCGGACAGTTTGCATGACTAGAATGCTTGAGAGCTTACTAAGCTCAATAGAGTTGCTTTTATTCTAAGCCAGAAAAGGCCAAACGAGTTATTGGGTATGCTCACACATAGCGTGAGTGGAGCATGAAGAGGCTGATAAAAGTGAGATAGGAGACGGTTAAATTAAATGTTGTATTTGTTTCTTAATTCATAACAAATTTTTTAATTTTGTCTAAGCTTACGATGTGCTTATGGAAAATAGAAATAAAATATTGAAACAGATTCAGGAACTGCAAACGAATGCCGAGCGATTTTGTTTTTTAATTGAGAACATCGGTGAATTTGAGGCGCAAGATTGGTTGGCAGATATTAGCTTGATTTTGCCTAGAATTCACGCTGTGATCGGCGTTATAGATCATCAAAATAATAGAACTGAAGTTTTTTTTGCACTATCTGACATTGATGAGCGTTTTGACTTATTCTGCAATCTCAAAAAAGTATTGGGTGAAAAAGATGCGTATGAAATTGGCGAGGAGTTAGTGAGTAATGAGTTGTATGGTAGCTTGTCCGGCGATTTGGCAGATCTTTATTTCGAAATTAAACGAGGCCTTGACCTTATTCAATCCGGTGAAGAAAATTTACCCCTTGCTTTAAGTTTGTGGCGTGATGGTTTTTTTCTTCATTGGGGTAAGCACCTGATTGATGCGGAGCAGCACCTGTATGACTTACGCGTCCATCACCAAATTTAAACTTGTTTAGATAAGCAAGAGATTTTTGCTGATTGCTCTAAGGAGCATAGCCACTTGTACGCTAGCTCTAAATTTTCTGCGGCAGCATAAACACCATGTGATTGAACGATGGCAACGGAGTGCTGTTTCAGGCAATCACTTATCCGTTGAGGCATGACCTCAAGATAATGATTCGCTTCACACTGTAGAACAGGTAACTCACCGAAATATAGTTTGCCTTCAAAATCAACAGGACTCATTGTGTCACTTTGCAGGGTTAACGCTATCGTGTAGGGGTTATGAGCATGTAGAACAGCCTGGTAGTGGCTATTATGTTGATAAATTAATTTGTGAATACTTGCATCTAAAGAAGCATTGTCTGGAAGAGGTTTGTCAAAATGACAAGTGACCAGTTCACTTTGTTTGATCGTATCTGCGCAAGCGCCTGTTTTGGTGACAACAAAGGAGTCGCTTAATCGAATCGAGCCATTACCGCTGTGCGAATCATTGAGTGAGTGTTGACGTAATAACTGGTAGTAAAAAACCAGCTGTTGTTCTTTAGTCATGAGTGTTTGGCTTCGTTCGTTGGCGAGCCCAAATAATAATTCCGGTTAGGGCTAAGAACAAAACAAGTACGCCTATTAAATCAAAAAACAAGGTGCCGTATGAACCAAAAAAGCGCCCGCTATGAATGTCTAAAAAAAGTGTTTCTAGTGAAATAATATTCGATTTATACTGTTGAATGACAGCCTCGGATGCCGTTGGAGATATGACATTCTTGCTTGACCAGTAGATATTGTCATTCCAAGGAACTGGTTCTACGTTTAAATTTGAGTCTAATTGGTATAGCTGATCGTTTGCAAGCAGGGTGATGTGTTGGTTTTTATCATAACCAATACCGCTGATGCTGCTTGGGATGCCGTCCAAGCCACTGAGGGTTTCAACCACTTGGTTGTTGCTATCAATCAATAATAAAGCGTTAGTCAGTGAAATAACTAGGAATTCATCGAGATGAACGACACCGATTATTTGGGCATCGGCTGTTATGGCATCGCTAGCGTTAATGAATATAAAATCATCTGCCTGGGTAACGGTGTGGCTGGGTGTTTTGAATTGTAATAGCTGAGTGGGTGCTCGAATGTTGTAACTATCTAGTAAAAATTGACTACTAATATATTGTTTTTTTAACGCCAGATCATCAGTGTGGTTAAGTGCAATGCCGCTGAGTGTAATGAAAATAATAAACAAGGTGGCGAATAGCCCAACGTACCGGTGCCACAGATATAGCGATTTTAATATGTTTCGGCGTTTTCGTTGGTTACTCATCGCTTAGAGTTGTTGTTCGAGATAAAGAGCAACTCTAGCCACTTTTTTAAGTGCTCTAACCGATAAGGTTGCTCCTGAAATGCCATCAATGGAGCGGCTAAGCTGTAGCTTTTCATTGAGGGTGACATTATTAAATTGCCGAGTGAAGAAGTCGTGCTTAACTTCCCATCCTCGTGATTCGCGAAAAGTGAGGACTTTAAGTTGTTGAATTCTACTTTTTTCAATCACAACACCGACAGTAATGGGCTTAGATTTACCCACTTCATGCAGTATCCATGCTGTTTTTGACCCTTGCTGCCAATACTTAACGCGGATAAATGTGGGTGAGTGCTGTAAAAAGCTACTGATTACTTTTTTCTTTTCTTGATCCAGCCAAATAGTAGAAACAGGCGGAAGCTTGTTACTAAACGTTTTTTCTAGAAAAGCCTCAGGGGTCTGATAAACCCCTGAGGCGATGGCTGTTTGAAAGAAAAAAACAGCACTTAATAGTAGAACCTTTTTCATGCGTATAAAAACAATTGATTAAAATTGATAACCTAATCCAATGTTCAGCCCATTTTGATCTTCACCATTATCATTGTTTTGGTATTGGTAATCGGCTTTGATCACAACATCTTCATGTGGCCAATAGTTTACACCAAAGTCCCACTGTTCTTTTTCAGAATCTTTAGCAGCGCCACTGTTGCTGCCTGCTTTATTGTCCCATTGGTTGAAGCGCGCAAAGGCACCGAATTTTTCAGAGAACCTATAGGATGGCTCAACATAAAAACCTTTTTGCTGGTCTGCGCCGGCAGCTTTAACGGCTGAGCCGTCAATATCCCATGCGGCATAGAGCGCTTTTAGCATGAAGGGGCCTGTAGACCAAATAGCGTGGGTTTCAATAAGGTTGCCACTTTCTAAACCTGCTACTAAGCCTTGGCCCATATTTTGTTGGTGTTGTGCTGATACAGCAAGTTCAAGACCTGGGATGCCAGTATATTTAATACGTGCGGTAGCAGCTGGGTCATTGGCCTTGGCTTTGCTTACTTTTTGTCTGCCATCGCGAATTTTAAAGTCATCGCCGACATTTAATCCGGAATGGATATAAGCATCATAGCTAAAACCTGCGCCTAGCTCACCATGAGCACCCGCACCTGCTGCCCACCAAGTAGCTGGGATGATGTTTTTTTCAATGGGGTTACGTTCGGTGCCGTAAAAAGTAGGTGGCTCATGTGTTTCGTTAATGATACCGACCGGCAATAAAAACATACCTGCGCGAGCAGTGTGTTGTTCATTTAAATCAAAATCAATATAGGCCTGCTCAAGTTCAACTTCACCCTCTTTACCATCTCCAGAGAGGCTATGTTCGAGTTCAAGTTCAGAGAAGAAGCGAATGTCATCGGTAAACTCATGGCCGAAGAATAAAACAAAACGGTGAAAGTCAATCTCGTCTTTATCTTTAGCGCCGCCTTTGCCTGACAAGTTATTGTAATGTAGTTCGCCGTAGCCGCCGATGCTTGTTTTGTCTGCAAAGTTGGCTAGTTTTTGTATGCCGCTAGTGCTCTCAACGATTGTCTCGGTTGCACTAACAGCTGCCTCAACTTTATCGTTGGTGAGGGCAACGGCTTCACGAAGTTGACTGTTTTCTGTCATAAGGTGCTTGTTTTGTGCTTCTAATGTATCCAGTCTTTTCGCAAGTTCTTCTAGGCTTAGAGCAGAGGCTTGGGGGGTAGCAAATGCGCACAATAAAGCCGCTATGCCAGTAGATTTTTTAATGCCGACCTTCGTCATAGCAGTTCTCCTGTTGGGTTGAATTTTATGGGAAAAAGAATAGTAATACGAATAATTCTCATTATCAAGAAAATTATTACCTCTTCTTAAAGATAAGAAAGCGAGTGAGCGATGATTCTCGTATAATATTCAAGTTACTATATTTCTAGGAGTCAATCATGGGTGCAATGGGTTCGTTTAATTCAGTCCTAACAGCGGAAGATATCAACATAAGTGAAGCGGCTAGCGAAAAGCTAACGGAGCTGTTTTCTGATGTGGGTG
>Ga0209345_10003248_pt1 | contig 16923 bp, 13 predicted proteins | sample Cruoilmetagenom7_FD_187294 | JGI IMG/M metagenome (GOLD analysis project Ga0209345, IMG submission 187294) | Oil polluted marine microbial communities from Coal Oil Point, Santa Barbara, California, USA - Sample 7 (SPAdes) (version 2) | ecosystem: Environmental > Aquatic > Marine > Oil seeps ...
ATTTTTTGAGCAAAGTTGAATAAGTAGACAATCACAACACCGATAGCCAGCGCCCACAATGTTTCAATTGCATTATTTGGAACCACCCTGTCATAAACATTCATCACAAAAAGTGGCTGAGCCAAAACAAAAAGATTGATCAGAAAGGATGCTATCAAAACATCGCGATATATTTTCCACGATCCCTTTAATGCTCCCCAAAACCAGTGCTCATGACCTTGCTTGTATATTTTAGGTGTACGTGAATCAAATTGTTGCATTGGCCTTAGATAAAACACATGGCCACTGTAAGCCTCTAGAAGCTGTTGGTAATCAGCCTGCATAGGCTGCTTGCTTAGAGGATCCAACACAATCGCTATTTGTTGTTCGTGATTTATATCTGTGAGTACGACTGCTCCACCACTCTCTAGAATTAATATAGAGGGAAGAACCTCAACAGGAATTTCATCCAACTTTCGAGATAACATAATCGATGCCAGACCCGCACGATTTGCGGCCCGGTTAAACATCATTACAGGCAACTGACCATCTTCCAGTGGCAACCCTGAAGAGATAGAAGCTTTCGAAGTCACCTTGCCTTCTAAGTTAGCCACCAACAATAAGCAATCCATAAGATCACTGGATGGGATAGCAGTAGATTGTTCCATGTATTCTACTTCTCTCTTAGGCATATTCATGAGTACTGTTTTATCGATACCTTGTAATTCAATAAGTTAATGAACTTTCTTTACACCTGATAGTAACATACAGATACTATCGACCCAATGCCGTATTTCCATGTGATTTCCAGATATAATGCCGCCTTTTCCGGATAAGCGGCCACGCATTCATGCCAAAGGACGACAAACTTGTAGCCAACCCTATTAGTCGGCGCTTTTCCGTTGCACCAATGATGGACTGGACCGACCGTTACTGTCGCTACTTCCACCGCCTACTAAGCCACCACACTCTGCTTTATACAGAAATGGTTACCACCGGTGCACTTATTCATGGTGATGCTCAACGCCATCTTTACTACCACCACATGGAGCACCCTATTGCCCTGCAATTAGGTGGCAGTGACCCAACGGCACTTGCCCAAAGTGTTCGCATTGCCAATCCCTATCAATATGATGAAATTAATTTAAATTGTGGATGCCCCAGCGACCGAGTTCAATCGGGGCAATTTGGGGCCATATTGATGAAAGACCCGTCACACGTAGCGGACTGCTTTCAAGCTATGCAGGCTGAAACAAGCTCACCCATCACAATAAAGCATCGTATTGGAATTGATGAACAAGATAGCTATCAATTTCTCTGCGATTTTGTTGGGACCGTTGCCGACGCCGGTTGTAAAACTTTTATTGTCCATGCGAGAAAAGCCTGGCTCCACGGCCTAAGCCCAAAACAAAACCGTGAAGTTCCACCGTTAGAATATGAGAAAGTTTATCAACTAAAACGTGATCACCCCCAGCTCGAAATAATTATTAATGGCGGCATTAATACACTGGAGCAAACGGAAGAGTTACTAGACCATGTTGATGGTGTAATGATGGGACGACAGGCCTACCAAAACCCTTATTTACTGGCTGAAGTTGATCAAAAAATATACCATAGTACCCAACCCAACCCTTCTCGGGTCCAGGTATTGGAGCAGTTTGCTGAAGCAATCACTTCAGAGCTAGCCAAGGGAATCAAATTAAGCCATATGACCCGACATATCTTGGGTTTGTACCAGGGTGTCCCTGGAGCACGAAAATACAGGCGTTATATCAGCGAAAATGCCCACCTCCCCAACGCAGGTATTGAGGTGCTATATCAAGCACTCAGTAATATGACCAACCCTTAAGATGAAAGCAATATGAACCAAAGTAAGATGACTCAAAGCAAACTTGACCAACTAAAGAAAATGACTGTAGTAGTTGCCGATACTGGTGATATTGAAGCGATAAGCCAATATCAACCCATTGATGCAACCACCAATCCATCTCTACTGCTAAAAGCAGCTCAGCTACCTAAATATTTGCCTCTACTACATAAAAGCATCACTGTCACAAAAAAGAGCAATAGTTCAAACCTTTTATCAGACTGTATGGATGAGCTAGCGATAAGAATTGGTCGAGAAATTCTTCAGGTAGTACCAGGCAGGGTCTCCACAGAAATTGATGCACGATTATCTTTTGACACAGCAGCAACTGTTGAACGAGGAAAGCAGTTAGTAGAGCGTTACCAGCAGGCAGGAATTGATACCGACAGAATATTGTTAAAAATTGCTTCAACCTGGGAGGGCATAAAGGCTGCTGAGCATCTAGAAAAACAAGGCATTCAATGCAACCTAACCCTGTTATTCAGTTTTGAACAGGCCGTTGCAGCAGCTGATGCCGGTGCATTTTTAATTTCTCCATTTGTAGGAAGAATCCTCGATTGGCATAAAGCCAATGGTGGGCAATCCGAGTATTTACCCCTCGAAGACCCCGGTGTTGTCTCAGTACAAACCATTTACAACTTTTATCGCCAGCGAGGCTATGAAACCATTGTGATGGGTGCCAGCTTTCGTAATACAGGTGAAATTGAAGCCCTTGCTGGCTGTGATCGCTTAACTATTAGCCCACAGTTACTTGAAGAACTGAGCAATGATTACGCGGAGTTGCCAAGATTTCTGCACCCAGATAATACTGGAGACCCAATTGATCAGGGCAGTATGAATGAAGCAGCATTTCGTTATCAGTTTAATGGCAACGCTATGGCCACAGAAAAGCTGGCTGAAGGCATACGTAATTTTGTGAAGGATCAGGAAAAACTGGAAAGCATGTTGCAGGAGCTAGCTCGGTGATTGACCGTATTAAACAATTTTTCACCACTGAAATTAGCAACCCCCAGGGTGACCTGATATATCAACAACAATTGGCAGCAGCCTCTCTGATGGTCGAAGTGATGGTCATTGACCGCCAGCTTGATGATGAAGAATTAAACGTCATACAAAAAGTATTACGACAGCAATTCCAGTTAAAGGATACAGAAATAGAACAACTTGTGGCATTAGCTCACCAGGAAGTCGATGAGGCCACATCACTGTTTCAATTTACTCGATTAGTAAATGACCATTTTGATCAAAACAGCAAAAACAATCTGATAAAAAACCTCTGGCAAGTAGCATTTGCTGATGATTACCTCGACAAGCATGAAGAGGCTATCATTCGACGTATAGCCGAATTAATTCATGTGTCTCATTCAGGTTTTATTCGGGCCAAACATGAAGCAAAGAAATAGCTTCCAGAAGACTGGTTAGATCCAGGGAATTAGTAAAAAGATAAAGGCTAAATTCCTTCCTCAAGAGCACGAATCAAATCCATAAACTCTTGCTTATTTCGCTCATTAAAGGATGACAATAATTTGTGAGCCTCTAGTACCTGCTCTCTAGTCTCATCAACACTTGGTGGAACCTCTGATAACTCTTCACAGTTTGTCTCACACTCTGGGACAGTTTGAGCAATATCGAAAACATCATCCAACCCCATCACCATCAAAGTTCGGTAAAGGCTATCATCAGGGCAAAACACGACGGGTTTGACTTGGTATTGTTCATTACAATGTATAGCCAATTTGGCCAAGAGCCCAAGGGTTGTACTATCAACGCCCTCAGCCTCTAGCATATCAACAACTACTTCAGATATATGGCCAGACTGAAAAATAACGTCCATATAATGATTTAAAGAAGAGCATAGGGTAACTCGAACATCCCCAGTTAGTTTGATGACATAGGCACCATCATGCTCCGATACCAGAATTTTTCCTGGTTCCACTCAGTATCCCCTGCTCAATGTTAAAACCGTAACATCATCGGGAGCATCCACAACCTGATTAATGCCCAAGCCTTCGCAAATTTCCTCTAGAGAAGCATCTGAATTAGCAATAGTTTCAGACAGGTACTGCTCTTTTTCTTGTAATGAATTGCCAGGCAAAAACTCAAGTACGCCGTCAGATACAGTGACCATAGCAAATTTTTTGGGGAGTGCAATTTCTTCGACATCCCATGTACAGTCACTGAAGATTCCGACAGGCTTTCCTTTACCTGGAAGCATTCGAACATCACCATCAGCAACAAAAACAGGCATCGGCATATGGGCCGCCACAGAATATCGCAAGATATCCCGCTCCATATCGATAGAGCCAGCAAAAATCGTCAAATGCTTATCTAACCCCAATGCCATAATTTGCTTATTGATGTGTTCAATAAATCCCTCGGGCGCTTTAGCCATAACATTAACGTCATTTTTAACTGTATGACGACGCAAAATACGATTTAAGATAAATTTCAGCAATACTGTCAAAAATGCCGAAGAAGCACCATGACCTGAAACATCTGCTACATAAAACACTAGATAACGATCAAAAATAACGTTGTAACCCACAAAATCACCACTGAGATACAGTGAGGGAATAACCTTGTGCGCTATTTCATATTCGCCTTTTTGAAGAGGTGTAATGGGTAACAAGCTGCTTTGTACTTGTCGCCCTGCCATTTGATCCAACTCAAGAATCCTCAGGCTGTCCTGAAGCTCCTTATTCGCATGCTCCAATTGCTCGCGGTATTCACGATTTTGTCGTACCAGGCTTTTAAAATCAGAGGCTCTTTCTATTGCCTGGCGAAAACGCTTGTCAGCAAAGGGCTTAATCAAAACATCGGAAACATTATTATGGAAAAACTTGGCCACTTCTCGTGGGTCGACTTCAGGGAGAATGGCCACATAGGCAGTGTCGTGATTTAAACTGGGAAGAGAACCGAACTTTCCTTGCATTAGATCTAGGGGAAGATCCACCACCACAACAGCAGGTTGTTGTTCTTTTATCTGAATAATGGCCTGATCGGGGTCATCAAATTGTGAAATATGCCAGTTAGTATCAATTAAATACTGCTCTAGCACCCGACAACTATCCAAACTGTCGGTCACAATAAAAAGGTTGCCGTTGGTTGCCATAGATTATCCAGAGTCGAGAGGTGAGGAATAGATTAGGCGATCTATCCTTATCGATGCACTCCCAACTCCTGGTAGTTTAAATTAGAGGTTTCGCTCAAGCATGTTTAGTCGCCCGTGCTTACTCACCCATATTTATTCGGAATAGTCCCCAAAATCATCTTCTACTTGGCCGTCATTCAGCAGATGCTCTCTACGCTGCAAGTAAACATCGCGGATAAAGCTATATTTGTCACCTGAAATTAGTTCTTCAGCCTTAAGCAAGTCTGCGCGACCAGTCACAACACGAACCCCCTGAATCTGATTTCTAGTAGGTACATGATCAATTTCAGAAATAGGGTCTATCAGGAAGTCTACAATTTTGGCTGGACCATCACGAAGAGTGCCTGGTCCAAGTAGGGGTAATACTAAATAGGGACCTTCACCAACACCCCATACACCTAAAGTCTGACCAAAATCTTCACCTTCATTCTTAGGCATACCAAGATCATCGGCCACATCAAAAAAGCCTACGAGGCCTATAGTTGTATTAACTAGGAATCGGCCTGTATCGTTACCTGCTTGGCGGAATTTACCCTGGAGCAGATCGTTTACAATATTCCCAATCTCACCCACATTGGAAAACATTCTACTAACGCCATCTTCGACTGGATCAGGTGTAATAGCACGATACCCCTTTGCTATCGGCTTTAGGCCATAAGTATCTAGCGTATCGTTAAAGACAAATACTTTGCGGTTAAACCCTTCCCATGGATCTTGAGTTCCTTCAGATTCAGACGAATCAGCTAAAACCTGCCCTGACAGCAAAATCCCCATTAGCAACAACATTGTCCATTTCATTGGGCAACTCCCCCTTTGTTTTACCATTATATTTGATTTTATGTATATGCCGCTTTATAGCTATAGTTTTATGAATGCAGCCTTTATTAAAAACAATAGTTTAAAAACATCAAAAGCAACAAACTTAGCAGCAATTGAAAACCTCGTGATTCTACACTCTGATCTTTTTAAGGTATACCGTAACAACTGCTCTAAAAATGTAAAAAAGGCCTTTTATTATTAAAAAATCACCTATTCACCACCTTTCCTTTTTGTCCAACCCACAATAGCGCCTATAAAAAGCCTGTATCGTCATAAAACTGACATATTGTTATCACAAAATGTGCACACGGTTTGAACGGGGGCCCCTGAATTGAATGCTCCCATAAACCTTAATTGAGAAACCCTTTAAAGGCCAACTATAGGCTTATTACTTTACTAACAACGCCATCAATAAGGATTGGAGTTAACAATGAAACGTACCGCAATTTGCTTAGCTGTTAGTGCATTAACCTTAAGCCCAGTTACTTTTGCAGCAGGTAGCATGCAAGATACGCCTGTTGCCGTTACAGCAATCACTGCTGAACAACTGGAAAATGCATCTGTAGATGATCTTAAAAAAGTCATTCTGGCATTATCCAACCGTGTTAATAACATGGAAACACAAACCACTGAAATTCGTGGTCTTGCCACCGCTAAATCTGGTGCGTCATGGGCAGAGAAAATCAAATGGAGTGGAGATGTACGTTACCGTCATGAAGAAATGAATAACGACGCAAAAAATGATGACCGTCGCCGCAACCGTCTTCGAGCCCGTATCGGCCTAACAGCCCAAGTAACTGAAGATATTAAAGCGGGTGTTGCCCTCGCAAGTGGTAGTGATGACCCTGTTTCTTCCAACCAGACTTTTGGTGACGCGGGTTCATCCAAAGGTATTAATCTCGATATGGCTTATATCGATTGGAAATTTGCCGAAAATACCCACTTAGTTGCCGGTAAAACCAAAAACCCTTTCTACCAACCAGCTAAAGACGGTTTGGTCTGGGATGGTGATTACCGTCCAGAGGGTGGACACGTTGCCTACGATAACGGAACTATCTGGGCCATCGGTGCTTACCACTTCCTAAATAGCGAACAGAAGCCAAACAAAAAATCTGAAACTGGTAACAGCAAAGATGACACTTCAATGTTTGGTGCACAGGTGGGTTACCGCGGTAAACTAGCTGACAACCTAAAAGTCGTCACTGGTGCAAGCTACTACCATATTCCAACAGAAGGCCTTACACCGATTTTAGGTGACGAATTTGGAAACAGCCTAGACCTGAGTGGCAATCACGCATTTGACTACGATATTGCACAAGTATTTGTTGAACTAAAAACCAAGTTCGCTGGTCTACCTGCTAACTTCTTTGCCAACTATGTGACCAATACTGATAGCGGTGCAGATGAAGACACTGGCTACACTATCGGAGCATCACTAGGTAAAGCAAAAAAGGCTTGGGATTGGGAAGTTGGCTATATGTATGAGGATCTGGAAGCAGATGCCGTATACGGTACACTTTCAGACTCAGACTTCGGCGGTGGTGGCACTGATGTAAAAGGCCATAAATTTAAATTTGGCCTGGGCATTAGCAAAAACACCAAAATTGGCCTCACCTACTTTGATAATGAGTATGGTGACTTTGCCAACAAAGGTGATGAGATTGATTATAGCCGCCTTCAGATCGACCTTAAAACCAAGTTCAAATAAGCCAAGTAAGTTGACTAGGTACAAAATTGTCTGACGTGGTGTAACAATCATAAATAGACACAAAAAAGCGGCTCGTAAGAGCCGCTTTTTTAATGCCTGTCATTTAACCTAGTATGCTTAAATTAAGATTTCTAAAGAGTACAACTGTTCAACAAGCTCCGTCCCACTGTTAATTATCGCACCAGTATCCTGGCCAAGCTGCTCTGCAATTACTGTCAGAGCTTCTTGTGCTGTAATTGTCTGATTTTCAAACAACTGTAGTAAATGAATCGTAACTGCATTGGTTTCAAGAAACTTCACCTCCTGGGCACGGTTGCGGTATACCACAACAAATGTAGCCTGCTCTGGCGGCTTCTGTGGTTGGTATTCAGGCCCTAGTAAATGTACTGGATATTGGTAGGATAACCGCCAAGCCAAAGGTGATACTTCTGGTTTTGACAACAGCAGCTCTTCAGCTTTAGTATCAATATCGGGTATTTTTTCCGGTGAAACATCTAGCGCTAATTCCACCCATTCATAGTGAGCCAGCTCTAACATAAAGCCTAGGTCATCGGGGGTTATCGTCCGCTCTTCCTGCAAATAGCGCAGAAACTCCTGACTTATTTCCAAAAAATAAGGCGTATGACTTTGATGGTGACTGACAAAGTCCCTCACCATCTGATGCCATGGTTCATCGTCTATCAGGCTGCGGAGAATAGGAAATCCGCTACTAATAAATGTTTCAATATTGTTATAAACCAGATCCCGATAGATTTTCATCCGCCGGTCTTCCATACCCTCGGGGGCAGAATTTATCGCAGGGTCACGCAGATGGGCAGTAAAATCATATTGAATTTGTTGAAAGCTATTAACGCTTTTAAAACCAGGAGTTTTTAAGTCAGAAGCTGTCATACCAAACTGGCTCCCTTAGTCACATCAGCTCCTAGCGTGTTCGACTGTTTATTTTTAGCCTGAAGCTGCTTAATTTGGTCCACTTCCGCAAGAAGCTCACCCACTGGCGGTATATTAAAATCACGCTCAAGTAATGTAGGCATAACACCAAAAAGCTCATAGGATTTATCCAGCAATTGCCAGACGGGATCAATCACATCAGCACCGTGTGTATCTACTCTCAGGTCTTCGGCCTCTACATAATGACCGGCGACATGAACATACATCACACGTTCTCCGGGCAACTGAGAAAGAAATTCTTCTGCATCGTAACGGTGGTTAATACTGTTTACATAGATATTATTTACATCTAGCAGCAGAGCACAATCGGACTGCTCAATCACCGCATTAATAAAATCAATTTCTCTCATTTCCTGTTGCGGTGCGGCGTAATAAGATGCATTTTCCATGGCAATACGCTGGCCTAAAAAGTCTTGAACCTGCCTTATTCTATCTGCGGTATAACGCACAGCCTCTTCTGTAAAAGGAATAGGCATCAGATCATAAAGATGAGCATCATCACTGCAATAACTGAGGTGTTCCGTATAACAACGGATTTGATGTTCGTTAACAAAGCTTTTTATTTGCCCCAACAACTCCCAATCCAAAGGAGATGGAGAACCTATGGAAAGAGATAGGCCGTGGCAAATAAAAGGGAAGCGTTCTGTGTACTGGCGAAATTGCTTACCATACCTGCCACCCACATGAATCCAGTTTTCAGGAGCAACCTCCATGAAATCCACTTGATCGGCGGTCACAGAAGACAACGGGCCCATCAGGGCCCGCCTCAATCCTACCCCTGCACCTTGTACAGGGTATCGACTGCTAGTCATTCTTTACCTCTAAATAGGTAAACTTAAAATGTAGTGATTATTTTTTATCACCACACTTGCCTTCGCCACATTTTCCTTCTTTAGCAGCTTTTTTATCTCCACCACATTTCCCTTCACCACACTTTCCTTCTTTGGCAGCTTTTTTGTCGTCACCACATTTACCTTCGCCACACTTTCCTTCTTTAGCGGCTTTTTTGTCGTCACCACATTTACCTTCGCCACACTTTCCTTCTTTAGCGGCTTTTTTCCCTTCACCACACTTTCCTTCACCACATTTTCCTTCGCCGTGAGAATCTGCCAGGTTATAACCTGAACTTAGCTCATTGGCTTGAAAGGGGTTTTCTGCAGCAGAGGCCATAGGGGCAAATGCAACGGATGCCATAAACGCCGCACCAACTGCAGCGGCCAATGGTTTCAGGTTATGCTTTGACATGATTAAATCTCCATAAAAAAATTTATTTAAAATTGTTTGTTCGCCTACCTAAGCGAAGCTGATTACTATGACTGAGCGTTCCAAATTAAGTTTCAGGTAAACTAATTAATTTACAATTTTATCTAGATAACATCTAACTGGATAACACTTTAACCAGTTAACAAGACAGCCAAATCTTTCCCGTGGCTTTCTATACGTTTATCCGAAATAGGAAAAGCTGTTTTCAACTGCTGAGCAAACAGCGATACACGATATTCCTGCAGCATGAAGCGATGCTTCCATATCTTGGCTTGCACATTTAAAGGCAAATCATCCCAAGGTAAATTCATATCATCCAAGTCTTGCTCCAACTTATCTAGAATAAATAGGTATTCTTTATCTTTCTGAGGATTCACTGGTAACTTTTCCAAGCGACCTAATATCGCTTTCAAATAGCGCTGGTAATGGCACAACCATTCCATTGGAACTCGCAATATAAACTCTTCGGCAAACAACATAGCTAACTGTTGGTTAATGTCTGCCACAGCTTGCACAGCGGTTAAGCCCTGCTTCTTCAAAGTTTTACGAATCTCAGATAACAGTGGTAACCACGATATCAATAAAGACTCCAGCTCATAAGCCATGGCAACAACCTTCCCTTTCCTTTCCATTAAGCCTGTTTGAAAATCAGCTTGGGAACGTGGAATAGCTTTGTCTGCTACAAGAGCCTGGAAATAAGCGGCATCAATAATAGAAGGAATCAGGATATCTTTTCCTGGTATTAATGCTGACTTTAGTTGTAGGTCATGCCCTTTTAATAATTGCTTACGAAGATATTTTGCTGATTCTGGATACACTGATTGATAAAGTTTATTCAAACCTTCAGCAGTCTTATTTTGGGCAGTATTAGGGTTATCCAACAACTTAAGATTTATCTGGTTTTTCTCCACAACCAATGCTGGATAAGTTCGTATGGTTAAACCCTGCTGCTCTATAGAATAAACTTCGGGTAAATCACCAAAGTCCCAGCTATCGAGATTTTCTCGCTCAATGCTATTGGTATTAGACCGGGAAACTGTATGGGCAACCCGGCCCCGATAACTCATTTTTAATTCAGCCAAGTCTCGACTCATGGCAAGTACTTCGCCTTGCTCATCAATCAGTCTGATATTTAGATGATAAACATCATCCAACATAGTTTGCTGCCAATCCTGCGGTGAAATAGCCACGCTAGACAATGCCTTTAATTTACTTCCCAATGCTTCCGTAAGAGATATATCTTCTGGTTTCAACGATAACAGCGCTCTATCTATATAATCAGGTACTGGCACAAAATTACGACGCAATGATTTTGGCAAAGCCTTCACCAATGCAATACATTTATCACGCAACATACCTGGCACCAGCCAGTCAAAGCGATGCAAAGGCACCTGATGTAGAATACTCACAGGTATATTAATACTGACACCGTCTTCCGGATGCCCAGGCTCAAAGTGGTAACTGAGAGGATATCGAGTGCCCTGCCATTCAATATGATCCGGGTACTGAGATTCATCTAGTTCATCAGAGTGCTGCTGACTCAGCAACTCAATATCCATATACAGAAACTCTAGCTTAACCTCTGACTGGCTTTTTTCCTGCTCTTTACGCCAGTGCTCAAACCCGGCTAGATTTACAATGTCTTTTGGAATTCGTTCATTGTAAAAATCAAACATTACCTGATCGTCTACCAATACATCTCGGCGCCGAGTACGTGATTCGATATCCTGCAAGCTTTCTTGAAGTTGTTGATTGTGTTTGAAAAAGGCTCCCTTACCTCGGTATTCCCCGTCAACCAAGGCAGAGCGAATAAAGATTTCCCTGGATAAAACTGGATCTAATTTCCCATAACTGCAGAGGTGTTTTTCTACAATAGGCAAGCCGTATAATACCTGCTTTTCATAGGCCATCACTTGACCATTACGCGCACTGTAGTGGGGCTCACTATAACTTTTTTTGACCAAGTGGCTCGCCAAAGATGGCAACCAATCGGGCTCGATCTTGGCGTTGTAGTGGCTAAATAATCGAGAAGTTTCAATCATTTCGGCAGCCATTAGCCACTTGGGTGGTTTTTTATTCAGGCCAGAACCGGGAAAAACATAAAATTTTCGATTTCTGGCGCCGCTGAACTCATTTGATCCACGTCGATTGACCTGCTTACCATTTTCCTTATCTACACCGCCCTTACCACTATCATTCTCTTCTGCTGTACGCTGGTAACCAATTTGCCCAAGTAACCCACTAAGTAATGAACGATGAATCGCCTCATAACTGGCTGGCTGCTTATTTTCACTCAGTTTTAAACCTCGACAGGCACTATGAAGTTGGTGGTGCAAATCACGCCATTCTCGCATTCGTAATGGCGATACAAAATTCTGCTTACAATATTTTTCAAATTGATTACGACTCAGCTCTTGTCTTTGCTCTTCAAAATGCTGCCACATATTTAGCAGCGTCAGAAAATCTGACTCCTTATCCTGCCACTGACGATGCTTTTCATCGGCGGCTTGCTGCTTGTCAGTGGGCCGATCTCGGGGGTCTTGAACACTCAGTGCAGAAACAATGACCAGAACCTCCCTAAGTGCACCCTCTTTTGATGCTGCCAACAGCATTCGCCCCATTTTTGGGTCTGCCTGAATCCGGCAAAGCTGATGACCAATCGCTGTTAGCTCACCCTTACTATTAACGGCTTGCAATTCTTGCAACAAATTAAAACCATCATTGATCAGGCGCTGATCAGGTGCTTCAACAAAAGGAAAATCCCGAATATCTCCAATGCGTAAATGCAACATTTGCAGAATGACAGAGGCTAAATTAGTACGAATAATTTCCGGGTCAGTAAATTCTGGTCGCCCCAAAAAATCCTCTTCGCTGTAAAGGCGGAAGCACACGCCTTCACTAATTCTGCCACAACGGCCTTTACGCTGATTAGCACTAGCCTGTGAAACTGCCTCGATCGGTAAACGCTGTACTTTGGTTCGGTAACTATAACGACTAACTCGCGCTGTACCGGGATCAATCACATAACGAATGCCAGGAACCGTCAATGAGGTTTCTGCCACATTAGTGGCCAAGACCACCCGGATGCCTTTGTGGGTTTTAAATACTTTCGTTTGTTCTGATAGGCTTAAACGGGCATAAAGTGGAACTACTTCTAAATTCCTAAGTTGCGCCCTACGCAGTACATTGGCTGTTTCTCGTATTTCTCTCTCACCGCTATGAAATACCAGAATGTCTCCACGCTTTGGCAAAGCAAGGATATGTTCTACGGTATCCAAGACAGACAAGCCTAAATCCCGTTCTTCTTGGGGAGGTATATATTCCACATCTACAGGGTAAGTTCGTCCTGACACCTCTATCACTGGTGCATTGTTAAAATGCTGAGAAAAGCGCTCCACATCGATGGTTGCCGAAGTAATAACCAGCTTAAGGTCTGGACGTTTTGGCAGGAGTTTTTTTAAAAAACCTAAAAGAAAATCAATATTGAGACTACGCTCATGGGCTTCATCAATAATGATCGTATCGTATTTGTTCAAATAACGATCATGCTGAATTTCAGCCAGTAAAATCCCATCAGTCATTAACTTTACCAGGGTCTTTTCACTGCTGGTTTCATTAAATCTAACCTGATAGCCCACTGTCTGACCAAGGGGCTGTTTCAGCTCTTCCGCAATACGGTTAGCTACTGTACGTGCTGCAATACGACGGGGTTGAGTATGGCCAATCATACCGCTTATTCCACGCCCCAAATCCAAACAAATTTTAGGTAATTGGGTCGTTTTCCCCGATCCTGTTTCCCCCGCAATCACCACCACCTGATGGTTAGCAATGGCACTGCTAATATCATCGCGGCACTCCGCAATGGGAAGATCTTCCGGGTATTCAATAGTGGGAATACTTTTACGGCGAGAGATAACTTGCTGACGTGATTGCTCTACCTTTTCAGCAAACTGTTTTAAATCTCGATCAAACGGTTTGCCTTGCTGGGCGCGTTGAGCGATTTTGTTCAGTTGTTGGTTCAGGCGGTAACGATCAGACCCAAGACACTCGGCAAGCTGTTCTCGCCACTGGTTTATTTCATTCGACATGGATTAGCTATCGCGCAGTTCGCGCCGCAATACCTTACCCACATTAGAAAGAGGCAACTCATCCCTAAACTCAATATATTTTGGCCATTTATAGCGAGCCAAACGCTCACTACAAAATTCCCGCACCTCATCTTCCGTAAGGTTGGGGTTAGCACTTACAAGGAATAGTTTTACTGCTTCACCAGAGTGATCATCGGGTATCCCAATAACAGCACAGTAAGTAACATCAGGATGGTGGGACACCACACTTTCAATCTCATTGGGATATACATTAAAGCCAGAAACAATAATCATATCCTTTTGACGGTCATGTATGAAAAGAAAGCCATCACTATCTACTGAACCCACATCGCCGGTCTTCAACCAATCATCTTCGGTAACAGTCTTTGCTGTCTCTTCAGGAAAGTTAAGATAGCCTTGCATAACCTGTGGGCCTTTAACCCAAATTTCACCATGCTCATCCACCGCCAATGCCTGACCCTCATTATCAGCTATACGCAGCTCTGTATTCGCAACAGCAACACCCACTGATCCAGGTTTTTTAGCACCGGGAGGACTGAATGAAACCACAGGGGATGCTTCCGTGAGACCATAAGCGTTACAAATCTCACAGCCGGTCGTATCTAGCCAATAACCTGCCGTCGCTTCCGCCAATGCCGAGCCACCAGAGAGTGTGATTTTTAACCCTGAAAAATCTACTTGTTTAAAATCTTTATGTTCCATCAACGCTACAAACAATGTGTTCAGACCAGAGAAAATTGTTCCCGGCCATTTTTTCATTAATTTGACAAAGCCATTGATATCCCGTGGATTGGGAATCAATAACGTGTGCGCACCCAAATGAACACCTGTAGTAACTGACAGAGCAAAGGCATAAATATGATAAAGCGGTAATGGGGAAATAATTCGCTCTTTACCCATTTCCGCCCCGGCCAGCTGCAACATCTCTACACCCTGACGGGTCACGCTCACCATATTGCCATGGCTAATAACAGCAGGTTTGGATATCCCAGTAGTACCACCAGTGTATTGCAATAAAGCCATATCATCTGAAGCCAAACTTGCCGGAGTAAAGCCTTCCACATTCGTGGCCATCGCTGCTCGTAACGAAACAGCCTTGCCGTAGGGCACTGACTTCCCCATTAACTTGAGTACTATCGACATCAAGGTTCGTTTTACCGGAGGGTGTAAATCAAACGGTGAGGTGACAAAAACATATTCGATAGGTGTCTTTTCTTGTACCGCTTCGATAACAGGCAAAAATTTATCAAACACTACCACCGCTTTTACATCAGCGTGATTAAACTGGTACTCAAGTTCGACCTCGGTATACAGCGGGTTAATATTCACCGCCACTAAGCCTGCCTTAAATACTCCATAGGCAACGACCAAATACTGAGCTAGGCTGGGCATTTGAATGGCTAATCGGTCACCTTTGTTAAGATTAGTTTCCTTTTGTAAATAGGCGGCAAAAGCCGTGGATAAACGGTCAAGCTCTTCATAACTGAGAGTTGTTCCCAGTGAAGTCACAGCAGGCTGCTGGGCGTATTGACTGACTGACTGCTGCAATATATCTAACAGGGAGTTCAGGTTCGATGGCTCAAGTGTCTCGGATACACCGTAATCACGTTTTGCCTTCAATACCGCGTCAGTTACAGACATAGCAGTTTCTTGTGACATATATTCTTCCTTACCCTTTTACAAAAGCTATTTCAGCCATGATTGTATTCACTATACTATCGATCTAACCATGCTATCGGAGTGCCTAGTTGCTATGCAACTTAATATGAGGGCTATACAACCTTATATAAGCGCTATGCGCGCATAATGTTGAGCCAACTACAGCGGCAAGTACAACTGAGAGTAAAACTAAGAGTTGAACATTCTGTATCTACTGCACCCGCAAATAAAAATCGTTACTATCACTATTGATTCTTTTCGTACTCATTCCCCCTATATGGATGAAAAGTAAATAAAAAGCGAAGAAACAGTGACTCAACACTCTGACCAGTTTCTAGGGCACCCCAAAGGCCTCTATATCTGCTTTGCCACAGAGATGTGGGAACGCTTTTCATTTTATGGAATGAAATACCTTTTACTCCTATACCTCACAAAGTATCACTTATTCACTGATGCTATGGGGCTAGATGTACTTGGCAGTTATGCTGCCCTTGTCTACTCCACACCTGTTATTGGTGGATTGTTAGCAGATCGCTATTTAGGTATGCGCAAAGCCGTCATATTCGGCGGCTGTTTATTGGTGCTTGGCCATTTGGGTATGGCCGTGGAAGGCACACCGGCACAGTACATTGCTGGTGAGACTGTTCAGGATCACCATATAGTGCGAGATGAGAACGCCCTGCAAGTGTTCTACTTTTCTATTGCACTCATTATTGTAGGCGTCGGCTTTCTCAAACCTAATATTTCGACCATTGTCGGCAAGCTCTATGGTGAAAATGACCCCCGTAGAGACAGTGGCTTCACTATCTTTTATATGGGTATCAACATTGGCGCCTTTATCGCAACCTTGCTTTGTGGTTATTTGGGAGAAACCCTCGGTTGGCATTACGGGTTTGGTGCAGCAGGTATAGGAATGTTGTTTGGCCTGGCTATATTTCTCTATGGGCAAGGATATTTACAAGATCATGCAGAACCCAATCATCCTAAACAATTAAAAAAATTAGCCTTTCCTGGAGTGATTCCTGGACTGAACCGTGAGTGGGCAATCTATTTAGCTGGATTACTATCAGTCTTTGGCATATGGCAATTAGTACAAACGACACACCTTGTAGAATGGTCTAGCAATTATTGTTGCAACAGGGCTTCTCTGGTTTATTTTGACCCGCTGTAATTCAGTGGAACGAGGCCGTATGGCCGTGTTAATGGTACTAACTTTTTCTACCGTCGTATTCTGGGCACTATTTGAACAAACTGCAGCGTCTATGACGCTTTATGCAGACCGAGTAGTTGACAGGTACTTGTTTGGCCTTGAAGTAAAAGCCTCACAATTTGGTGCACTAAACCCTATGTTTATTATGTTGCTCGCCCCCTTCTTTGCCATGCTTTGGACAGGGTTGTCTAAGTGTAAGTTGGAACC
>Ga0209345_10003249_pt1 | contig 16923 bp, 14 predicted proteins | sample Cruoilmetagenom7_FD_187294 | JGI IMG/M metagenome (GOLD analysis project Ga0209345, IMG submission 187294) | Oil polluted marine microbial communities from Coal Oil Point, Santa Barbara, California, USA - Sample 7 (SPAdes) (version 2) | ecosystem: Environmental > Aquatic > Marine > Oil seeps ...
CTTGCGTGCTTCATCGCACGCAAGCCGGTATTCCTTCAGAATCAAAAACTGCCCCATTGTGACCACTTGCAAAAAAAGCAAAAGAAGCTTCTCCGGGGACAGCACTTTTTTATTCTCTCGCCGTCCCAACCATCTCAGTTGTCCCAGTGCCACTCTGACCCTCGACAACAAGACCGTCTTCAAAACCGTCTTCAGAAGAAAGATGGGCCTGAAAAATCATGCGGCGGGCAATGAAAAAGCGCACACCCCAGGACGCAAGCGTGGCGAGAAAAACCACTACATACGTCTGCAATAGATTCAGCACACGCCCGTCTCGCAAAATATTTTCCACAACCCACAGAGCAGCCGTCTGAAAGCCCAACGCCAGAAAAGACACGACAAAGAACATAGTAAGTTCGACACGACGACGGCGCCCTACCGCCTCTTTGAAAACAAAATGTGCAGAAACCAGATAGGCGGTAAGAATGGCGGGGATATTGGCGATCACGTTCAGTGTGGCAGTACCAAAAGAGTCATCGTCCCCTGGGTCCAAGACCAGTTTCAGAGTAGTGAGTACGGCAAGATACACCAGGGTAGCCACCCCCCCTGCCATGCCAAACTTCACCATCTCCGATAAAATGTCATGTTTGCCCTGTATGCGCGCGCGGAGATTCGCGGGAATCGGCGCATGGTCGATACCCCATGTGAGCGTCCTTGACAAAAAACGTTCAAGCCCGTCGAAGATCTTTTCCATATTCCTGTTTTCTCCAGGGATGACAACCCCAGATTTTTCTCCCTAGTCTGAGGGTCATTTTCTTTTCTTCGGCACCTACAACCGCTAACCTGCCTCCACAGATGAAACGCAGACCAACCCAACCGCGCAGCCGACAGGGACGAGTACGAGAAACAGCAGCTCGTCTCGCCGAAGAATTTCCCGATGCCGAGTGCGCGCTCAATTTTCTCAATCCGTGGGAACTACTCGCCGCCACAATACTGTCGGCCCAGTGCACCGACGAACGTGTGAATAAGGTAACTCCCGCCTTGTTCGCGCGGCTCCCCACCCCGGAAGACTTCGCAATGGCGCCCCTCGAAGAAATCGAAGAGCTGATTCGATCAACCGGGTTCTATCGCAACAAGGCAAAATCCCTGCAAGGCGCGGCAACTCGCATTACCGAACTCCACAAAGGCGAAGTCCCTGACACAATGAAGGAGCTCGTACAGCTACCTGGGGTCGGTCGCAAAACCGCCAACGTGCTCCTCCACGTCGCCTTCAACAAACCCGGCATTGCCGTCGACACCCACGTGACCCGTCTTTCAAACAGAATCGGTTTCCTCACCCAAGAGACAAAAGACGCAGTCAAAATAGAGTATGAGCTGAATGACCTGATCTCCGCACGAGAGATCGGAGATTTTGGCATGCGACTCATCCTCTTCGGTCGACGCACCTGTAAGGCACGCTCCCCGCTCTGCGACGAATGCGTCTTAAACGACTACTGCTCCTGCGCGTTCACCTTCACAAAAGGAACAACCTCCCAAGAAGCCGCCGGCAAACGCCGATCCGCCCGCGCTACCCGCAAAGCCCACTAAAACCGAGCGCAACCAAGGCACGACACGGCCATACCCGGACAACCGGAAAACCTTCGCGAACAAAAGCCCTGCACCGCCTGAACAATGACAAATCTCATTGAGAAAAATTTGCCTGCTCAAGATGGGCATTCACAAAGTTCGCACCCATCGGAGCAGCCTTCGACACATCCGCATCTGCCTTTCCCTTTCCCTCCCCATTCGCGAGATCCACACCGAAAGATCTGCCATGCAAACATGCACCCGATGGTGAAGACCCGGCACGCGGTCCCTGACTGCGTCGACCCCTCACAAGATGGAGATTAACTGTATACTTGTGTGAGGTAACCCGATTCTCCCTGCCGTTTTACCCTCTCCTGCCTGCTGTTTTTCTTTCTCCCACTGTTCTTCTCCAAGGAAGAACGGCACGAGGAGGCCGGCGATGGCCCTGCCCGGAGCCTTCGAACAGGCTTCCTACGGCGGACAGCCCTCCTGGCGAACCAAACCCCGGATCATTCAGCTGGATTCGCCGAGATCCCGATGCCCTGGTCGTCTGGATCGAATCGGTCGAAGAACGAAACGCGCTCGTCCGCGCCGAACCCGCCAAGTTCCCCACTACCGATCACTACCGCACACATGCCATGCTCCGGTTCGTCTCGACGCCATCGACGAGACTGAAGCGAGCGAGCTCATCACCGAATCGTGGCGACTGCGCACACGCTCGAAAAGGACTTCCGGGTGACCGGAGTCCTCTGAGATGCCGCCACTCCTGCCATTGCCGCCGCTGCTGCAACGGCAGGATGTCTCGTGATTTTCTTCGCGAACCGCCGTCTTCAAACACTTGACAGCCCACTATCAGCGCAGAACGCCGACCAATTCAAACCAGACACCCTGATGGGAACCAGGCCGGGAGGCGCAAGCACCGTCAGTTTATGAAACGATCTTGTTCTTTCCAGTAGGGAGCGCTCAGCTGCTTTTTGTCGGGTTTTCCCACGGCAGTGAGGGGAATCTCCGTCACAAACTCGATCGTCTTTGGCACTTGCACAGAACCTTTTGCTTCTCGCACACGCGCGCAAAGTTCCGCTTCGGACACTGTCCTGCCTGGCCGCAGGACCACTGCAGCAGTGACTGCCTCGCCCCATTTCTGATCGGGCACGCCAAACACAGCGCTCTGCGCGACTGCGGGATGTGCCATGAGCACATGTTCGACTTCAGTGGGGTATACATTAAAGCCGCCGGTCACGATCATGTCTTTTTTCCGGTCGACAAGAGTGACATGTCCGCTCTCGGCCTGCCTTGCCATATCGCCGGTATGAAGCCATCCGTGGCGCAATGCCGCTGCGGTGTCTTCGGCCCGCTTCCAGTAGCCGTCCATCACCAAGGGGCCGCGCACGCACAGCTCTCCTGTGTCTCCTTGCGGGACTTCTTTGTCGTCTTCGTTCAGGATCCGGACTTCGTTGCCAAGCACTGGAAGACCGCAAGAACGCAAGAGGTCAGGACGACCAGGATCATGATCGTACTTCGGGAGGACAGTCACGGTATTGGGGGCTTCTGTCTGCGCGTAGATCTGCTGGAAAACCGGGCCGAAAACGCTGAGGGCTTCTTCGAGGCGATCGGGGGCCATGGGAGACGCGCCATAGAGGATGGTCTCCAGCTGAGAAGACATACCTGCCTCTGTGGCCTGCAAAAGGCCATAGATTGCGGTGGGAACAAGGAAGGAGGCAGTGACCCGGTGCTGTTCCACTGCTGCAAAGAAAGTGTCCGGAGTAAATTTCTCGCCCACAATCACGGTGCCGCCACGCAGGAGGACAGGCAAAACCATGAGACCAGCGGCATGGGAGAGAGGCATGACTGCAAGAAATCTGACTCCCGGCGAAAAATCCCATTCAGCGAGACTCATGGTGGCGTTTGTGACAAGGGAAGAGTGTGAGAGCATCACACCCTTGGGTCGTCCTGTTGTCCCGCCGGTGTAGCCAAGATAGGCGAGGTTATCCGGGGCTTCTTTTGGGCGAGAGTAGTCCGGAGAAAGAGATGCTGCCCGTTCCAGCAGGTCAGAACCAACGGGTCCTGGTCCAAGGGAATACACACGCGCGAGACTTCCCACTTCTGCTGCAAGCTCTTGCGCACGTTCGGCATGCGTCTCAGGGTTATATACCAGCGTCTCAATTTCAGCGTCTTCCAGGATAAACCTGTGGTCGCCTTTTCCTCCCATCGGGTGTAACGGGGTCCAGCGACACCCTTGCAGCAGGACCGTGTGGAAGAGCAGCGCAGTCTCCGCGCAGTTTCCCGAAAGAAACCCCACCCCCGCGCCGGGAACAATCCCGTCTTCAAAAAAACGCCGGCGCATCTTTCCGACAAGCTCCCAGGCTTGTTGATACGTAATTTCGCGATCTCCATCCACGTAGGCAACTCGCCCAGAAAAACGGACATATGCCGACCGAATCAGTGTCCCGTACGAGGGTAGTGCATGCACATGCGTCATTGGGTTCTTCCTCTTTTCGCGCGGCTTTTCCGGTGGCGGCCCAGTCTCCCCACAACCATATACACAGGCGATGCTACCTCACACCCCGCCTGTCCTTGCACACTGCCTGCGACCTATGGGCACATCCTCCGGGAAATTTCCCGAGCAGAATTTCCCGGCAAAAAGCCTTGGGGGAACTGCCCGCAAGCAGACCGAGACCCTGCCACCGACCCTGCCACTCTTGCCAAAACAGGCGGGTTTTCACACACACACCCACACGAGGCAGGATCGCCACAGAGCACAACCCCACAAACCTCCCAGACCCGCACCAGCCATACCTCAGACAAGTTGAGAAACAGCATCGTATCCAGAGGCGCGTAGGGCATCGAGCACTTGGGCGGCGTGTTCCTTATCGCGAGTTTCAAGATGCAGCACAACTTGCGCGGTATTCACCGGAAGCCGCAAACCAGCACGGTAATGTTCTACATTCACAAGATTCACGCGCAATTCTGCGAGAAAGCCGGCAAGCCGGGCAAAAGTACCGGGGAGGTCAGGCAGTTGCACCACCACAATCAAATAGCGTCCTGCCACAGACAAACCGTAATCAACAAGGCGGGTCAGTAAAAGCGGGTCGACATTTCCCCCAGACAGAATCGACACCACCGGACCCGTGCCAGGAATCCGGCCGAAGAGTACGGGAGCAAACGCAGCGGCACCTGCCGGTTCAATCACGGCTTTGGCCCGCTCCAACAAAAGAAGTGAAGCCTCGGCAATCTCCTCGTCAGACACAAGAAGCACGTCATCTGCGTATCTCTGCACATGGTCATACGTGAGACGCGAGCAAGACCCCACGGCAATACCATCCGCGATTGTCGACACGGAATCCACAACCACAGGATGGCCCATATCAAGCGACGCCCGCATCGCAGGCGCCCCCGTGGCCTCAACACCAAAAACTTTGACATCGGGACGAAGCGAACGCACCGCGGTCGCCACCCCCGCAAGCAGCCCTCCCCCTCCCACAGAAGCAACAACAACCTCAGCCTCAACGGCCTCTTCAACAAGCTCAAGCCCCAATGTGCCTTGTCCGGCAATGATCATGGGATCATCAAAAGGGGGCACATATACTGCCCCAGTTTCCGCGGCATTATTCTCTGCTGCCACAATCGCGTCATCCACACCGCCCGGCACAAAACGCACGTCAGCCCCATAGGACTGGGCAGCCTCTATTTTGGGAAGAGACGCGTTCTCCGGCATATAAATAACACAGGGCGCACCGCTTTCCGCTGCCGCGAGCGCCACTCCTTGTGCATGATTCCCTGCCGACCCAGCCACAACCGGCGACTTCGGGGGAAGCTGGGATACCATGTTGTACGCACCACGTATTTTGAAAGACCCTGTCCGCTGGAAACACTCCATTTTCAGGAGAACTTTTCTGCCGGTAAGCCGCGACAAGGCATGCGAGTGAAGAAGCGGCGTCGAAATCAGAACTCCCGCAAGCCGCTTACGCGCTTTTTGAATGTCTTCAAGGCAAACCATAGGGCGACTGCTCCATGCGCTGAGGACAAAACCAAAACCCGTAACTCAGGAAATAGTTCCTTGCCCGTTCTTCATTATCGTGCCCTCTGCCATACTGCCCGAGACCCTGCAACCCACTTATCTCCCAGTAAAAACCAGAACAAAGGACAGGGACAAGGAACAAGGATCGCCTGTCCAATCTCCGCACAGCAGCAAAGGCCGGCGGCATCTTCGAGGCAAAACAAACTCAGAAACCGCCCGACTCAACCTCTCCCGCACGAGCCTGCGCACGTTCTACCACGCCCTGTTCCGCAGCAAGGCGCCCAAGCCCCACGCCAGTATGGTCCACATACGACATGGCACTGCCAATCGCGGGGTGCACTCCGCTGATCAAACGGTGCATGGCACAAGCAACGCGACGATAGGCGGGGTGCCCTTGGGGAGATGAGCGCAACTCGATCACATGAAAGGCTTCACGGGCATTCATCTGCATCACAAAACGAATACGAAACGCCAAGGGGAGACAGTACACAGCTTGGCGTGCAAAGCCGCTGGTCCGCGCGGCTTCCCAAGTGTCGGCTGCCTGTTCGACAGACGAGCGGAAAGCCTCTTCGCAGCCTGCCTCGCGCACAGCCTCCGGCACGTCGTAGCCAAGATCTGCGCCAAGCTCTTGTTGCTCAATGTGCAACATTCTGTGTCGTTGCAGATCACGAAAAGCCCCATAATCCGTGAGAATGTCAAAACGATAATCGGTACGCTCAAAACCGCGTCCTGGTTTGTGACGGCGATTGCTACGCTCGCCCACAGCAGCACGCAATATTGCAGACCGATCTTCCTGCTGAAGCCGGGACACCGCGCGGAGAAGGTCAGTGTCGCTCAGTGCACTATGCGGGTAGAGGCAGGCAGCTAGTACTTTTATTTCTCCGGCCCAATCCCAATCGGTCAGCGTGACATCCGTGTCGGATCGCGCCTGCACCAGAGCAGCGTCAGACACCGTATCTCGCATGTCAAGCATGTCACGCCTACCGGAATACGCACCATCAGACACACCAGCCGGGTGAACGCCGGCTTGCAGATCATTTGTCACACCTGCCGCAAGTGTCGTGGGCTGCGTCAAGCCGAGACGAACAGAAAGCTGCCCGAGTTCAGCTCGCGTCCCGGAGAGGTAGTCTTTCCACACACCCCCCCGATCCGGTCTGCCGACACGCTGCACAAAATCCGGGATCACTTTGGCAAGTTCCTCGTGCAAGAGCGCGCCATAGTAACGGGCTTCGGCCAGAGGGTGCGCTTGCAAGCGCAGCAAAAGGCTTTCAAAAGCCTGACCGGAAGCTGCAATCCCCACATTTGAAACCGTCGCGGCGGGGAGCAGTCCGCGCACAGCGTCACATGCCCTGGCCCGGATTGCACGCTTCCAGGCAATCGGAGAATCCTCCGCAGAATGGGGAAACTGCTCTGCGAAAAATGCGGTCATTACCGCAAGCGTATCACTGTAAGTGGAGAACAACGCGTCAAGTGAAGAAAGACAGCGGTCTTTCAGCGGGGATGCCAGAAGGTCGGGATCGAGGGCGTAACGCCAGCGACCTCCAGGTTTATCGTCGTAGGCAATGTAGCGAGTCGACTGTTCAAGATACGAGGCAAGGCGGCCACGCTCCATGATTTTCGTGAGCACGTTCGAGACTTGTTCGCACGCCACATGGGCAAAACCCAGCTGCGCAACAGAATCGTCCCCATACTCGGACAGCACCCGTGTATAAAGTGCCCCGGCTCGTTTTGCCCCCGCGTTTTCGCCTGCCTGCCAGGAAGCCAGCTCCGGCCCGTCCGGTCCTCGCCCGAGAAACTCATCCAGTAAAAGCCTGCGCAGCGACTTTGCAGAGCGAGAATAGCGCGCAAAAAGAGCACCCTTTGTGACTTCTGGCAGGTTCCGCAACGCGAAAACAGGCCGGTCAAGATTTGTTACATAGGGGCTTAAAAGTTCCGCCTCTTCCACCGTAAACGACTCACTAGGATACTCCACGCCTTCCTCGCTTCCCTTCAATTCACCCAGAAAGTTTTCGCACGCCACAGACCCCAAAAAACTCCCTCGCATTTGACAGGGGGAAGGGGAAGTTTGTCAGGATTTTACGGTGCACGGGAAACAGCAAACGCAAAAATTGCAGGTTTCCCTGGATATTCGCGTTCGTGACCGCGTGCGCAATCTCCCCGGTCGCAGGAAATACTGCGGGATTTTCTCGCAGCTTTCTGGAAAGCCCACAAGATCCAGGCCTATAAAAAGGACTTTGCCATGCTCGTTCCGCCCGTGCAGCACACTATCCATTCCGGTCCTCTTGAGATCGCGGTACTCGAATGGAAAAGTGAAGGAAAACCCCTGCTGTTCGTGCATGCGACTGGATTCTGCGCGGGCATCTGGTCACAAATAGCCATGCACCTTGCAACGACACGCCACAGTTTCGCGTACGACCAGCGTGGCTGTGGGGACACGTCAAAACCGGAAGATCCTCTCCTGTACGAGTGGGAACATTTCGCAGACGACTGTCTCGCGGTGCTTGAAGAACTGATCGAGAAAAAAGAAATGGGCCCCGTCGACGCAGTGGGCCATTCTTCTGGTGGGGCCACACTCGTCCTTGCCGCATCTCGCCGTCCTGAGCTTTTCAAGCGTCTTGTGCTGATCGAGCCAATCATCATGCCTCCCGAGATTGTCGAGTCAGGGCTACTCGACCGGGATCCCAGCAACAATTACCTGGCACAAGGAGCCCGCCGGCGCCGCATGGAATTTGCCTCCAAAGAAGAAATGGCGCAGCGCTACAGCAGCAAACTTCCGATGCAAACATGGGATACACAAGTTCTCGCGGACTACCTTGATTGGGGAAGCGAGAGAATGCCCGACAGCAAACAGCGACTCAAGTGTCCCGGTCATCTCGAAGCTCTCGTCTACGACGAGTCAGCCCGCCATCGCGGGTGGGACGCGCTACCCGACGTGCAGGCGCCTTCTTTGGTGATCGCGGCAGCAACCGCGTCTCCCCTGCCGCTTGAACACTGGCGCAATATCAGTGAGCGCATCCCCGTACACGAGTTCCGCACCCTCGACAATATGACGCATTTCGCCCCGATGGAAAAACCCAAAATCGTAGCCGACATCATTGAGGAGTTCCTCTCTTCTTGACCTCGCACACTCCACCCCAGCACACCCCAACCAGTCCAGCCAGAAAAGACCAGTGCAAAATTAGGACCCACACCATAAAAAACTCTGGCCGTCCTGACTTCGCACACCGAAAGAACAGCCTTCCTGAAAAAAGTCAGAAGTCGGTGCAGAATCTCTGATCCTCATACTTTGCGCGCGCAAAGCCGGTCGGAAGGCATCGGAAGGGAGAAGACGCGCCGGCCTCCCCCTTTTTTTGCACGGGATACAGTAGGCTGCATTCTCAAACTACTGACAGTCATGCGGGTCCACGTCCCACAACGCGCTTCTTCCACGCCTTTTCTCCACAATCTGTCTCCACAACTCCCCGGTATCCTCCGGCCCCATGTGCAGAGTTGGTCCCTGTCTGCGCCGAGCGAAGACCTCTTTCCTTCTCCGTACCCCTCCGCCTGGCACCTCTCTCCGAGAGGCGTTCGCTGTGAAAATTTTCTCGTTCTCCCTGCTTTCCCTCGGATTGTTCGCCTCCTGCGGCGTACATGGACATGCTCCCACCGCGTCCGGAAATCTTCCTGCCGAGATCATTTCTTCCCCATCCCTCACCACACCTCCGCCCACCACAAAACAACAAAAAACAGGGGGAAAATATCATCAAACAAGCAATACCCCCACAACAACGGAGGTCCCCGCTGTTCCCCCTGAATCCCTTCCGCACCTGCCATTCCCCGCGTCTCCCCACAGCCAATGGCAAAAAGAAGGAATTCGCATTGCTCCCGCTCTTTTCGGCAATGACGTCACCGCACTCCATGCTCCCTCCGCCATACGCCTTCCAGACGGTCGCATACGCATATATCTGACAACACAAGAGCGCGGAGTACAAAGCGCCATAGCAACCACAACAGGATCATTCATCCCCGAACAGGTCACGGGACTCGATGCCTTCCGCTCCGCAAAAGCCCATAGGGACAGTGCCGGCGCCTGGCGACTGTACGGGGCTACAGACAAAGGAATACAGCTCGCTACCAGCGCCGACGGACTCGTATGGGAAATAACACAACGCGTTCTTATTCCAAAGACAATCCACGGAAGCAGCGATTTATCAGGCGCTCTTGCAATCCCACTCGGCAGGGGATTCCGCATGTATTACAGCCTCAACCCACCCGAACCAGATAAACACGACATACCTTTGCGGGTATTCAGCGCCTTTTCCAGTGATGGGCAAAGCTGGACTCCCGAATCCAATTTTCGCGCGCGTTCTTTGCCTCGCGCCGCAACAACCCCTTTTGTTTTACGGGAATCCGGCCGCAAACTCCGCATGTACTTTGCTCGCGCAAGCGCAAGTTGCCTTCAGCTTTGGACTGCAGTATCTACCGATAGGGACCGCTGGGAAGAAGAAGAACCGCTCGGGGTATGCGGACTTGCACCTTCGGTCATGCAACTCGCGAAAAACCGGTGGCGTCTCTATTACGAAGCCCCCACACCTGGAGGAAACACAGTCAACAGTCTCTTACTCGTGCAATAATGCCCCCGCACCCTGCACCCCATCTCCTGGCCCTGGGTCCGGGTTTCTCCTTCGGCCATCCTGCACGACACAATGCTTCTTTCGACGCTTCCCTCAGGGAAAGCCGGACCCCCACCAGAGCCAGGGAGCACGAGAACCACGGGCAAGAGCACGAGAGAGCTTTCCCGCAGCACAGCAGAGCACTTGCACTAGGCAGGGTGGCCACACTGCTCAGGGTGCGCCAGTGCTCAAGAAAGGGCATCCCAGTCGAGCACAGGGTCAGCCAGACAACGGATACTCCCAAGATGACGAAGACGGTTCCGGCGCACTGCCGGGTCATCCGCCATGACAAGCACGTCAACAAAATATTTTTCAATCGGCACAATCAGCGCCTGTGCCACCTCGACAAAAACCGACAGACGCAGGGGCTCGTCCAGAGGAGAAACCGCGCCCGAAAGCGCAGCGCGCACCTGGGTAAGAGTCTGGTCAAGGTCTCGTTCAGCCTGTTCCACAAAAAGGCTGGGATCATACACCGGAGACGTATCCACTGGGACGAGACGCCGAATACGCTGCACTGCTTGGGAGAGCGCAAGAAAATCCGGATCCTCCTGGCGCTTTTCAAGTTCTTGCAAGGCAGCGTCCGCGCAACCTGGCATTGTCGCCATCCCCAAGACAGAACGCACAAGTTTATGGTTGTGACCAGCATCGAGAAGCTGCTGCTCATACCGCCGCACAATGAACTCGCACGCGATTTCAGCTTGGGCAGAAGCCAAGGAAACGGGTTGGAGCGCGGCCGCGGCAGCAAGACACATCTCAAGACGCAAAGCAGAAAGCTCCGGGAAAGCTCGCAAAATACTGACCACGCCCAAAGCTGCACGGCGCAACCCAAAGGGATCAGAACTCCCTGTGGGCACAGCTTCTACGGCGAATAGTCCCGCGATCAAATCGAAACGGTCGGCAAGCGCAAGCAGCGCACCCGGAAGACTTTCGGGCAGTGCGTCTCCTGCTTGCCGGGGCAGTTCCATTTCAAAAAGGGCCTGCGCCACACGAGGGGATTCACCGGCACCAAGTGCATATTCGCGGGCCATCACGCCCGCCAAGCTCGAGAGTTCCACCACCATTTGTGAGGCCAAATCGAATTTGGCAAGCGCGCCGGCGCGTGCCAACACTGCCTTTTCTGCCGGAGCCAGATCAATTTGTAGAGAAAAATCTTCCGCCAAAGCGGCGAGACGCCCGGCACGGTCAGCCATTGAGCCAAGGCGTTCCTCAAACATGAGAGAAGGCAGATCTGCCTTCATTTTTTCCAAAGGAGTCTTGCGGTCGGCTCGCCAAAAGAAAGCAGCGTCTTCGTAACGGGCACGCAATACTGCTTCGTTCCCTGCTCGCACTTTCTCTTCATCACACTTCCCGTTTGCAACCGCCACAAAAAAGGCAAGCAGGCCTCCGTCACTATTGCGCACCGGCAAATAGCGTTGGTGTTTGCGCATCACAGTGATGAGTACTGGGTCCGGCAAATCGAGATAACACACATCAAAGCGCCCAAGGATCGGGGTTGGCTGCTCAACCAGGTTTGCCACTTCGTCCAGCAAGGAGGCTTCGCTCTCTGCCTCAAGCACTCCTCCGGCCTGCGCCGCAAGCCGCTGTGCCTCTGAGAGAATCAAGCGACGGCGCTCATCCATCCCGGGAATAATGTCGTGGGCCCGCAACAGCTCAAGCAGCTTGTCCGCGCAGGGGACCGTGAGAACTGCGGTGGGTGCGCTACGGTGCACGTTGGTACAGCGCCCACTCACAAGAGAAGAAACGGTAAAGGGCACGACAACATCGCCCAAGAGGGCAAGTAACCAGCGCACAGGGCGGGAAAAAGAGAGTCCTGGCGCAGCCCAGCGCATATTCTTCTCAGCCCGCAAGCCTGTCACCAGCAAAGGTAGAATCTCTGCCAGCACTTCAAACGCCGACCGGCCTTCGACATGACGCACGACGCCAACATGGCCATCATTTTTCGGGCCCGCGTCTGCGTCGAAACGCACAAGCTCTTCCACCGCAACTTTTTGAGAACGGGCAAACCCCTGCGCGGCCTGGGTCGGAACTCCTTGCGCGTCATAGGCAGCACGCACACGGGGACCACGCACAATCAGCTCGGTGTCCTCTTCTCGAGCTGCCACGTCCTCCACAAGGGCAATCACACGCCGCGGCGTCGCCCATACGCTGATGGGACCATGCGCAAGACGGGTCTGGGCAAGTTTCTCCTTGAGCCCTGCACGCAGAGCAGCCGCAGTACGGGAGACCTCACCAGGTGGCAGCTCTTCGACACCGATCTCAAAGGCAAGAGAAGCAGGGCCTGTCAGAGCAGCAGAAGGCACACCCCCAGCGGCCTCCTGCTCTATTGGAGTGGCTGCCGGGGAACCTGTCGGGGTGCCTGGCAGAGCAGCTGGTGCAGTTTCTGGCACAGTGCCCAGAGGATGCCCGAGTTCGCCGCGACGTTCCACCCAAAGGACAGCTGCTTCATGCGCAAGCGCGCGCATCAAAGCAAATGAACGAGCGCGTTCTGTAGTGCTTACCGTACCCCGAGCATCAAGCACATTGAAGATGTGTGAACATTTCAGCACATGCACATGGGCCGGAACAGAAAGTCGACGATCGACCATGCGCTGTGCCTCTTGCGCATGGAACTCGAAGAGGCGCTGATTCCCTGGGATATCAGCCTCATCAAGGTAGTAACAGCTCATCTCATACTCGGCTTGACCGAAGGCCTCACCATAAGAGATTCCCGGAGCGTACGCGATGTCTTTAAAGTGCGACACTCCCTGAAGCGCCATCAAGATGCGCTCCATACCGTAGGTAATCTCAACCGAGACAGGGTCGAGGGCAATCCCTCCTGCCTGCTGAAAATAAGTGAACTGCGTAATCTCAAGACCGTTGAGCCAGACTTCCCAACCCAAACCCCAGGCGCCAAGAGCAGGAGATGCCCAGTTGTCCTCGACAAACCTGATGTCATGGGCGGTGAGGTCAATGCCAAGGGCCTCAAGACTGCCAAGGTAGAGGTCTTGCGGGTTACCTGGCTCTGGCTTGAGGATCACTTGAAACTGGGTGTGGGTCTGGACGCGGTTCGGGTTTTCCCCATAACGGGCATCGTCGGGGCGCACGCTCGGCTCCACATATGCCGCCCGCCAGGGTTCCGGCCCGAGCACACGCAAAAAAGTAGCGGAGTTCAAAGTGCCGGCCCCGACTTCGGTGTTCATTGGCTGCACGAGAATACAGCCAAGATTATTCCAGTACCGAGTCAGCGCGACGAGCGCATCCTGCATAAACAGCACGACAGTGCGTTCTCCTGAAGAATCAACGAACAGAAAAAGGACCCTCTCCAACAAAGGTTTGAGCGGAGCAGCAAGAAAGCGGTTTCTGCCGGGCCCACAGGCTTCTTGTCTGTGCGTGCAGGGTGCATCACACACGCACATCACGACACGACGCTGATACCGGCGTCAGCACAATGCGACACTGACGTGTGCGCATCGCGACACGACACCGTTGCAGGCACAGAGAAGACCATGAAGCAGGAGTCTACGCGAGCCGATCTGAAGCGCCTAGCTCTTTCGGGTCTGGACATTTTCTCCTTTTACTCTTTCCTTTCTTGCCTGTCGGGTCTTGCCTGTTGGGATTTCTGAAATTCTGGTGTCTCGGATCCTTCTCCCCGTCAGATTTCCGGGCTGGGCTCTTCCCTGTTTCTTTGCTTCTTTTTTTCTCGTAAGGCACATCCCGCTCTGCCGCAAGGCACACTCGGGGCTTTGTCTCTCAAGAGATCATGCAACTTGCACGGTCACACACGCAGAGAACTCCAGAAAAAGGAAAAAATGCAGGCAGGCAAGGAGGGACGCAAAAAAGACCAGCCTGCCTGCATCAAAAAACCCAAGAGGCCATAGTTCCCTTGCGTCAGGCTCCTCTGGCTCATCTCCCTGCGCGATAGAGGCTAAAGACCTGCCCGCCAAAAGACGACATCGGTGCAAGGCGTCGCCCGTTGCTTATTACAAAGCCGCCTATCGCCGCCTCTGCCTTCAAGATCCGCGCAGTAAGGCCTATAACACAATGAGTAATTGGCAATTAACCCAAGAACTGCACCGTCGAGTGACCACTCCCCTGATCGAGTTCTCCTTCACTGCCAACGAACTCATCCTGGACTGTATTGCATTGCTCCAGGAACTTGACGATCGCATCACATCATTTGAACAGTCAGAAGAACGCCCGATCGCCAACTCTCAGATTCTGAACGATCTCGGAGTTTTCTATGCGCATCGCGGTAACATTCCACACGCCGTGACAACCCTCCGTGAAGCCGTGGATCGCGAAGAAATCGATCTCGATGCCTGCCGTAATTTGGCAGAAATATATGAGATTTCCGGGCAGATCGATGAGGCTGCCGAGATATGGGACATGCTGACCTTCGCGTACCCCGAAGACGAAGAAGCCTTGGAACGCTTTTTACAGGCAAGTGCGCAAGTGTGGCGGGAGAAAACGCAAAACCAAGAAGAACTCATCGATATCATCACGTCAAAGACCTTCCGCCCTGTCTTTGAGCATCCGGCGGTGTTGCACCGCCTCGGCCTCATCAAACAACCCTCACTGGTTTTTCCGGTCAATAGCGAAGGTGTCCCGGCTCCCGACCTTGAGGAAGTCGCGCAGGATCGAGCACGCATCTTCGGACCAGCTCCTGCGACTCTTCCGGGAATCGATCTCCGAGCAGACATTCAACGCGAGTTCCTCGAAAAACTTCTGGCCCAGCATGACAGCCTGCCCTACTCGCTCGCGTCAATCGACATCACGAAGGGCGCAGTCGATCAGCCTTTCGACCTCCGCTACCGTTACGATAATCCGTCGTACTACTGGGCAGATGGGGCACTCACTTACGCATTCCTCGCAGCAGAGACGCCAAAAAAGATTCTTCAGATCGGCGCAAACTGGGCGACCACTCTTTTGCTTGACCTGAATCAGCGTGACGCGAACGGCGAAATAGCGCTCACCTTGTTGGATGCACGTGCAAAAGAAGAAGTGCACACGGCGCTCGAAACACAGGCAAACAGCAAGGAACTCACGCTACACACCACAAGACTGCAAGACGCAGACCCCTCACTCTTTACAGAGCTGGAAGCCGGAGACGTGCTTTTCGTCTCTTCTTCACACGCCGCAAAAACCGGAAGCGACGTGAACTGCCTGCTCTTCGAGGTACTTCCTCTCCTCGCTCCCGGCACTCGCGTCTACCTTCACGGGATCTTCTACCCATTCGAATATCCCGAGACATGGATCACAGACGGCATATGCTGGAATGAAGCGTATCTATTGCGGGCCTTTCTCCAGTACAACCAATCATTCGTCATAGATCTCTTTACCGACTTTGCGCTCCAGACTCGTTCCGCAGAGCTTGCCGGCAGTTTCCCAGCTTTTTACACAGAACGATCATCAGGCATATGGCTACGGCGCGTATAGCCGGCACCTTCTCCGCCCTCTTCTGCAAAGTACACAAAAATAGGAGATTTTTTCTCGTCTGCTCCTGCTTCGCCCTCCGCGCGACAATCCTTCTTCTACCTCATGACTTCGCGCGCCTACGCTGACCCATATGGCACAGACGACTTCTCCTCAAGCATCCATTATCCGACCTTCTCTTGAGAAGGCCGGACGTTCCATTTCGAACTCCGCAAACGAAGCGGTCTCCGCCCGCGCCGTCTATTCTGATCCCATCAAATTACGCGATTCTGTCATCGTACCCGCGGCATATGTGCTTGGGTTTGGCGGAGTCCGGGCTTCTGGGAAAGCACGCAAAAACAGCGAAAATACAGGCTTCGGCGTCACAGGACTTCCTGCGGGAAGCTGGATTATGGAAGCGGACGGATACGTACGCTGGAGATCCACTTTGGACCGAACAATCCTGCTGTGCGGCCTGCTCTTATTGTCATTGGTTGGCATGCGGATCGTCCTCAAAGCCTGGACACGCCGCCAAGCACAAGAGTCTCGCCAACAACACGCAAACCCAAAAAAATAGCACGTCACGCACACACATGCTGCTTCCCCAAAACTAACCCCATAAACACACGGCAAAACCATACGAATCGCCATCAGGTCACATGAATCTGGAATGGATAACCCTGATGCAGCTTTCTCTCCGTCACGACACCAACTATCTGCACGTCGCGCCCTTCAAGACTCAGCTCCTCAAATGGATTGGCAATAAACAACGCTTCGCCCATGAAATCACGTCATAATTCCCGGCAAACTACCGCACTTACTATGAACCATTCCTTGGGAGCGGCGCCGTTCTCTCAACTCTCGCAGCAAAACAAGCGATAGCATCAGACGTTTTTGGGCCGTTAATGGAAATCTGGCCCACACTGCAAGACGCTCCTGATTCCCTGATTTCCTGGTATCAAACCCGATACAAACGAATGAGGTCGGGAAAAAAGACACAAGTCTACGAAGCCATTAAAGCATCCCATAATGCTTACCCTAATGGGGCAGATCTCTTGTTGTTATGTCGTTCCTGCTACGGCGGTATCGTGAGATTCCGCAAACGCGACGGCCATATGTCAACGCCCTGTGGTGTGCACCAACCGATCAACCCCGCCTCCTTTGCCGACAGAGTACGCGAGTGGAAACGCAGAACAACAGGGACCACATTCCTCGAGGGCAACTTCGAAGAAGTGATCGACATGACCAACCAAGACGACCTCGTCTACTGCGACCCCCCGTATCTCCACTCTCAAACAATCCTCTACGGTGCGCAAA
>Ga0209345_10003250_pt1 | contig 16922 bp, 16 predicted proteins | sample Cruoilmetagenom7_FD_187294 | JGI IMG/M metagenome (GOLD analysis project Ga0209345, IMG submission 187294) | Oil polluted marine microbial communities from Coal Oil Point, Santa Barbara, California, USA - Sample 7 (SPAdes) (version 2) | ecosystem: Environmental > Aquatic > Marine > Oil seeps ...
CCGTGGCCGGTAATCACCACTGCATCATCATCGAGCGTGTACAATCGATTTAAAATTGATTTCTGAATAATTTTTGGATCACCACCGGGCAAATCGGTTCGTCCGACGGACCCTCGAAACAAGGTATCTCCAGCCAAAAGTAAATTATAATCTTCAAACCAGAAACTCATCGAACCAGGCGTATGACCGGGTGTATGCATAGCGACACCATTACAACAACACAAACCTTCATCATCATGTAACCATTGATCAGGGTCGGGTAAGGGTTTAAAGGGCATACCCATCATAGTGCACTGCATTTCAGCCATATCCCATAAGGGTTTATCATCTTTGTGTAAACACAAAGGAGCCCCTGTGGCCGCTTTAATATCCCCAGCCGCCAGAAAGTGATCCAGATGGGCATGGGTATGAATAATACCGATAATTTTAAGACCCAGATCAGCTATGGTTTTCAGAATTTTTTGGGCATCGCCTCCTGGATCTACCACAATGCCTTCTTTGGATATGGGATCACCAATAATGCTGCAGTTACAGCCCAATGGGCCAACAGGAAAGCTTTTGCGGATTAAGGAAGGTATTTGAGTCACATTTTAATCTCGGTGAAATCGTTAAAAAATCAGGCGCTCTATTTTCAAGCAGCAAATATGCTAACACAAAACTGCCTTCTTGTAGGATTCTGGATTTATTACTCATTTTCCAGGAAACTTAACAAGCCTGGGGGAAATAAGGTAAAGTTTAAGTTAATGATCTCTTCTGCACTCCAGAGAGTATAAGCCCTGAGTTAACGCTCAATAAGGTGTGCAGAATCTTGTCACTTAGCATTACAGGAGAGAATTATGTCCAACAATCCCGCCAAAGGCGCTCAATATTTAATCGAAGGTGTAAAAATTTTAACCCAGCCTGGCATCAGGCCTTTTGTGGTTATTCCTCTGTTACTTAATGTTTTTATTTTCTCGATATTATTTTTCTTTTCTTTTCATTTAGTAGAAAGCTGGATCAATTATTTGGTATCACACCTGCCCGAATGGCTCGAGTTTATTTCATGGATATTCTGGCTTGTATTTGCTGTGCTGTTTCTCCTGATTTCAGGCTACAGCTTCAACCTGATTGCAGCTTTCATTGCAGCCCCTTTTAATGGCTTACTCGCAGAAAAAGTTGAGCAAAATATTACCGGAGAAAACCCTGATACGGATACGGGTCTGAAAGAAATAATAGCTCTGATACCTTACACTCTCAAACGAGAAACCAGGAAGCTGGCTTATTATTTGCCCAGACTCATTGGCTTGTTCATAATTACAGTCATTCCTATTTTACAAATTGCAAGCCCTGTTGCCTGGTTTGTTTTTGGCGCCTGGATGTTAGCTATTCAATATATCGATTACCCAATGGACAATCACAAAATAGATTTTGATACACTAAAACAAAAAATAAAATCGAAGCCCATGGTAATCCTCGGTTTTGGTGCCGCCACCATTTTTGCATTTACCATACCCATTGTTAATTTTTTAGTTATGCCTGCAGCCGTTGCAGGAGCAACTCTGCTATGGATCCGGGAGTTTAAAGAAAACTGAGAGAGGTTAAAGACTTGTACCTGGAAATTAGAACAGGTAGGCATAATTTGCTGTTTATTAATGTAATCCTACAAAAGCAATTGGATCACGATAATCCACTTTTACCACTCACCCGTGATAAAGATTGAATAATGAAAATCCAGCATTTTTCACTCAATTTCCCCCGATTATTTGTATTGTGGTTGTGCCTGACCTTTTCTGGATCGGCTCTGGCAACTAATCAAAACTCGACTCTAAATAAAGGCAACTGGCAACTTTCCGTATCTGTCGGTGCATTTGACTGGAAGCAAGGTGATGATCTGGATATTGCCGGCTTATCATTTGCTTATAGGCTACCTGAATTTGAATACGGTAGCATTGCCTTAGAAATAGGTGTAATTCGCAGCACGGGTGGTGGAGAAATTACTCAAACGGTTTTGGGAAATCCGGCCGATATTGAAACCTCAATCGAATCATTAAGCGGCAGCGCAGTGTATCGCAGCAAGGGCACTATTTTTGTAATGGGTAAAATGGGCTATGCCGAAAGGCAATTTCACTTTGATTTTGCCGACCCTTCAAAGAAAAGTGCTCAAGATACAACATCTGATTTCATTAGTGGTGCGGGTATTGGCCTACGTCTTGGCTCAAATGCAGAACTGGAACTGGCATACACCTCTTATGAATCTGAGCAAAACCTGATATCAATGGGCCTGAACTGGAAGTTCAGCTCACAAAAACAGAATGTTTTTACTAAAAAACCTAAAAAGAAAAAGCCCGCTAAAAAGACTAAAACCAAAACTGTCAAAAAAACAGTTGAGCAAGCGCCTTCTGGAACCGAAGACCCTATGGTTATAAGAAGACATTCTCCAACACAAATTCCTGAAAGTGACCCTGGACGGAATCTTTACAAAAATGACCAAACCCTACCCAACGGCAGATCGGTATACCCAGCTGAAAAAGCTGCCAGAATTGATGGATGTCGAAGACCTACCCTTCAAACCAAACGTAACAAATGGCCTTATGAGCTATACCGCGCTGCCTGTCAGGATGGTTCATCAAGGTTAGTTTCCTGCGAGTGGGGACAATGCGAAGTAATCAAGTAGTCCCCAATAATTTTAAGCTTGCACGCTTAAAGCCAATAAATGCGCTCTCAAGCGAGTTCAACTGTTGAAAAAAAATCTTGTTTACTCGACAGATAAAGGCCGTCTTTGTCCTGATTGTCATGCTCCAGTATCTAACTGCAAATGCAATTCTGATCAAATGGTGGGAGACGGTAATGTTAAAATTAAACGGGAAATAAAGGGGCGCGGTGGTAAGACTGTTACTACGGTTAGCGGTATCCCTCTTAAGCAAAGCGAACTCAAGGTGTTTGCCAAAAAATTAAAGCAGGCTTGTGGTACGGGCGGCGCGGTTAAGTTGGGCATCATAGAAATCCAGGGTGATCACCGTAAAAAACTATTAAAAGTTCTGGAAGACGAAGGTTATTCAGCCAAGCTAGCCGGTGGTTAGGCAGGGATTTTAGAACGAAAAAAGGAAGCTCTGATAGACAGGGCTCCCTTTTTAGATAACTGAGTTTATTAAAGTTTTAAACTTATGAAAGCTTTTCTTTTATACGTGCAGATCGACCAAATCGTTCACGCAAATAATACAATTTTGCTTGCCTTACATCACCACGCCTTTTCACTTTAATGCCAGCGACTAAAGGGCTGTGAGTCTGAAACACACGCTCAACACCCACACCATGAGAAATTTTACGGACGGTGAAAGCTGAATCCAGACCACGATTACGTATGGCAATAACAACGCCTTCAAAAGCCTGTAAACGCTCACGTGTACCTTCCTTCACTCTAACCTGGACAACAACGGTATCACCAGGAGAGAACCTGGGTAAATCCTGCTTTAACTGGGCTGCTTCAATCTGCTGAATGATTTGATTTCTGCTGCTCATAACTAACTCCTCAAGATGTGCCCCGGTTTATTAACCGGAAATTTCAAACTTCGTGATAATTTCTTTGTTCGCGGATGTATTCCGCCAACAAGGTTTCTTCTTCTTTGCTAAAGCTACGATCTTTTAAAAGATCAGGTCGCCGTTCCCAGGTACGGCCCAAAGATTGCTTTAATCGCCAGCGTCGAATATTTTCATGATGCCCACTTAATAAAATATCGGGGACTTTTAAACTTTCCGAATTTGCTAATCTTTCTGTTTCTGCCAGCACTTCGGGTCTGGTGTAATGAGGGTAATCCAGCAAGCCATCTACAAAAGAGTCTTCCTGAGCAGAATTTTCATGCCCCAGCGCTCCTGGTAATAATCGAGTGACAGCGTCTATCAATACCATCGCTGCCAACTCCCCTCCACTAATAACGTAATCACCAATCGAGCATTCTTCATCAATGTCGGATTGAATTAAACGTTCATCAACGCCTTCATAACGACCGGAAAGTAATACTACACTTTCGTAGCTTGCAATGCGCTCGACCCCCTGTTGGTCAAGCTTTTTACCCTGGGGAGATAAGTAAATACACTTTGGTTTTTCACCAGAGCTTCCCGCTACGCCTGCACTGGCCTGAGCCAAAGCTTTTCTCAGGGGATCCAGCATCATCACCATTCCAGGACCACCGCCATAAGGACGATCATCCACTGAGTGGTAGTTATCTTCCGGGTTGGCAAAATCCCGAGGATTCCAGTAGTGTAATTCCAACAAACCTTTTTCCAGTGCCCTGCTGGTAATTCCATAAGCACTGATGGCATCAAACATGCCTGGGAAAATGGACACTATGCCGATTTTCATATTACCTGGTACCTGGTATCTGGTTCTGTACCAGACTCTCTATTCCAGAGACCTTTAAACCAGAGGCCTTTAAATCAGTCATAAGCACCCTGAAAATATAAGCTAAAAGTCTTCTTCCCAATCAACCCGTATTTCACCCCGGTCTGTATTTACTTCTTTTATTACCTGATCTACTAAATAAGGTATCAAACGTTCTTTTTTATCCAGGCTACCTTCACAGGCCTTAACAACCAGCACATCGTTTGAGCCAGTTTCAAATAAATATTCCACAACACCAAACAGGGATCCATCCAGGTTAAAAACCTTTAAACCTTCAAGTTCATGCCAATAATGATCACCTGACGCAAGCACAGGCATAAGATCTTGATCAATATATACATCTTGTCCGGTATATCGCCGTGCCTCGTCCCGGTCATTACAGCCTTCAAATCGGACGATAAGGCCTTTAGCATGTCGCTTATATTCTGCAACAGCCAGTTCCTGCCAATTCCAGTCTTCCATTAAAGTATTAGAATGTGAGGATTCCGACTTAAGGTCAGCAATACTACCACTGACTTTTATTTTCCAGGGTAAGTACTTAAAAGCATTTTCCGGTGGTTGGGTATGGGAGTTAACCTTAAGCCAACCCTTAACTCCGAAAACCGCGCTGATCGTTGCAACCACAAGCTTTTTGCCACCTGGATTTTCACCTCTTGATGTCCTGTCAGATTGCACGTTTAACACTCAAACAAGAACAGAAAAACCAGATTTTCATGGCTAATCAGCAGCTCTTTTAAGCAGCGGCATCGGTTTCTGAAGCTGTTTTTATCAATTTTGCAACACGATCAGATGGCTGAGCACCCTGGCCTATCCAGTGATCAATACGAGATTGATCCAGGCGTAAGCGCTCTTCCTGACCTTTGGCCAAAGGATTGAAAAAACCGATTCTTTCGATAACCCTGCCATCACGAGCACGACGGCTATCAGCCACCACCACATGATAAAAAGGCTTTTTCTTTGCGCCACCACGAGTCAGACGAATAATTACCATAAAAGGCTTCCTGGAAAATAATCAACAAAACAAATTTGTTCTTAAATTTATCTAAAAAATCAAGAGGTTAAACTTAAACTCCCGAAAATTGATTCAGAATCTATCGCTAGAAAAAGCTCTTCTCTTGTCGATACCTGAAAGGGCGGGTATTTTACTCGAAAACTGCTGATTTTCAAAGCTTTCCATTACATCCAAAGCAAAGAAAATTTCTCAATAACGGCCAGGGGGATTATTAGCGCCATTGTTAACGCCGGATTTTACCCGACGGCATGGCCTGTCCGCCTGACATCAGACCTCCCATACCTCGCATCATTTTTTTCATACCACCCTTTCCGGACATTTTTTTCATCATTTTAGCCATTTGCTTATGCTGCTTTAATAAACGGTTTACGTCCTGAATTTTGGTACCCGAACCCAACGCTATGCGTTTTTTTCGCGAACCATTTATGACATCAGGGAATCGGCGCTCTTTAGGTGTCATGGAATCTATTATCGATTCCATTTGCTTCATACCTTTTTGAGCTTCCTGATCCTGCGCAGCCTCAGCCATATTCCCCATGCCCGGCATTTTATCCAACATAGCCGCCATGCCACCCATATTACGCATCTGCTGAAACTGATCTTTAAGATCCGTAAGATCAAAAGCTCTGCCTTTTTTGAGTTTTTTAGCCAGCTTGTCAGCTTTGACCTGATCCAGATTACGCTCGGCTTCTTCAACCAGGGTAAGCACATCCCCCATGCCAAGAATTCGGGAGGCCATTCGATCCGGATGAAAGGGCTCAAGCCCATCTGTTTTTTCACCTACCCCAAGAAACTTGATCGGTTTGCCGGTTAACATTCTGACAGATAAAGCAGCACCTCCACGGGCATCACCATCCGCTTTGGTTAATACCACGCCTGACAGAGGTAAAGCATCATTAAAGGCTTTAGCCGTATTGGCCGCATCTTGGCCGGTCATTGCATCAACTACAAACAGGGTTTCGGCAGGATTAATGGCCTTATGCATGGCTTTGATTTCGCCCATCATCTCTTCATCGATGTGCAGTCGCCCTGCGGTATCGATAATGACGACATCCATAAACCGGGTTTTACCTTCAGCAATCGCAGCTCTGGCTATATCCACTGGTTTTTGTTTTATATCGCTTGGGAAAAAATCTGTCTTAATTTCATTGGCAAGGGTTTCCAACTGCTTGATAGCCGCTGGACGATAGACATCGGCACTGGTAACGAGGACTTTTTTCTTATGTTCCCGCTTCAACCATTTTGCCAACTTGGCCACGGTTGTGGTTTTACCTGCGCCTTGTAAACCCGCCATCAAGATGACCGCGGGGGGTTTAACCGCCAAATTAAGCCCCGAAAAGGGCTCACCCATGACTTCAACCAGCTCTTCGTGAACGATTTTCACAAAGACCTGACCCGGACTCAGACTTTTAATAACCTCTTCACCAATAGCCCTTTCTTTTATCCGGTTTATAAAAGGTTTAACAACCTCTAGAGCAACATCGGCTTCAAGCAAAGCCATTCGAACTTCACGCAGGGTCTCCTGAATATTTTCTTCAGTTAAGCGCCCCACCCCGGTGATTTTACCTAGGGTTTCTGAAAGGCGATCCGTTAAATTATCAAACATAAACCTGTATCCTGACTCTGAAATAATACGATGAACATTCTAAACACGTTATTAAAGCCCTTTTGCACCTTTCTGCGGCACTATTGTGCTGAACCATTGTACGTCATCCTGGACACCCCATTTTGATGCCTGATGTGCAATACTACCTCTCGCGCAAAAGATCCTGTTAAACTACAATTATAGCCATTCCCAATTGGCAGGGTAACCCGCATAATAGAAAAAAATGTATAACCCGGATATTTCGTGAAATATCCGGGTTATAAGGCGGCTAACTTTAAAGACTACAGAAAAGATTACTGAGATTTATTTATGGTTCCCGTCGTAACTGGTGCTGTCGCGAGCATTTTATATCTTGGTGTTGCTGCGTATCTTGCCCTTCATCTGCGTAGTGGTAAGCAGGCCAAAAAGTCTATTTTATTGACTCCAGGTGCTGTTGCCCTTTTACTTCATCTAAGCTCAATTTATGGGATCATAATCACCCCGGATGGCCTCGAATTTGGCCTTTTCAAAATCGGATCGATATTTGGCTGGGTCATTGCCGCTTTAACCATTACCACCAGTTTATATCGACCTATTGAAAACCTGATTATAGTGGCTTACCCTATCGCAGCCGCCGCCCTGTGGTCTTCAATCCTGGTACCGACAAGCACCACGATCATTAATCCTTCACCCAGCATTGTTGCCCATATTGTGATTTCAATCCTGGCCTATAGCATCCTGGCTATAGCTGTAGCTCAGGCCTTACTGCTAGCATTACAAAATCATCAGTTAAAACATAAGCATACGAACGGAATTATAGAGATTTTACCTCCCCTGCAAACCATGGAAACCGTATTATTTGAAATGTTATGGCTTGGCATAGGATTATTAAGTATTTCTATAATCACAGGCATTTTGTTTCTCGATGATATGGCGGCCCAACACATGATACACAAAACGGTATTGAGTATTAGCGCATGGGTAATATTTGCCGTACTTCTGGGGGGCAGGCATTTTCTGGGGTGGAGAGGCGTCGTTGCAACTCGCTGGACATTGGGAGGGTTTTTCCTTTTGTTGCTAGCTTATTTTGGTAGCAAATTAGTTTTGGAAGTATTCCTCGCCTGACCAACTGTTTACTTAACAGTCCAACCAACATGCTCATTTAAAGATCAAAAAACAGCCCGATATAGTACTGATCCATCAATATTGATTGTAATCACTTGACACTCCCGCCCTAAGGCACTAAAACTTCTAATATCATAGGTAACTATAGGCTTCTTTCTTCTTTGAACGACGTTCCTCTTGGCACTCTGGGTGCCGTTCTGTTTTTTCTGATCTTATTGTCAGCCTTCTTTTCCAGTGCGGAAACCGGCATGATGTCTCTGAACAGGTATAAACTCAGGCATCAGGCAAATAAAGGTCAGCGATCTGCCCAACGAATCATCAAGCTACTGGAACAACCCGATCGCCTGATCGGCGTTATCTTAATTGGCAATAATTTTGTAAATTTACTGGCCTCATCCATCGCTACTATTATTGGTATACGTTTATTAGGCGATGCCGGCATCGCAATCGCAACGGGTGCCCTACTGTTTATCATATTAATTTTTGCCGAAGTATCCCCCAAAACCATGGCGGCTCTTCACCCTGAGCGAATTGCCTTCCCTGCATCTTTAATATTAAGCCCACTGCTAAAATTGTTATATCCATTTGTTTGGCTTATCAATATTATAAGCAATGGTTTATTACGCATCGTCGGGATAAAAAAAGGCAGCATGGCTACAGATCACCTGAGTTCAGAAGAATTACGAACCGTGGTGAAAGAATCAGCTTCTCTGGTTCCAAGACGAAATCAGGGCATGCTGATCAACATTCTCGACCTGGAAAAAGTCACGGTTGATGACATCATGGTTCCACGCAATGAAATTTCCGCCTTGAATATTGATGACGAGATTGAAGAAATACTTAACCAGTTAAAATCATCCCAGCACACCCGATTACCCATTTACAAAGGCGATATTAATCAAATTATAGGTATTCTTCACATTAGAAATGCCACACGTTTTCTGGATAAATCTGAAATTAACAAAGCCAACATTCTGCAATACACTCGAGAGCCTTATTTCATTCCCGAAAGTACACCTCTCCACATTCAGCTGCTTAATTTCCAGAAAAGTAAACGCCGGATTGGCTTTGTGGTTGATGAATACGGGGATGTACTGGGACTGGTGACACTGGAAGATATTCTGGAAGAAATTGTGGGCGAGTTCACCACTAACATGGCCGACACCAGTAAAGACATTTACCCCCAGGAAGATGGAAGCTTTCTGATTGACGGCACAGCCACAATAAGAGAAATCAACCGCGCCTTGAATTGGCAATTACCTACTGATGGGCCAAAAACACTTAACGGCCTGATACTTGAAGCCCTTGAATCCATTCCTGACAATAGTGTATGCGTAAGTGTCAACGAATATCGCATGGAAACCATTCAAACAAAAAACAATATCGTAAAAACTGTTCGTGTTTCAATTAAACATTAATCAAGAGCTGGCTAATGTTTTCAGTATTCTTATAATTAATTAGTAGTTTATTGTTTCTGATTACTTTAGATGATTTAAAAACTTATCGAGAGCTTGCCATGAGCCTTTCTTCAGCCCCAATTAAGATCCAACAATTAATTAATGGACGATTTCAAACCAGCAATACAAAAACCTGGATTAATATTACCAACCCTGCTAACCAGGCGCTTATTGCCCAGGCGCCTTGCTCCACAGATGAAGAAATAGCGCTGGCCATTGATTCCGCTAAAAAAGCATTTACAAGCTGGAGCGTTACTCCGGTACCGGAACGTGCACGCTTAATGCTTCGCTATCAGGCCCTTTTAAAAGAACACCATAATGAACTGGCCGAAATTTTAAGCCTGGAAACAGGTAAAACATTTGACGATGCCAAAGGCGATGTCTGGCGGGGTATAGAAGTTGTCGAACACGCCTGCAATATACCCAGTCTGGTCATGGGTGAGACAGTAGAAAATGTGGCTAACAACATTGATACCTACAGCTATACCCAGCCCCTGGGTGTTTGCGCCGGGATAACACCTTTTAATTTCCCAGCCATGATTCCATTATGGATGTTTCCCCTTGCGATTGCCTGTGGAAACACATTTATTTTAAAACCTTCTGAACAGGATCCCATGACTCCCATGCGTCTGGCAGAATTATTTCTGGAAGCGGGCGCACCTGAAAATGTATTGCAGGTAATTCATGGACGCAAAGAACAGGTAGACGCTTTGTTAACTCATCCAGATATTAAAACCATATCCTTTGTCGGCTCGGTTAATGTTGGTCAATACATATATAAAACCGGCACCGACCATCTAAAACGTGTCCAGGCTTTTGCCGGAGCCAAGAACCACATGGTAGTAATGCCCGATGCCAACAAACAAGCCGTAATTAATGCTCTGGCTGGCGCCTCCTGTGGCGCGGCCGGTCAGCGTTGTATGGCCATAAGTGTGGCCGTATTGGTGGGTGAAGCAAAAAGCTGGATTAACGATATCAAAGCCAGTCTTGAGCACTTAAAACCTGGTGTATGGAATGATGATCAGGCCGCTTATGGCCCGCAAATCAGCCCTGAAGCAAAAAAAAGAATATTGCGCTTTATTCAACAAGGTAAAGACGAAGGTGCAGAGTGTTTACTGGATGGCTCCAATTGCACCGTTGAAGGCTACCCTGATGGTAACTGGGTTGGACCCACACTGTTTAACAATGTTAGCGTAAAAATGAGTATATATCGTGAAGAAATATTTGGACCCGTGCTTTGCCTGTTAAGTGTTGATAGCCTTGAAGAAGCTATTGAATTAATCAATGACAATCCTTATGGCAATGGCACCTCTATTTTTACTACCAACGGTGCCGCTGCCAAAAATTTCCAGCGCAATATTCAAGTTGGTCAGGTGGGTATTAACGTACCTATTCCTGTTCCCATGCCTTTCTTTTCTTTCACCGGCTGGAAAGATTCTTTTTACGGCGATCAGCATGCCTATGGCAAACAGGCAGTTCGATTTTTTACAGAAACCAAAACGGTTACTGCCCGATGGTTTGATGAAGATATACCTGGTGGGCCGAACATGACCATAGATTTAAAATAGACTTAAAATAAAAACCCTCAAATAAATTTTTAGGAATCAGCTTATGGCAAACATTGGATTTATTGGCGTTGGCCACATGGGTGCCCCCATGGTAATAAATTTATTAAAAGCCGGCCATAAGGTAAAGGTTTTTGATTTAAATATTAATCAGATGAAACTTGTAGCAGCTGAAGGTGCGCAGGTGGCCGCAAGTGCTATTGAAGCGTCAAAAGAGATAGATGTGCTAATTAGCATGCTGATTTCCGGGAAAATTGTTGAAGACATCTATCTTCATGATATTAAGTTGCTAGATCACATTGACCCGAGCACCCTGGTTATTGATTCCTCAACAATTGCTGCTGAAAATTCTCGAAATGTGGCTGATGCCGCGAAACAAAAAGGCATCACTGTTGTTGATGCGCCTGTATCAGGAGGTGTGGCAGGCGCTGAAGCCGGCACACTGAGTTTTATGGTAGGTGGTGATAAAAATGCTTTTGATCTTGCCAAACCCATTCTAGAATGCATGGGGAAAAATATTTTTCATGCAGGTGATAATGGTGCCGGTCAAAACGCGAAAATTTGCAATAACATGTTACTGGCTATTCACATGATTGGTACCGCTGAAGCTTTGAAAATGGGTGTTGATAACGGTCTGGATCCAGGTGTATTGTCAGACATTATGGTGAAAAGCTCAGGGAGCAACTGGTCTCTGGAGCTCTACAACCCCTACCCCGGGGTACAGGAGCACGTTCCAGCAGCCAATAATTATGCTGATGGCTTTGCTGTTAGTCTGATGAACAAGGATCTTGGACTTGCAAAAGAAACAGCCGCGCTTACACAATCAAAAACCCCTATGGGCAGTCTTGCGCTGGAACTATATAAAGAACATGCTGACAATGGTAATGGGCAGCTGGATTTTTCCAGTATTCAGTTGTGGTTTGAATGAATCTGCTGTTGCAAGGTTGAAAAATGTTAACCAGGATTGACAGAACACTCTAGCACGGATATTTGACTACATAAGCCTTCTGATACATCTCTTATAATGAAATAGTATTTGATTGCCAAAATATTTTTTTTATTTCAATTTTGAATAGTCAGGCTTTCTTTTTTGTGCAAACGCCTGGAATGCCTCCTGGGATTCCAGGGACTTAAGACTTTCAGCAAATAAAATTGCCTCTGCCTTCATACTATCTGACACAGTTAACTCATCATGGCTTAAAATTAATGATTTAATATTTCTAATCGCAGAGGGAGGTTTATCTGAAATTTGTTGGGCAATATTCATTGCCTCATCCATAAGAATATCATTTTTAACAACTCTATTAATCATGCCAAACTCTTTCAAATCCCTGGCCTGCAATGCATCACCTAACAAGAACCATTCCATGGCCCTTTTTTTACCTATCAATTCAGGAATCAGGAAAGTTGATCCTGCTTCGGGTACCAAACCCAAATCCACAAATGGCAGCTTGAATGTGGCGATATCTGTAGACAATACAATATCTGCATGCAACAACAGCGTCACCCCAATTCCAATCGCATGGCCATTTACGGCGACTATAATTATTTTTTTAGCATTTTGAAGACGATTTAAAAAACTTTCAACAGGTTGTAAATCCGCATCGCCCATGAAATCGAATAAATCATTGCCACTGGTAAAATAATCTCCTATGCCAGTAATAATCATAACCCTTTGCTTTTCATTTTTCTCAAAACGGTCAATTGCCTCAGTTAATTGGCGATACATTTCCAGAGTCAAGGCATTTCTTTTTTCTTCTCTACAAAGGGTCGTAATCGCAATCTTCCCATCGTAATGTTCTGTAACTTTTATTGTTTTTTGCATAACCAAGCCCTCAGGCAATTATTCATTAAGTAATTAAATCCAGGCTAGAACAATATTCCAAAGTATATAACCAGTCCACTTATTTGTTAATCCATAAAACCTTATTGCCATTTTTAACTTAAGGAGTAATACAAAGGAACCTATAGCTATTTAAGGTATTCAACAAAAAGGAAAAAAGGTTGAGGAAGGGGATATGTATGGGGAAAAACTATTTGGCAGTTCATATATCAGCCAAAAAAAATGTTAGCGGCATGCTGAGACACCGCTAACATTATTCCTACAAAACCAAATTTAAAAAACATTGGATCATTTAAAATGACACTTAGTCTTTTGCCAGACCCAATATCCGTTCACCAATAATATTTTTTTGAATATTAGGTGTGCCGCCACCAATGACGACATCTGGCCAGTTTAGAGAACTGAACGACCAGCGCCCGCCATCGATTGCATCCGCAGAACCGCGTAAATGAGCACCTGAACTGCCAATCAAATCCACAGCAAACTCACCCATAGCCACTTCAAGATCTGCTCTATGCAGCTTATTTACCGAAGTTTCACTGGATAGAGGCAGGCCTTTTATTTGCTTGGTCAGGTAACGCATACCATTCATACGCATGGCTTCAATTTTAGCTTCAAATCGAGCTACCTGACGGCGAACAGATGCATCTTCTTTGACTGGTTTGCCATTTTTTACAGTTTTATTAACCAATATTTTCAAGGCTTCCAAACGACGCTGCATAGCGGTTACTTCAGCAATACTGGAACGCTCGTTAGCCAATGCGGATACTGTTACTTGCCAACCCTGACCTTCTGCACCCAGACGATTTTCCATGGGCACTTTTACGTCATTAAAAAATACTTCGGCAAAGAAACTTCCGCCAGCCATATTTTGAATAGGACGCACTTCCAGTCCTGGTGTTTTCATGTGCACCAGCAAAGAAGTAATGCCGTCATGTTTTTCTTTGGCATTAAAATCAGTTCGGGTTAACAGCAACATCCACTCAGCAAAAGGTGCTAATGAAGTCCAGATTTTTTGACCATTCACTAAATAGTGGTCGCCTTTATTTTCTGCCTTACATTGAATAGACGCTAAATCACTACCTACGTTAGGCTCGGAGTAGCCGGTACACCATTGGTATTTTCCATCCAGGATATCGGGAATAAAGCGTTGTTTTTGCTCTTCAGTACCGTATTGAATAATACCAGGACCTACCCAGGCCAAACCCATAAAACAAGTTCCTAAAGAAGGCGCTTTTCTATTCGCCATTTCTTCTTTAAGAATCACTTGCTCCATGATGGTACCACCGCCACCACCCACTTCTTTGGGCCAACCAAAACCAACCCAACGTTTTTCACGAACTTTTACGTTCCATTCCGAATCAAAACTTACACCAAACTCGTTATCCGCTTTAACTTTTAAGTTTTCATCAAGAAAGGTGCGCACCTCGTCTCGGAATGCTTCTTCTTCAGAGCTTAAATCAAAATCCATTACACACCTCCTAATGTCGCTACGCGATCATAATGAAAATCAGCATCACCAAATTTTGGTCGCGCCCATTTGGAACGTTTTAAGAAAAGCTGGATATCGTATTCAGCGGTATACCCAATGGCACCGTGTAATTGAATACAATCGACTCCAATCCGTGGAAAACTTTCTGATGCATAGGCCTTGGCCAGGGAAACTGAACGTGGTAATTCATCCGGGCTTTCATCAACGGTCCATGACGCGTAATAAAGCAGGGATTTGAAAGATTCAATATCCACATACATGTCAGCTAGAGGGTGTTTTACCCCCTGGTATCGACCAATGGGCGATCCAAACTGGGTTCTGTCTTTAGCATATTGAGTAGTAATAGCCAGAGCTGCTTCGGCTGCACCAATCATTTCAGCTGTCACCGCCACGGCACCACAATCCGTTAAACGTGTAATGGCTGGCCATGCTTTATTGCGCTCGCCTACTATTGAGTCTGCTTTTACATACACATCGCTCAGGGTCAGCATACCTTCGCGTTTGGTTTGATCCATGTTGACACAGTCAGCTAATTTCAATCCTTCGGTATCGCTTTCGATAACCACCAGACTGATATCTTCAGCACCACTTCCGGTTCGGCAGGCCACCACAAACAATGAGGCTTGCGCTGCATCGGAAACAAAATGCTTTTCGCCGCTGAGAATTACATCATCACCTTCATTGCTTGCCTGTAACTGAATACCGGATGGATCCAGATGATCTTCAGCTTCCAGTATGGCCACAGTACCTATTAATGATCCGTCGGCCAATTTTGGTAACCATCTTTGTTTTTGTTCACTACTACCTTGCTCGGCAATAATAGATGCAGCCAGCGCATTGGAAATAAATGGAGATGGGTAAAGCGTTCTTCCTGTTTCTTCAAGAAGCACGACCATATCAACCCAACCTAAACCACTTCCGCCAAATTCTTCAGGAATAGTCAGACCTAACCAACCCAGTGAGGCCATTTCAGCCCAAAGCTCAGCAGAATACCCTGGTTTGGTATTGCTTAGCTTTCTAACTTCGGGAATGGGACATTGTTTATCAAGAAACTTACGGACTTGATCACGTAACATTTCCTGCTCTTCAGTAAAACCAAAGTTCATCGTACTGTACCTCCGGTATCATTATTATCATGGTATTTCCAAAACCAGAAGTTTTTACAACTGGTAGCACAGAACACAGACCAAATATCAGAATGTCATACTGTGACAAAAGCAAAAAAGGCCCTGCTATTTCTGCTTGCCAGAGAATACCTATGAGAATTAGTAACTGCAAGCACAATAAAGTTTTGCGCCTTTACAAAGCAGTAAGGCACTGAATTAAAAAAATCAGAATATGAAAAACAGGAATTTAAAATTTCAGGATGACTTATGTATGCATACGACAACATGAACGTAAAACAACATGTAATATATATAACTAACTTTTGATAGCATTACCAGAAATGTTGCCGGCCTTATCCGCTATTAAATAGGGTAAATCAAGATTCTCAAGCCAGGCCTTCGCTTCATCTTTATTTTTTAAAAGGGCAATTGTTGTAGCTGAGCTCCCCAATGTCTGAGTCCATAAATAAGAAATAATGCCCACATCATCACTAGAAGCGCTGCCCACTAATGTTGCAGCAATATTATCATCCACCTGTTGATCAGCACCCGCATTTGACGGTGACGTGCATCCCTCTGCCCTGATGGCGATCCGTTTAAAAGCCAGCCCAAAAGCAAATTCATCTGTAGTTAAATCAAGTGAGCCCACGGTGGGCATGGTATCCGCTTCAAGTGCAAAGATCATAGCCAACTGTTTGCTATAAACATCATGAAAAGCTTCCTAGCCCGAATATTTCATGAATACGCTACCATTCACCTTGTAGCCAGCATGATTGCTGGGATTGATGTCTTTGCGCGAAAACACAGTTTGCACCAGGTTCGCCGCTTGCCAAATGCTAACGTGTTCTGATACGTAAGGAACGCACATGCTCCTTTCAACCTATGAATAACTAGGTATTCCAGTCGCGAGCACGTTCCTTACGCACCAGCCCGGCGTTATCACCTTCGCAATTCACGAAATATCCGAGCTAGGGAAATGGAGCCAAGGGACTATCAGGATAATGACGAGCCACACAATATTGATCAATAATGGCTTTAGTCTGATCATAACAGGTCGCATCATCAGCAAACTTTTGATCAGAGTTTAATAAAAACATGTAAGGTGAAAATCTCGCAGGATCACCTTGATGTCTTAACAAAACAAGGCCATACCAGCCTGGAAAGAGAAAATAAGCCAATTGACGGGCTTGGCAAGTGGGCGAACAGGAAATTCCCTCTGGTTTCTTTGTTAAGCACCCTGGCCCTGGAGCATTTTACCGCCTTACTCGCTCACCAGGCACTCGCCGAGCCTGAAATTTTTTCTGACCCAGCCCACGAAGATTTTGCCCCCTTGTTTAAATGGCATGCTGCTGAAAAAAT